>Ga0233432_10004177_pt1 | contig 12901 bp, 9 predicted proteins | sample SI_122_August201_6_FD_179870 | JGI IMG/M metagenome (GOLD analysis project Ga0233432, IMG submission 179870) | Seawater microbial communities from Saanich Inlet, British Columbia, Canada - SI_122_August2016_10_MG | ecosystem: Environmental > Aquatic > Marine > Inlet | place: Canada: British...
TCATTCAAAGCGCAGCGAATGGCTGCTAAGAGCCCAAACCACCGCATTCTAAACTGCAACGCATTGCGGTTTACCATCTAAATTTTGGGTTTAATTTTTTATTTGTAGCTGCGACTCAGGCGCTCAAAGCGTGGAGTACGCCGCGAAGTTCGGCTAGGCCACGAAGCCGTCCGATCAAAGGATAACCCGGAAATGTCTTCTTTTGAGGATCAGTCAGAAGTTCGTGACCATGGTCAGGACGGAACGGGATTTGCCAATCCGGGCGCCCTGCAGACTTACGCGCCTTTTCCTCCCCTAAAAGGATACGGCACAAGGCTGGAATATTCGTGTCCCCGCTCAGGTGCTCAGCTTCTTCAAACGAGCCATCCGGGTCCTTGCGGACGTTTCTAAGATGAACAAAATGGATCCGGTTGGAATGCTTGTGTGTAATGTCGACAACATCGTTTTCGGGGTTGGCACCCAGCGAACCGGAACAGAGCGTCAGACCGTTAGCAGGTGCGTCATAGGCGCTCATAATCCACGCGAGATCATCGGCATCTGAAACAATACGTGGAAGACCTAGAATATCGCGCGGCGGGTCATCAGGATGTACGCACAATCGCATCCCCAAATCCTGAGCGGTTGGAACGACTTCGTGCAGAAAGCGTCGGTAATTTGACCGAATATCCGCAGCATCCATGCCTCGATAGGTATCGAGCGCGCGCCGCAACCCCACAATATCAAAACGGTCATAGGCGCCCGGCATGCCCGACATGATCGAATTCAGCAACTCTTTCTGATCTTCTTCACTTGAAGCAACGTACCACTCGCACGCCTTTGCGATGACATCGCTGGGGTAATCGTTTTCTGCTTCCGCGCGACCCAACATGCAGATCTCGAATGCGGCCATCCGAAACGCCGAGAAGCGCAAGCAAGTTCCGCCATTTGCGGCCGGTGAATTCAACTCAGTGCGCGTCCAATCCAGCAGCGGCATGAAGTTATAGCAAATGGTATGGATACCCTCAGCGGCCAGATTCGCCATGGACTGCCTGTAGTTGGCAAAAAGCGACGTAAGATCCCCGGTGCCCCGTTTGATATCTTCGTGCAGTGGCAAGCTTTCCACCACATCCCATTCAAATCCAGCAACCCTGATCTTATCGCGTCTTTTGGCGATCGTGGTTCGTTGCCACACCTCGCCATAAGGGATCTCATGCAAAGCTGTAACAATGCCTGCCGCACCCGTTTGACGAACCTCAGAGAGCTTAATCTGGTCCAGGGGGCCATACCAACGCCAAGTTTCTTTCATTGCCGTACTCCTTCAAGTCGGGCGGTGTCGTAAATATCGCCGATTTGGCCTAGAATGGCGACCAATTCGTTGGCGATCCGATGGGTCGGTCGGTCGCCAAAAACCGTTGCTGTTTGGAGCAAACTCTCTGCCAAAGCGCCGTCATCTGATGCGTGCCTTGCTGCCCGTATAAGTTCCTCTTGAAGGGGGTCGTGCAGCCCAGGTTGGGCATACTTCGACCGCCTTTCGATATACCGGAACCAAGCGGCGACAACCATTAGCAACCGCTTATAGGGCTTTCCTGCCGAAAGGTTTTCAAAAAGCGGCGCCAATATCCGTTGCGGTAGTTTTTGGCTGCCATCCATCGCAATTTGCTCCAGTAGATGGCGAATTTCCAAGTTCCGATAGCGTGATTTTAGCTGCCTAGCATATTCATTCAGGTTCGTATTTGGTGGTGCCACCAGAGACTCAGTGATCTCCTCCCGCCAAAGATCGTCAATGAATCGCTCGATTCCTTCGTCGCGGATGGCCTCTGCAACGACTTCATATCCCGCAGCAATGCCAAGATAGGCCAGCGCGGAATGGGTGCCATTGAGCATTCTCAGCTTCAAATGTTCGAATGGTTCTACATCATCGACTAGCTGAACGCCGGCGGCTTCAAAAGCTGGCCGTACGCTATCGACGAAGTCGTCTTCGACCACCCACTGCCGAAATGGTTCGTGCGACACGACAACGGGATCTTGGTATCCGCTGATTCTGTAGGCGCGCTCGATCACTGCGTCGGTTGTGGCCGGAACAATCCTGTCGACCATAGAACATGGAAATTTGCACTCCTTTTCGATCCAATGCGCCAGGTCCGGGTCGATCTGGACCGCCAACTCGCACACGATTTGGCGAGTTAATTTCCCATTTGCCGGTAAGTTATCCAAAGAAAGAACCGTGAAAGGGCGCAGTCCTTGACGCCTTCTCATTTCCAGAGCGCGCAGTAGAAAACCCGGAGCGGATTTTGGCGCGGGGTTTTGCAGATCATGCTTGATATCGGGATGCTCAAAGTCGAGCGCCGTATCCCCGCCACCGCGGCAATATCCTTTTTCCGTGATCGTCAGACTGACGATCCGGGTTGTTTCGGCGACCATTTCCCGAAGAACCTTGTTTGGATCCTCCGGTGCAAAAAGAACGGACGTAACGACATCGACGACCTGAGACTTCAATCGCTTGTTCGACAATTCTAGTGCAGTATAAAGACAACCCTGTTTAACCAGCTGATCACGAACACCCGGGGACCGCATTGAGACGCCCACCACACCCCAGTCGCCGCCCGACTGCGCCATGGCTTCTTTGATGTATATCGCGCCGTGCGCTCGAAAAAAAGCACCAAGCCCCAGATGTACGATTCCGGTTTTCGGAGCGGGTGTAGATCTGCAAAGCTCGTTTTTATTTTCTGATTTCATAACAGATAGGCTCGTTTGGCGAGGTTGACAGTAAGATCCCTTGCCAATCCCAGTCCTTTTGGATTGTTCGGGAACAGCCTATCGTCATCAAGAAGTTTCAATGCTCCGGTCTCTTTTATTGGCGCTGTTTCTTCAGCTTAGTCTTTAGAAAACACAGCTGCTTTTGCCCAAGTCAGCGTACAGGGGCCGTAACCGCGACGCGCGGCTTCGATCTGCATGACCTGCGTATTGTCCACTAATACGTTCACTTTCGGCCCATAGGCGTTTACGTAATAGGACATGACGTCCTGCTCGTCTGCCTCGAACATGAGGTCACGAACTTCAAAGTCCGCTGCGAATTCATCGACAAAATCCCAGCGTTCCTGGCCCGACTTAACGTTTTCATAAACACCCTCAGCCTCCAAAAGCACCTTCCAAGCGCCGTTTTCCAAAGCGCGCTTTGCCTGCGCCTTCTTACGTTTGGCGAATGTGCGCCCATCGACCACCGGTTCATGGGCAAAGGACAATCCGCATTCGACAATCGGCTTAATTCCTTTGCCGTTCACGTAATCCAACAAATCTGCCAGATCTTCGTCATCGATGGTGCGGGCGATGACCGAAATTTCCATGATGTCGAGACCCAACCTAGCCGAGTAATCGATGACGTCCCGGGTCGCCTGTGATCCTGCACTCAGCGCCTGATCCATAATGGGATTGCCGATGGCGACACGCACACCGTGGTCATGGCTTAACTGAATTGCCTTTTTGATCTCGTCTTCTGGGATAAAGGTCAGCTGGTTGGTGCCCAGCTTGACGATATCCGTCAGCGCACCGTAGCAAGTCAGGAAATCTGCAAAATATTGTCCCAAGGTTTTAGGCGCACGGACATAGTTGATGCCGCGTTCGCGTGGTTTGGGCTCTCTTTCGATCATTCCGTTTCGTGCTTCTACAAAGCTCTTTTGGTTTGTCATTTTGTTTCCTTTTCGAAATGGGTTATCCGCAGGGTTTCAGCGGCCACCCAGCCACCATGGAAGCGGCAAGAAATCTGCGATAATGCCAGCGGGATATTGCAGCGTCAGAACACCTGAAAGCGTCCAGAGAATGATCAGAACCGCCGCTGATACGATGATCGAAACCAAGTACTTGCTGCGATCATGCATCAAGATAAACCCGTTGATCAATACCGCAGCCGCGATCGGGAATCCAAGCAGGAACACCAAAACAAGGAACACAGGGATCATCGCAAAGGCCAGCACCTGATCATACAATGTGCCGTGGTTTTCAAAGATGTTCTGGGAAATGATCCGTAAGGCCGCATTAGAGTCATTCATGCGCTGCATTTCTGGTCGTTGTTGCCTCATTTGCAGACCTGCAATGGATGCAAGCAGCAACAGTAACACGCCGCTCAAAGCAATCGGATAGATGCTGGCGCGGAAATCCAGAGCCACGACCTGAAGGATCATGGAAACGGGAAACAGCGCCACAAGGCAGGTGAACACGGTCTGTTTGCCAGCCTCTTCCACAGTCGACTTGCCATCCGGTGTCATTTTTTGCCGCAAAAGCAGGAATATCGTGCCCAACGCCAGAAAGATCAGGATGATCGACCCGGTGCGATACAGAAAGGACAGACCGTAGGCTGCGCTCACTTGATAACTTAGCAATTCGATTTTTGATGACAGGAAAAAACCGATCAAAAGTGCGGGTCGCGACCAGCCGTAAGTCTTGAACATCACACCGACCGCACCGAAAAACATCAAGGCAACAAAATCGATCCAGTCGCGGCCGTTATTAAAGGTTGCGAAAAAGATCAGCACTACCAGGATGGGAGCTAGAATAAAGAATGGAACGCGAGTAAGCTGCGCCATTGGCCTGGCTAGAAACAGGCACAGGCCTGCACCAACCACGTTTGCTACCGCCAACGACCATATGATCAGATAGGTAATGTCCAACTGTGTCGTGACCATTTCGATGCCAGGCTCGATTCCCACGAGAACCAGACCGCCAAGCAAAAGCACCTTGTTCCCGGATCCCGGAATCCCAAACAGGATCGTCGGAATGAGCGCCCCGCCTTCCTTTGCGTTATTTGCCGATTCCGGCGCAATGACGCCGCGAATGTCGCCGGTGCCAAGTGTCTCGGGGTTCTTGATCGTCTGTTTTGCGTGGCTATAGGCGATCCAGTCAACAACCGTTCCGCCAAGTCCCGGCAGCGCCCCTACAAGCACGCCGACAGTCGAGCACCGGATAATCAGAAACCAATTGCTGACGGCATCACGCATGCCGTGCAGCCAGCCTTTTTCAAGCTTCCCACCGCCCGCAACCGTGGATTTTGATTGGAGCAGACTGACAATCTCGGGTACTGCAAAAAGCCCCAGCCCCATTACAACAAGTGGGAATCCGTCCACGAGATATAAAGTACCAAACGTATATCTCGCGTCTCCGGTAATTTGGGCGAGACCGATTGTACCGATGACCAGACCAATCACACAGCTGGCCAGACCTTTCAGGAAGTTGGCACCCGTCAACGCACCGATCATCAAAAGGGCAAGAATGATCAAAAGAAACTGTTCACCAAAGCCAAAAGACATGATCAGCGGCTTTGCAAAGAAGATCGAGACGCTAAGGATGATCGCTCCGAACAACCCGCCAACAAGCGACGAAAGAAAGGCGGCGGATAACGCCCTCGACGCTTCACCTTTCTTGGCCAAGGGGTGCCCGTCCAGAACAGTCGCCTGTGAGCCCGCTGTTCCGGGAATGCCCAGCAAAACCGCCGGAAAGGTGTCAGATGTAGTTGTCGGCGCGAGGACACCAATCATCATCGCCAAGGCGACGCTTGGTTCAAAAGTGTAGACGAAGGGCAGCAGGATCGCGAGACCCGACGTTCCGCCAAGACCGGGCAAAATGCCCAGAGTTAGCCCCAAAAGTACGCCTGCCATGAGATATGGGAAATGTGATATCTGAAACAGCTGCGTCAGCGCTGACATGAACATTTCAATTTCCACGGCGACCTCTTTTGTGAATTCGTTTCAACATTCGCCTACATGTTTTGGCGCCACTCATAAATTGCTCTTTCGGTGCAATCCCGCCTCATATGTGCGTCAGGAGGAATCGGTTGGCGATGGCGCAATCGTTAGAAGGCTTTGGCGGTGCGCTCTGCAATTGACTGGCTCCGAACAGAAATTCGGAGCCAGTCTAATTCGTAATTACTGCGTAGTGACTACTCGATACGATAAGTTAAGTTGTAATGCGCGATCGCATCGTTGAACTGCTGCTTACTTGCCTCAGACAGGTCAACCGCCTTGCCGATGATTCCGCGGACGTCTTCACCAATCACGACAGGGAAAGGCCCGATATTCTTGGGAGCGGCATTAATGAATTCAAGGTCCTTAGTCATTTCCTCGACCGCCTTGCGCCACGCATCAACGATTTCAACCGAGGTGCCAGTGGGCAGTACCAAACCTTTGGAGGCAGGGCCCCAGTTGGCCGCGATCACTTCGTAGGCTTCGCGCTCTGCACCTTCCAGCGGCTTGCCATGCACCTTTTCGTACATTTCCGGGAAGGTTAGCGCATCTGGCGAATAGGACGGACGTTGTACAGATCCATCTGGCTGCAAAACACCGAGCGTCATGAACTGGTGCACTTTCCCATCAGCAATATCCTTGCTGACCTTCTTCAGGAAGTTGCCTGTTCCGTGCGACGCCATCTGCAATTCGCCGCGCTGAAATGACTGATACCCAGCGGAGCTGGACAAGCCAGGAATTGGGCGTGCACCGTCAATACCCAATGTTTTATAGATCCAAAGGTGGAACAAATCTGCCGAAGCGGCTGTTTTGAACGGGAACAGGGCAACTGGCAATTCCTGCAAGCCAGAAACGTCATTTGGCCCGTCTGCCAGATCCGCATGCGTAACCCAGTGGGTCGTGGTCGCCAGCGACAAAACCGGTTCGTAGGACAGCAGGTCAAATTTGGCCAGCGGGTTGCCGGTTGCCTGCTGCATGTTCACGGATGAAGATGTCGCAAGCGCAAATGTTCCATCAGTTTCCTGGTTGTCATGGAAAAAGTTACCGCCCTTGATCGTGCCACCGCCCGGCATGTGTTGAAGCTGGATCACAGGGTTACCTGGCAAATATTTGGACAGGTAAGGCTGGAAAAAACGGAACGTGCGCGACGTACCACCACCCTCTTTGAACGGAATGATGATTGTTACGGTTTCACCCTCGAAATTCACTTCCGCAAACACAGCGCTTGCCGATACTGAGAATACCCCTGCGGCAATCACGCCGGAGATGGTCTTTAACGTCTTCTTTAACATTTTATCCTCCTTAGAAGTTGACCGCTTGACTTTTATGCAGCCGAGTTTGGCGGTGCGGGGATTACACCCCAGCACCATTGACGAATGGCAGCCCTGCAAACATTGATGCCGCTTTCAGGGGCCCTTTTGGCGCGCACTCCGAAATGATACGTCCCGAAACGCACGTTATCGTTTTCTACTAATCGCTCCCTTTGTTGATGTTGCTCTTCCCACGCAATCCCCAATTCGAGCCCGATTGTTTCCGCTAAAGCTGATAAAATTGATATCGTTATCACCGCTAACCATATTCATTACTTGTGACGCACCCGGTTCAGCTCCGGGTAACGGTCAAACAATAAATTCGCCGGCCTTTCACCCGACCTAAGCGGATCAATAAACATGACCTGACTAGGCATGATGTTCGTGACGTTACAGTCACTGCCGAACATCTCGAAATAGTCCAACAGGTTCGTATACCACAACATCTCTGCTTCTTTGGTCGACGTGACTTCAAATGCCACGCGATCTTTACCCAGAATCTCGCGGACTTCATTCAGCACGTCTTTTGCTGCCTCTTCCTGTATCTCAATCTCTTCGTGGTCGATCAAAAGCGTGAATGCACCATGCGCCAAAAACGGCTCTGCGCCTTGAGCGATTTCCACTGCGGTGGCAGGCACATCCACAATATCAGACTGACCCTTGCGCCATCCGCGTTCGGGATGGTGCTCATAGATTATGCTCATCCCACAATCTATAGCCCGTTGACGCCATGCCTTGAGTTGTTCATCAGCAACGTCGCCGAAAGTGTTCATGAGTTCGATCACAGGAAATCCAAGCTCCGCGCCTGCCTCGATGGCCTCGTCAACAACCCCGTTCTTGTAGGCTCGAAGAAAGAACCCGTGATCTAGATACGGCCGGACCCCGTGCTTTTTGTAGAGCTCAATTTTGCGTTTTACCCATTCTGCGGGGTGGTTCAATACCTGCGTGGTTGCGATCTTCACATAGTCAATGCGCTCGCCTGCAACGTCCAAAAAATCTCCAAGCTCGGTCAGGCCCATGCGTTCGTGATACCATGGGGCCTCATCATATCCCACGTCCTTGGCCCAGATCTGGTTGGTCGTTCTCGGCTTTGGCTCAATGCCTTTCAGACCGAATACCTTGGACATCGACATCTTTAAGATCCTCGCTCATTATTTCATTTGAGCTCTGGTTGCCGAATTGATGTCGTTATTCAGCAGCTTTTACTCTAATTATTGATAACGTTATCATTATATTTTGAAAAGAGTCAACACCCGATCTTCTTATCGGAGCCAATATCGTAATGCGAATTTGGTACGGGCAAAGGCTAAGTGTACGGAGCAGGACTAAATTTTGCTTACACAAATTGGGTTCAGAATTAATTAGTGTTGGCCGTAACCGTCATATCTGACGGCAAAACTATATTCCCCATGCGCCAAGTCCCATGGTAAGATAGCTAGCCTTCGCTGACTATTGGTGCTGGACCCATCGATCCCCGCTCAAGCAGTTTACAACTCAATAACTGTCTTCTTGCTGGTTCACCTTCTTTGGATTTCATTTTATCTAACAACGCAAGGGCAGCGGTACGACCAATTTCTCTTCGATTTTTTTGAACAGTGGCTAGCGGTGGATAGCTTACCTCTCCTGAAAAAATCCCATCCATACCGATAACAGATAGACGATCAGGCACCCCGATCCCTTTGTCATTAGCCACCTGCAACGTTGCGAGTGCCAGGATATCATTTGAGGAGAAAATCGCAGTTGGCAAATCTTGTCGGTCAAGAAATGAATTCATGATCTTTCGCGCAGCGGCGAGAGAGGATTTTGAACTGACGCCATAGTCACTCTCCAGTATTAACTCTGGGTCAACTGATAACCCGCGTTCGCGATGGAACTCACGAAAAAGCTCTGCCCTCCAGTTTGCCCCCGATTTCATGGAACCACCAACGAAAAGGGCAATGCGACGATGCCCAAGTTGGTATAACCGTTCCAAAGCAAGGCGCATTCCGCTGCGAGTGTCGTTGCCAACAGTATCGTGCATCGCGAATTTATCTGAATTTGACAGAAGCACAAATGGAGTTGAATGGAGTACGTCAAAAACAGTTGTAGAAGATGACGGAGAAATTATCGCGCCTTCGACGCATGTGCGCACCATATAGTCAAAGTACTCCTGTTCTACTTCTGAGTCCCAGTCATTATAAAGTTGGATAATGCTATACCCGGCTTCTCGAAGTACCTCCTGAATACCTTTCACTACTTCGGGAAAAAAGGGGTTGGTTATGTCGGCGATCGAGACCGCAATCGAATTGCTCTTCTGCAACCTAAAATTAGCGGCGATGGCGTTTCTCTGATAGCCAACTTTTTTAGCGGCTTCCAAAACACGCTTTCTGGTGTTCTCTTTGGTGCGGATACCGGTTTGGCCGCTTAGAACTCTTGCGACAGTCGCTTGCGATACTCCACACTCTTTTGCGACGTCAACTATGGTTGCTCTTTTTTTTAATGACTTGCCCATGGTTTCATTCCGCAGAACCCTGCCCTACAGCCAAATTTTCCTAGGTTAATAGCCCATTTATGGACAAAATATAGCCTGTGTTCCAGCGCACTGGACAATAACTGTGAGAACATTATCATTCATTTTGTCGAGCTTGCCAAGTTGGTCTTGTTAACGCTCTCATATAATTCCAGATAGATGCAAGCGAGGATCTGTTTCGCTAATATCGAAACTTGGTGCGAACCTATACTTACGCATGCAAAAGGGTCATTAATGCTGAGATCTCTAGACGACGGCCTATGCTCGACAACAAGCGTTTCTATTTTCGGCGTATTCAGCAACATTGACAATAATCACGAAGCTATAATTTGTTAACCACATAACAAAATCCGCTTCGGTCAGCCTAGAAGGCCTTTGAGCTTGCCGCACCAATTGACTGGTTAGAACCCTAACATGATGTTAACTTACAAATACAAACGTAATCTTTAGCGCAAACACGAACGATTTGGTTTGTGGATCATGAGGTTCCTTTTGGTCCAAGCCGATCAGAGACCTGAGTAACCTTTGAGCTAGCGCGAAGCACTACAAGAGCGCCTATGCTTACAGGTCATATAGGAGGGTTCGCTATGGTTTCCGATTGTCAAATGATCAGGGCTCACCACTGCCTGGTTGTGGTATAAAATTTAAGTATAACAGCATGCAGTTCGGTTTGAAGCCGGGCCGTGTTTTCCCGCGCATTAGCCAGAACCGATTGCAGCGCTTGGAGGTTGGGTTCATCTGCGCCAAGCAAAGACCAATTAAAGTTAACGTCTTCATTTTTTTCTCTCCGTGAAATGAGGTGTTGATGCAAACTGTTACGAAGAAAAAGGGCAAACCTGACACGCCAACAAAACCTTTTTACAGTGTCACGTCAGAACATGCTTTTAGAGGCGTAATGAATTGTAGCTACTTCGGCGCCACTGACGAATTTCTTTGGAGGAAATGAACGATGAAAAAACGCTTGGTTTTGCCGGGAATATTTGCCGCATCACTTGCGTTCGCGACTATCGCAAGTGCTCAAACTCCACGTCAGATAATAAAGCAAATCGACGCGAACGGCGATCGTATGCTGCAGTTTGCCGAAATTCAAAATTTCCGCTCCTCAGTCTTTGATCGCTTTGACATCAACGCAAACGGCATTCTCCGGGCGGGTGAGGTTAATACTGCGCAGCGACAGGCCGTAGGACGTCGCAGCAGTGGACCAGGCGATCTGGATCCCTATGCGTCAGACAAAAATCGAGATGGATTTGTCTCACGCGACGAATTTGTGAGTTACATTGCACCTTGGCTACTCAGAGCCGACCGCAATGGTGACAGAGCATTGTCGCGGTCCGAACTTCGGGCATTACGCTAATTAATGGCCTTTAGTCGAGGCCACAGATGAACCGTTTGAACCCTTCCAAAGCTCTTTCTGAAACATATTGATTTACAGAAATTGGCTTTATACATCTTAAACGTTAGGTGCTGTTTTTGATTTTGTGGGAGCAAGTTTTGTTCTGGTGGGCCATTGGCTGACGGATAACAATCGGCGTCGGCAACCACAATAGAACGGGCCCTCTTTATTGCTAGCCTAACGGCAACTTTGTCCGCATAGCAGACATTTACGTCTTCAGCCGCGAAGGTCTGCTCTGCCTATCAAGAGTCAAACAGCAGCGCGTTGTTTGCGCTCATTGGTCTGTTCAAGCAGAGCTACAACACACATCTAAGATTATGACTTTCGGCAGAGCTCTGCTGTCATGAAACTTCCTTTCCACTGGACTTCTTGTTCTCCGCAAGCCTGTGTGTAGGTGTGCCCGAATAGCGTCGGGCTCTGCTCAGTACGAATGATCGGTACGGAGTGGAGTATGAGAAGAGATTTGAATGAATTGGCAGCGGCCTCGCGCGAGGCACTGATGTCTGAGTGGCGAGAGGTTGTGGGTCGGCCGCCTCCTAAACACTTAAGCAAGCCCCTGATGGTGCAGATTTTGAGCCATACCTATCAGCTGGAAACAGTAGGCGGATATAACAAGCGTTTGGATAGTCGCCTCAAGAGTACAGCGAGGCGCGATGTTGTTCGGCCTGCCTTTAAACCCGGAAGCCGCTTTGTGCGCGAGTATCATGGGATCACGCATGTGGTTGAAGTGGGTGATGACGGGCGCTTTGTGTGGAAGGATCAGAGCTTCAAATCCCTCTCTCATACAGCACGCGCCATAACCGGCTATAATGTCTCAGGCTTTCAGTTCTTTGGGGTGCGCCCATGAGCGTCCTTGGAAAGCCCGCCGTGCGCGCAGCTGTCTATACCCGCAAAAGCTCTGATGAAGGTCTTGATCAAGAGTTCAACTCTCTGGATGCCCAGCATGAAGCTTGTAGTGCCTATATTGCCTCACAGCGCCATGAAGGCTGGAAGCTGATCAAAAAGCGCTTTGATGATGGCGGTATTTCTGGGGGGACGTTAGAGCGCCCTGCTCTATCGGCTTTGCTTGCTGACGTAGAAAGCGGTCTCATCGATATGATCGTGGTCTATAAGATTGATAGACTCACACGGTCTTTGTCTGACTTTGCAAAGCTTATTGATTGTTTGGATGCCAAGGGCTGTTCTTTTGTCTCTGTGACGCAATCCTTTAATACCTCCTCATCCATGGGACGGCTTACTCTCAATGTCCTTTTATCCTTTGCCCAGTTTGAGAGAGAAGTCACAGCAGAGCGTATTCGCGATAAGATCGCAGCCTCCAAGAAGAAAGGCATGTGGATGGGGGGTATGGTGCCCTGGGGCTATAAAATGCACTCTGATCCCAAGATACAGTCTTTGGAGATATGTGAAGAGCGATCGCCTGATATTCGGCGTGTCTATGAGCTCTATGAGCAGCTTGGATGTCTGAGCAAAGTAAAGCGTGCCATAGATAAGCTTTGGCCAGATCGGAACTGGAGCCGTGGGCGGATACACAACATTCTGATCAATTCCATCTATATAGGCAAGATCAGACACAAACAGGATGTATATGAAGGCCTTCACGCAGCTATTATAAATCAGAAGCAATTTGATCGGGTTCAGGAGCAGCTGCAAAGGAGGTCAGTCATCAAGCGGGGCAAGCATCTCTCACGGGGGCCTTCTGCCTATCTGGTTGGCAAAGTCTATGATGAGACAGGAGACAGATTAACACCGTCCCGGTCCAAGAAATCTTCTGGGCGTGTTATCCGGTATTACTACTCCAACCGCCTCATATCAGGTGGTACTGATCCGACCGGCTGGCGCTTGCGGGCAGATATGCTTGAAGGGTTACTGAGTGAGATTGTTGGGCAAAGGCTTACCGAAGCGCTCAATCAGTTCAGGCTGGCACCGCAGATGAAGCCCCATGCGTTGGTTGAGGCTAAAAATAGGTTAGAGCAGTTGG
>Ga0233432_10004183_pt1 | contig 12894 bp, 12 predicted proteins | sample SI_122_August201_6_FD_179870 | JGI IMG/M metagenome (GOLD analysis project Ga0233432, IMG submission 179870) | Seawater microbial communities from Saanich Inlet, British Columbia, Canada - SI_122_August2016_10_MG | ecosystem: Environmental > Aquatic > Marine > Inlet | place: Canada: British...
TTCTCTCTATGGCCAAAGAGAGTTCAGGACAGATCTTCATTAGCGACGTGATTAGAAATCACTCTCAAAGAGGTTTCACTAGAACCCAAATTGGAGAAGGTGAGGTGCCTCTCGTCGAGTCCATCAATGCCCTGGGTGAATTTTTTGAGGGTTATATCACACTCAAGTGGGAAAAGATCTGGAACGATTACCTCGCCGAGCCTCAGGATGCTTTCCCCCGATTCATGGCGTGGATGGCAGAGAACGGTTTTCGTTAAAAGAGCCCCTTAGCCTTTAGATAACTCAGTACCGCATAGAGACCCATTCACAGACTCTCGACAGGTGCTCAACATCCGTCTGGTCAAACACATCGAGTTTCGTTGAATCAATGTCCAAGACACAGGCCACCTCTCCATCCCGGTCAAGGATGGGCAAAACGATCTCAGATTTGGTCTCACTAGAACAAGCAATATGAGAAGGAGCTTTCGTCACATCGTTCTCAAGCTGAATCGATGCATTGCGGAAACAGGCCCCACAGACACCGCGATCGCGGTCGATCGTCAGACAACCATGTGACCCCTGATAGGGTCCAACTTTCAGGGTTCTTTCATTTATCCGGCGATAAAACCCCACCCAATTGAATTCCTCAAAACCATAAAACAGCTCACACGAGACGGTCGACATCACGGCGATGAGGTCGTCTTCTCCTTCGATCAGACTGGAAATATTGCTCAGAATCTTCTTATAAACTTCATCTTTGGACATTCCAGTTCTCCTAATTCTCATACAGTACAATGATCAACTACAGGATACTTCGGTGAGTCCATGCGACCACCCTCATCTGAATGAACTTCGTCTTTTTACCCGCCACAGAACCTGGAGATCAGAATTACGGTTCGGTTCCAGAGCAGATCGATCAACTCCCCGGTAGCACCCTCCACACCATTCAATTTCCTCATTTAGTCTGGTATAACCCAGATATCCAAGAGGAGGCCATTCGACAGATCAGAGAGCTCAATCTTGAATCCATCATTTTGATTGGATTCAGTAAGTCTGGATTAGGTGCCTGGAACATCAGCCGGCAGATTCCTGAACGGGTTACGGCTACGATTATTTTTGATTCACCCATGTCTAGACAGACCCTCCCGACATGGGGCACGGCTCCTTTTTACCCCGATGATGCCACATGGCAGGCCGATTCCCCCATCAACTCCATTGACCATTTCTGTCGTAGCGTGAAACCTGACCATCAACTGGTTCTCATCTCATCAACTGCCTTTCACGAAGAAATGGAAGACCTCTCAACTGCTCTACGAGACAAAAATTTCCCACACTCTTTCCTCTCCTGTCCTCACTTCAAACACCACTGGAATTCAGGATGGTTAAAAAAAGGAGTTGCTGAAATCGGCAATTGATACCCTCTAAGAGAGAGGCCTTCTCTGTTGGAGCCCATGACGTCTTATCGGTTTCGTCGCCTCCAGGCTGACAGAGAGTTTCTTTCAGTTGATCGAGATGCTGTTCATAGACGTCTCTTCGTTACTGAAGAAAAAGTCAGAAGATCTCATTCGAGTTCTTTGATCAGGAAGAACCTTACTCTTTTTGCTGAACCCCACGGGTTTCAAATCTCTTAACTACCTCACTCGCTTCTCGGTGAAGCTGAAGGTTTCCTTCGTGAAGCACAGCTAAGAGCCTCTTCATCTCAGAAATAAAAACAAAGGCAAAACCATCCCTCGCTTCAAGAATGGACTCTGCATTATGAATGAGATCAGCCAACTTGACCGTTTTGGCTCCAGGTGATCCCTTGGCGGTATGATCTCGATCCATTTCCTTTCTCGTCTTCCGGTTCCCATCTTTCAAAGTTGAGATATCCGTAAGGTTCTCAACGAGATCGTGCACCTCATCACCAAACTCCCTTCGAATCTCATCCAAGGTTACCGGCGTGTCTTCCACGGTGTCATGAAGCCAAGCTGCAGCGATAAGATGTGGATCTTCACTCACCGTTGCAACTTTACACGCAACAGCCGCCGGGTGCACAATATAAGGTTCACCAGAATATTTTCTCTTCTGACCGATCTCACCATGTGCCCGAGTCGCAAACGCTTTCGCCTTATCAACCAGTTCCATCTAAAGACCTTCGCTTATCAAGAAAAGACACCTCATCCAAACGTCATCACCAAAGAAAGCACGACTCTGTTAAATGAATTAGGTAAAGTTAAGGGCAATCTATCAAAAGACTTCATGAAGGAAATTCGTCACCTTCATGTTGAGTCCACGCGTGGACCTTCTCGATATAGGTCTTCCATCTGAGCAAGGTCTCTCTATAATCCTGCTATGCTCCGTGCACTTTTCACTACGTTCTGTCTATTATCCCTGTTCACGCAGGTGGTGCTGGCGGCTCATCCTTTTTCAGTGAAATGTCAAAATACTGGAGAGGTGGCTCTAAGTGGAACCCCTCCCCTGATCAAGAAGTGTTGCGATAGAGAAGAACACCACGTTGTTGCCCAAGAGGCCACTCCACAGATTAAATGCTGCATCGGATTCAACATTTCCATTGAGGCCGTAGTCGTCGAAAGAACTCGCGACAACCTAACCGAACGCCAGCAACCAACTCCAACGTTCCTCCTCCCCATCCCCAGTCTTCGCTTTGGTATTTCCCCAAAGTTTGGGAAGACTCACCGTCTTTCGTCTCAAGAACCTCCTCCGGGACAACCGAGCACCTTACGCTCCACACTAGGAAGCTGGACCTGCTGAAGGAGACCCTTCGCTGCTTTTATAGCAGCGTTTACGGTCTTTTTTCCTTCACCCTATCGGTTCAGCATGTCCAACCTTTTCAACCAACCCATAACCCAAAGTACACCTCCACCCTCTCGCAAAGCCATTTTTCTTTTCCCGGCTTTGGTCTTGATTGGAGTTATCGCACTTATTATTTCGACGACGGACCATCTGTGGAGGAAAGCCCCTGAAGTTCAGGTGGAACCCGTTCGGATCAGCACAACCGAAACCACCCAAACCTCCAAAGATGAAGCGATCTTTCGGGCTGCCGGCTGGCTTAGAGCTGGCCCTTACCCAAACCGGGTAACGGCTCTGGCTGGAGGTGTCGTCAAAGCCCTCCATGTCATTGAGGGAGACGAAGTCAAGAAAGACCAACTTCTCGTTGAGCTCGATGACGCAGATGCTCAGCTAGAAGTTCGACAGGCACTTCAAGAAGTTAGCGTCGCTCAGGCTGAAGCCGAAATTAAGAAAGCATCCTTGGATGTGGCTGAGAAACGTATCCAAGAACTCAAGGCCCAAGAAGAACGACTCAAGATCTCTCTTGAAGGACTGCAGAAAGATCATCTAAGACTGACCTCCTCGGGCCCTGGCATCTCTCTTCGAGAAATCGAACAAGCCCTCTACAGAGCCAAAGAGAAAGAGATCGAGCTCATTGAACTCAAGGCTAGGTTTTCAACCTTCAAAGCCGAACGAAATGCCTCTCAAGGGATGCTAGCCCAATCTATGGAGATGCTCAAACTCAAGAAGGTCGAACTCGATACAGCAAAACTTTTCCTCAAAAGAATGAAAATCCGCTCCCCAAAGGCGGGCATCATCCAAGAGCTCTATGCCCGAGTCGGTCGTAAACAGATGCTGGGGTCAGACAACCCTCTCTCCACCACCGTCGCACTTCTCTTCAATCCAAGAGAACTTTACGTCAGGGTCGATGTTCCCCTCATGGATGCCTTTAAAGTTCAAGTTGGCCAAGGAGCCAAGGTGGAAGTCGAAGGTCTGGCGCAGGTCCTCACTGGCCGGGTCACCCATATTTCCGGCGAAGCCGATGAACAGAAAAACACTCTTGGGGTGCGCGTTCAGGTCGACTCTCCTCACCTTCGCTTGCGACCGGGCATGCTGGCTCAAGTCATCTTTCTTGGCACAGGTGACGCATCTCCCAACACTCAGAGCACAGCTGCTCGACTTCTCCTTCATCCCAAAGCCCTTAACCATGACAAAGTCGCAGTGATCGACGAGGATGGTCGTCTTCAGTGGAAATCCGTCACTCTAGAAAAAGGCACAGAGAAAGGCTGGCTGATTCTCAAAACCGGCCTGAGCGCTGGCGAGAAGACCGTACTAGACCCCCTCCCTGACTGGGAAAACGGTCAAGCCCTTTCGACGGGAGGTCTACTGTGAGTGAAACCATGAATCTGATTGAACTCAGAAAAATCACCAAAGTCTATCAGAAAGGGCAACAGGAGATCACCCCCCTAAAGGAACTCGACCTGAATGTTCAGGAGGGTGAATTCCTTGCACTCATGGGACCTTCAGGCTCAGGCAAGACCACTCTTCTCAACCTTTTAGCAGGAATCGATGGCCCTAGTTCGGGTTTACTGAAATTCGAAGGGATTGATATCTCCACTTACTCTCGAAGAGACCTAACCCGCTTCAGGAGCGAAAAAGTCGGGTACATCTTTCAGCTTTATCACCTTGTTCCTGTGCTCACCGCCTACGAGAACGTGGAGCTCCCTCTCCTCATTCACTCCATGTCACGTCAGGAACGTCATCAACGCGTCCTAAAAGCCATGGAACTGGCCCATATTAGCGACCGTTCAGACCACTATCCAAGACAATTGTCTGGAGGGCAGGAACAGAGGGTCGCCATCGCGAGAGCCTTAGTCTGCGACCCTCCCCTAATCGTTGCCGATGAGCCGACAGGAGACCTCGACTCCGAATCGGCCACCCGCATCCTCGATCTACTCGGGAACCTGTGTCGTGAACTCCAGAAAACTGTTGTCATGGTCACCCACGACCCTCGAGCAGCTGCAGCTGCAGACCGAACCCTTCACCTCGATAAAGGCGTTCTAAATGAGGAACTCAGCACGTGACCTGGATTCTTCTGCTCAAGCTTTCGCTGGTTCAACTCCGGCGACACGCTATTCGGACTTTACTCACCCTCCTCGGCACAGCCTGCGGACTATTCTTATTTATCACCGTTGAAACCTTCCAGACCGGACTCAGAAAAGGCACCGAGGTCCAAGCTGGTGACGACCTTCTCATCGTTTATCGCGACAAACGTTTTTGCCCATACACCAGTCGATTGCCTGAAAACTACGAAAGAAAAATCGCAGAACTGAAAGGGGTTAAAAGTGTCGTGCCGGTTCAAGTGATCGTCAATCACTGTGGGACTGGCCTAGACACCATCACCTTCCGGGGCTTTCCCAAGGCCAAAGGGCAATCTTTTTTTGGTTCCCACGTCTCTCCGGAAAAACTGAAAACATGGCAGTTAGCGTCCGACAGTGCTCTCATTGGCCAAGAGTTGGCCAATCGACGCGGGCTCAAGGAAGGAGAACATTTCGAGGGGGCTGGCATCCGAGTTCGCATCGCCGGCATCATCTCATCAGATGACCCCCAGATTCTTAACACGGCCTACGTTCATCTTGATTACCTTCAGCAAGTATCTGGAAGGGGACTTGGAGAAGTCACCCAATTCAATGTCAGAGTTGATGGTCCAGAGTCGATGCCCACCGTTGCTAAAGCCATCGATGATCTGTTCCGACACGACCGGGAGCCAACTCACACTAGGCCTGAGAAAGCATTTGTCGCCCAAACTGCTGGGGATATGCTTGAACTGATCACCTTCACTCGCTACCTCGGTCTCGCTGCCGTGGTGGCCGTTATCTTATTAATGTCCAATACCATCGCCATCGCAGTAAGGGGACGACTAACGGAAAACGCCATCTTTCATGCGCTGGGTTTTCAAGAAGAACACCTCATCTGGATGGTCTTTTGCGAAGGACTGGTTCTGGCACTGGTGGGCGCAGTCGTTGCCATTGCTGGGTCGACGAGTCTCCTCATGTGGGGAAACATCGCCATCTCTGCTGAGGGACTCAGCATCGTCTTTCGCACCGAAGATATCCGTGCCCTCGAAGCTTTTGGCGTTGCCATTGTCATGGGTCTCCTTTCAGGCCTGCTCCCCGCTCTCGGTTTAACAAGGGGAGAGCTGGTCCAAAAATTGAGGGCCGCCTGATGTTCACCTACACCCTACTCCAGATTCTCAAAGCTCCCGGGCGATCCTTCCAGCTGATGTTCAGCGCCTTCCTCGTCTTCGCGTTGATCTTTTCAGCCATGGCCTTTGAAAAGGGGATGGATACAAGCCTGGCTGTTTCCGGAGACCCTCTCAACGTCATGATCGTTGGCATGGGAAGTGAAGAGAGTGTGGAGAGGAGTGAAATTGATCCCACGGCTCTCGTTGCCACCAAAGCTATCCCGGGCATTAAAACTATTTTTGGACAACCCGCACTATCCCCAGAAGTAGTCTACAATAGTAGCCTCAAAATCGGAGAGATTGAAAAAGAAGCTTTTCTAAGAGGTGTCACTCCTATGGCTATGGGTGTTTATGAAAACGTAGCTCTGGAATCAGGACACTTCCCCCGTTCGGGTGAGGTCATGGTTGGCCGTCTCTTTTCCCAGAGATTCGGACTGGAAACTTCAGAAGTTGAAATTGGAAATATGGTTGAGTTTGAAGGCCGACAGTTTCGTATCAGCGGGCAGTTTCGGGCTCCAGGCAGTGTCATGGAGTCCGAGATATGGATCAGCCTTGGAGACATCATGGCCCTCACCCAAAGGGACCGCTATTCCTCCATCACCCTTCGACTTGAAGAACAAGACTATGGAGATGTTGATCTCATGGTAAAACGCCGTCAGGACCTCCAGATCAGCGCCATCCCGGAGCCAGACTATTATGCCCAATTATCCAATTTCTACGGCCCCATCCGATGGATGGCTTGGTGCACTGCCCTCCTCATCGCAACGGGAGCCCTCTTTGGAGGTATGAATTCAACCTTCGCCGCCCTCGATGGTCGAAAAAAAGAATTCGCCACCCTCCAAGCTGTAGGCTACGGTCGGTCTCGTCTGCTGCTATCCATGCTACTCGAATCCACCCTCATTCATCTAGCCGCCTTTCTTCTCGCGGGCTACCTCTGTCTTCTAACTCTCCCTCAGATTTCTATGGGATTTGGGTCAGTCTTTTTCTCTCTCCAGCTCGGAGCGAGTCAGCTCATGTTTGGTTTGGCTCTGGCCTTTGTCTTCGCCATTTCCGTCACGCTGATTCCCGCTGCCCACCTTCTTCTTCCACCCCTTCAAAACCATCTCAAAGACTAATTTCAGGAGTAACACCATGAAAACAACAACAATCCTAGCCTCCCTTGCGCTGCTCTTTCTGAGCTCATGCGGTGGCCCCACAGAAAGTAAAACAGAAAAAACAAGTGTGCCCCTCCCCAGTGGGCTCTTCTCAATCGTTAAAGGCAAGGCTCTCTCAATTTCTGAAGCCAAAGCTCTACCTCCAGGTACAGACGTTATCATCAAAGGCAAGGTCATGGGCAGTCTGCATCCCTTTGTCGAAAATCGCGCATCTTTCTTGATCGGCGATCCAGAAAAAATCACCAGCTGTGAAGTCATGGGAGAAGACGATCACTGTAAAACCCCATGGGACACTTGCTGTGAATCTCCAAAGGACATCGTAAAATCAAGTCTGAATATTCAGGTGGTCGATGACCAAGGCCGAGCTCTAAAAGCCGGACTCAAGGGAAAGGGTGGTCTGAAGGAGTTAGTCCACGTTATCGTAAAAGGAAAAGTCGACGCCAACTCTTCTCCAGAAGCAACGATCATCAATGCTGGCGCTATTCAGGTCATGCAAATGAGCCACCAAGGTCACACACACTGACACACTCAGCCTCTCTTCAGTAAAACCGATTTCTTTACGTGAGGTGACGGATAGGCCGTCACCCAAACCTCACTGGTGATCTCGTCTGAAGCACATTCAGCTCTTCCGAGAAGATAGACATCAATCTCTTTCCCTTCGAAACTCTTATCAAGGGGAATGAAATAAGTGTAATTCTGACCGGGTTGGACAATACCTTCGAAAGCATTTGATGGATAAGATGGCGCTCTTCTCGATGCTCCCAGATATTCATTTTTACACTTTGCTCCAGCATAGACCGATTCCGCGACATGGGGGCCAAAAACGGGAATCGCCAAATAGCTCCCTTCGTGAATTTCATCTAAAGTCACCTTAGCATGCCAGGCAACAGTGGCGTCCAATGAACGGCCAAAAAGGTTACTGGCTCGCCATTGGTTTCTGACCAACTTATCCCCCTGATAAAAGCCCCTCACTTCATTGATCCGATCCGGACAGTTCCTCATACGAAAGTAACGAAAAGGGTGATTGACCTTGATGTTGAAGTGCAGATCGCCTTCAGCCATACCTTCGACTTGAGTCCAGGTTTTCAGGTCAGCGGAGACCCACCCCGAAGTGGCTTCGTGGTTTCGTAAGGGCTGAAGGTTGTAGTCGTCTCTCGTGTAAAGGACGAGATGGTCCAGCATCACTTCTTCACCAAAATCCAACCTAAAGGCCCCTCGGCGAACCCGTAAATCACGATAGCGCCGGCATACTGAGAAAAAGGAATCGGAGTCATTGTCAAATAAGTTCTGATCCGAGATGCCCCGTGTCGAAAATTCTTGTTGCCCAAAAAACTCATCCCTGGCTTTCTGAACAGCTGGTATCTTGGTTGGCCCAGAACGCTGAAGTTCTCGAAGCTCTAGGGCGTTGTTATTTGCGCTAAAGCAAGTCGCTTCATAGAGAGACTCCGCGTCACGAGGAGGATCAGATTTCTTGAGGCTCGAAAGTTTTCTGTGACAGCCACTCTTAAGGCTTTCCCCCTCAAACTCGACGTTCATCCCCTCTTTACTCAGAAGGTCCGTCGCCTCTGATCCTTCCAGTGAGGCCGACGAAAACCCTTCTGCTTCAACCCTCACCTGTGTTTTGGTACCTGGCAATGCCCACAGAAGAAGTTCAGCGTCTTTCCCCGGTAGATCTCTGATGATCTCACCATCCACTCCGTGAAAACCGATCTCGCCATTCTTTTCTGAAGTGATCATGATCAGACACGCACGAAAGGGTTCCATCTCCACCGACACCGAGTCTCCCCATTTAACTTCTCCAATAACCTTTTCACGAGGGTGCATCCTTCGAATTTGGAAACCTTCAGCCTTTTCCAGACCTAGATCTGAATTCAACTTGATCTCGATGGTCTTCCTTTCCCAGCTCAGGTTTCTCAAGGACAGAAATCGAGTTTGTCCGTCACCACGACTGACGGCGTCTTTTCCATAATTCTCTTCGGGAAGTAACAGACCATTCACCAGTATGTCACGGTACCTGCGGTGAAGGTTGTGAATTCTCGCGAAACGGGGGTACTCATCGTCTCGCATCAACCAAGGGCTCCCGTAAGTTTCCGGTGCGAGAATAAGACCCCGATTGAAAGCCTGCTGAATCAGGGAGTCCTCCCAGTAATCGACGCAAGAAGAAATGCAAACGCCATGGTCTTCAGTCAATCGTTGCAGATTTGGCGGTAAGCCTCGGCTCAGCTCACCGACCCGATTGTGAATCCCGGGTTGAGTATTCGTCACGTGAACATCCGTGTACATCTCCATGCCCTCCCAAAGAGAGGTCGTGGCATGAGGAAGGCCTTCGCCCAACTCCAAACGGTGATTCAACAGAATCAAATCTGGAGAATACTTTCTACACTCCTCCATCATCCTAACGAAATATTTAATCTTCTCCGGGCGCAGGTGACCACAGACAGCATCAAATTTAAAAAGCATAAATTTGTGGTCTCGGCAAAGGCTCACCATCGTTTCGATACGCTCCTCGGCCTCTTCTTCGGTGTCACCAAATCCGTCGGGGCCACCCCATAGTCCTAGCCGGCAACCGAAACGGGCCGCCGCCTCGGCGATCGCGGCAAATCCGTTGGGAAACTGACGTTTGAATCGTTCTGACTTCATGGATCCATAAAAACCCGCCCCGTCGATGGCTCCTGCATCAAAAGCATAGATATCGAGTTTCATCCCATACTCATCGTGAAGCCACTCAAAAAAAGCCAGATTAGCCAAGGCCTGACTTTCGGTCTGCCCCGCATTCGTGTTGTTGATCCAACTAAAATATTGGGCCAAAGATGGGGTGGATTCATCTGCGCCAGGAAATACTTTTTCTTTCATCGTTGAGACTCAATCAGAGAACAGAAGTTTAAAGGCCTATGAAGGATGCACAAAAGTCTTGGGCCACACCTAAATCATTCACAAACGACCTCTTCCCTACGGTGGGCACTGACCTTTGATCTGGACGAAAAGCAGTCTGGACCAAAGATATCCTCATGAGTTATGCAGAGGAAATGGAAGAGCAGAAGCGCTGGAAGCTTCTTCCCGCCAAATCCAAGGTTCCCTGGTTCCACCGACTGATCGAAGATGAATTTCTGGAACCTGAACGGGTCGAAGATAGAATTCTGAGTTCTCTTAAACGGAATCTCACAAGAGCCACCCTAGGTTCTCCTTACTATCAAAAAAATTCCAGAGATCTGAAAATTTCGCCAGAGTCCATGACCAGTCATAAAGAACTGAGCAGATGGCCCATTCTGAAACGACAGAACATTCTCGACCACGCAAAGCAGTTGATTTTAAAAAAGAAAGGAGGCAGAAAAGGACCGGAATACTGGAAATCATCATCGGGCACCACAGGAAGACCCGTGCGTGTCCTCCACTCAACTCAAAGCCTAGGCATGTTTTCTCTCCATGTCCAGAGACTGCTCCGTTGGGAGCGATGGGACCCCTCTTTGAAATTGGCTACCATCCGAGTGCCGGACACCATGCCTAGAGATCGCAATGGCAATCAGCTCTCCATGGGCCAGACCATGATCAGTCCCTATTGGCAACACCTTGGCCAATTTTTTCATACCGGGCGTCACTATTCCTTTTCTCGACTCAACCCTGAATCTGAACAACTCAGATGGCTGGATCAACACAAACCGGAATACTTGATCACCTACCCCGGAACACTCGAGTCCCTCGTACTCGCAAGGAATGGTTTACCAACCGACAGCCTCAAAGGTGCGAGAGTGATCAGCGCTCAGTTCACCGACGGCATGAGACGAAGAATTTCTGAACTCACCCCTCTCGCTATCGGTCAGAATTATGGGCTCAATGAGGTCGGTATCGTAGCAAATCGATGTCGAAGTGGTCGTTACCATGTGAACTACGAACATTGCCATGTTGAGATCGTAGACGAACACGATCAGCCCTGTTCACCGGGCGCACAAGGACGCCTCATCGTGACCTCACTGCAAAATACCGCCATGCCGCTCATCAGATATGACTCCACTGATCTAGCTCGGCCTGCTAAGGGACCTTGCCCATGTGGACGGACCTCTCCTTCATTCCTCGACATCGTCGGTCGACACCGCAGTTGGCGTGATACTCCCGACGGCACCCCTGCTAGGTTCAATCTGCTCCATGGTCTCATTGAAGGGATGCCTGCACATCTTTGCTTGAATCTTCATCAATTTCAAATTCACCAGCACATTGGGCCACATTACACTCTGCGCTTAGAGACTCGTGGCCCCATGCCAGAAGAGTTCTTAGAGCAAGTTCGGAATGCCTGGAAAGAACAATTTGAAAGTCTAGACGACCTCAATATTCTTGAGGGAGAAGAGATCCCTCCTCATCCAAGCGGAAAACAACAGCCTTTTCTATCAGACTATCAGCAGAAACGCCAAAGCTAGGGAGGACGACCTTCAGGACTTAAGAAGTCCTCTAAAGAAATTCTCAGTTTTTTCTAAACACCATCACTGGGCAACTCCCGTCCTCTTCTCTGCCAGAATGGGTCACATGATGCTCGAAGCAACTCAAGTCGTCACAGGCTAACGCTTCAATTTCTTCAACAGAAGGGAAATGATAAACGACAGAGCTCTCTTTATGGGAGCATAGGGCCAATACATGATCAATGTCCCAGTCCTGCTCTCGTGCAAAGTTCTCAAGATCTCCCTTAGAATACTCAAACACCCATTCGTAGACATCTCTTGGGCAAACGGTCACCCTCTCCTTCCCCCTCAAAGCCATCCACAGACGAAACTTGAATTCATTAAAGTTGCTGATTTTTTTTCCTCTAAGTGCGTCACCGACATTGCTTGAGGTTTCCCTTAACTTAGGAGGAGTAAAGGGCCTCAGCACCATTCTTCCTCCTGACCTCAGAACTCTCCCAATCTCAGAAAAAAGTTCCCTTAGTTTTTCAGGGTACTCAAAAAAGGCCAAACCGCCATCCAACAGAACCACGTCTTTCGTCAAAGACCCCAAGGGAAGATGAAGCCATTCACCCAGAATAACGTTGCCCGGAACCCCCACCCAACAGTGGTGAACCATGGGTCGTGATCGATCGACCGCATGGACCAGATTGGAGTTTGGCCAAATTTTTCCGGAGAATTCTGGCGTCACGCCCAGAATCAGTCCATCCAGATCACCCTCGACCTCACCTTGCCTCTCTACGATAGCCTGATGAAAATATTGAAGATCTGAAGCAGATGGCCTCAAAGGTGGACCAACGTGTTTCCACAGAGACGCGATGTCTTTCCAGTGTCCTCGATCTTCCCGACTCATGATTCCTGAGAGTATCTCTCTAATTGAGTTAGATTGCCCAACACCTCTCTGAATTTCCTCTGATAAGCTTGCTCTTGGTCTGGTTGGAGCGTTTGCTTTCCTTCCCCGGTCATTCCATTTCTCAAAAAGGACTCTGTGTTATGAATTCGGAAAGTTGAACCGAGGAGATGTGCAAAATGCGAAACATGGGGGCCCAACTGTGCTTCATGCTCTTTCATAAAGGCAAAACTGCAACGTTCACTTGTCCTAGTCACGACGTCTTCACTAGGGTCCAATCTTAAAAATTTGGCAATGCGCCGAATCTCACTTTCAAAATTATTTTTCAAATCTTCGTAATAGACGAGCAATAAAGGGAGGTTTTTGGAATTTTCCACCCAAGATCTGACGTGATTGAACCAATTGTATTTCTTTCCATAGAGGAATTCTTGAAAATGTTGATCAAAGCTTCCTTCGTAACCTCGAACATTT
>Ga0233432_10004185_pt1 | contig 12891 bp, 16 predicted proteins | sample SI_122_August201_6_FD_179870 | JGI IMG/M metagenome (GOLD analysis project Ga0233432, IMG submission 179870) | Seawater microbial communities from Saanich Inlet, British Columbia, Canada - SI_122_August2016_10_MG | ecosystem: Environmental > Aquatic > Marine > Inlet | place: Canada: British...
TCTTCGAACACCTCAGCATCCCTAATGATCAAGTTATTGTTTCAGGAATGGGCCTAGGTTATGAAGATACTTCAGCAATTGAGAATACACTTGTCAGTGAGCGAGAAAAAACAACTAATGTCGTAAATTATGTTGGATTTAATTAATTAGTCGGAACTTAAGGTATTAATATGCTGAAACTAATCAGATGGTCTCTTGGTAGAGTTATTTTAACTCTAGATTTTCTGACTCCTCCGCACCCTGTGAAAAGAGAGCCTGAGGACCAAAAAAAAATGGATGACAAAGCGAGTCAATTGAGCCTCTACCAATTTCGAGCCTGTCCGTTCTGCGTAAAAGTTCGCAGATTTATGCAACGAAATGCGCTTCAAATAGAACTACGTAATGCTAAAGATCACGGAATTCACAAAGATGAACTTATTCGAGGCGGGAAACGTCATAAAGTCCCATGTCTGCGCATCGAAAATAAGGAAGGATCTGACGAGTGGCTGTACGAGTCGTCTGCGATAATTGATTACCTCAAAAGAGAGTTCTCGTTACCCCAATAAACACGACTAGCTGGTCATTTCTGAGCCTTCCAATCTCTTGCTTTCAGCACGTTTTGGGTCATGGCTAAAAAATGTATCCTCGTGCTTGAGCGCTTCGATATTTCCCACGAAATGTGCTTTGGACCGAACAAATACCTCAGCATCGAGATCATACCAAAAAGTAGGCGGATCGAATGTCCCTCCCATGATTCCTACCATTCCCGGAAAAACTTCTAAACGGCTCAGTACGGTAGTCCCACAATTCTGACAAAACTCATTATTCCAACTATTATCAGACTCGCTTTTAAAGTTATAACTCCCCAGGGTTCCAGCGCTAATTAGAAAATTTTCTTCCAAAAAGTATGCTAGAACACCAAATGCACTGCCGCTTCTTAGCTGGCAATACCTACAGTGACAAACACCTTTTATTTTTGGTTGTCCAAGCGCTTTATATCTGACTTCTCCACAAAGACAGCCACCAAAATGTTCTACATTATGATTCATAGTCCGTCCCCTCCCTCACTGCTCTCTCAACATTATAAAGCACCTCACCACTGCTGCAGTTCGACGCCCTTTTCGTATCTTATACTTTTCAATTTTACGCCATCCACATCAAAATATTCCCAAAGACCTTCAGGCAGTCCTTTTTCATAATGCACTCTGGCTTTCAGCCTAGCATTTCGATAGAAGTACTCACTCGTCCCATGAAGTAAGCCAGATACATAGGAAACTCGCGCAAGCACAGCACCATCACCATCGCGCTCAACCAGAATACCGCTCAAGATCTTCCCGTCTCGGGAGTCGTATGCAAGACCATTTTCCATTCGCACCGTCTTAAGAAGACGTGTATCAATCTCCTCCAGATTTTCTGTAGACGCAAAATAGTAAGCAAACGCAAGAGCAAAAAGAACCGTATAAACAACTACACGTTTCATGTTAAACCCGTCTTTAGAGATTTTTTTGCCGCTCTAAATCGTTTTTTACTTAAAGAAATATAAGTGGGATCTAGCTCAATCCCTACGTAACGACGTTGATTGTTGATACAAGAGACTCCGGTAGTCCCGCTTCCATTAAAGGAATCCAGCACCATATCATTCGGGTCAGTCGCTGCAAGAATAAGCTGATCGACAAGCTGAAGCGGTTTTTGTGTGGGATGCCTACCATACTCCTTCTCTTTTTTACCTGGAGCGGTCATTACCCAAACATCTTTCATTTGCTTCCCGTCATTCAATTCTCGCATCAAGCTATAGTTAAATTTATGTTTGGAATTAATATCCTTGGCTGCCCAGATGACCGTCTCCGTGCTGTGAGTGAAATACCGGCATGATAGATTTGGAGGAGGATTGGGCTTCTGCCACGTGATGTTATTCAGCAGCTTCATGCCCAGTGATTGCATTGCAAAACCAACGGAATAAATTGAATGAAAAGTTCCAGATACCATGATAGAGCCGTCCGGCTTCAATAATTTCTGACACGCTTTCAGCCAACTGAGATTAAACTCTAGATTTTTTTCACATCCCTCAGAGCGATCCCAATCCCCTTTATCAACTTTAACCATTGTTCCGTTCTGACAAGTCATGCCCCCATTCGAAAGGAAGTATGGGGGATCGCAAAATATCAGGTCAACGAAAGCTCCTCGCTCTGCGTCAAGCTTACCCATGATTTCAAGACAATCGCCCTGCATTAACTCTATTTGAGTGGCCAACTTCTTTTTCTCGTTTGGGGAACCGAGACCTCCGTGTTCATATTTTGATACCAATTCGACGTAACATTTTCTTTTGCATCTTACTGAAGTACGAAAATTGGCCTAGTGGCAGGGATACAGCCAATAGTAGGCACTGATAGAAGAAAAATACTAAGACAATCCGGATCCCCCAATAAGCGAACGTACTTATCTCGTCGCGTTGCAAACCTATGACTTCCATAAATCCACCCGCTACTAATAGCGATAACGAGCCAGTAAGTGCAAAAACAAGATTCACCAGAATAAACTGCTTTAAGGAAGTAATATTTAATAGCTTGAATACTTTGTTACTCATAAACTAATTATAAGCGGCATCATGCCAACGCTAATAGCTCTATTTTCTATAGTTACCCAGACTGAAAGCTATTGCCGCAAAACTTGCGCCGCAGAAAAGTTTTACTGACAATAGAACGCACATTCAAAAAGGAGCTCGATATCATGCTAGCAGAAAACTTAAAGTCGACGGGTGATCAGCCTGTTCTGTTAGATGTAGATCAACGAGTTGCTAAGCTAACGCTGAACCGTCCTGACAAATACAACACACTGACCGAATCTGTTATCGCAGTAATTACAGATAATCTAAACGACATTGCGCAACGTGAAGATATTCACGTAGTAATAATCAAGTCGACCGGAAAAGCATTTTCTACTGGGCACGATCTCAAAGATATGCACGCGAACAATGATGAAAACTACTTTAGGATGCTTCTAACTAACTGCTCTAAGATGATGCTGAGAATAAACACAATCCCCCAACCTGTGATAGCCCAAGTTCAAGGAATAACCACAGCGGCTGGTTGTCAGCTAGTGGCAGCTTGTGATCTCGCAGTTGCATCCCGAAACGCGCAATTTGCCACGAATGGAATTTCTAACGGGCTTTATTGCGCAACTCCCGCTGTTGCCTTAAGCCGCGTAGTTTCCAAAAAACACGCGTTGGAAATGCTTCTTACAGGAAGTTTTATTTCTGCACAAAGAGCCGCTGAAATTGGTCTGATCAACTCCGTTGTAGCCGAAGATCTATTGGATAGTGAAACGTCTGCGCTTGCAGAACAGATTGCTGGGAAATCGAGCTTCACCTCACGGCTAGGTAAACGCTCTTTCTACGAACAAATCGGAAAAAATCTCCCCGACGCCTATGAACAAACGTCTGAAGATTTAGTCTGCAACCTTCTTTCGACGGACGGACAAGAAGGTCTATCAGCTTTTTTGGAAAAGCGTCCACCAAAATGGGACAATAAGTAAACTATCAAGACAGCAAAATTTTACTCAGGGAAATATATATGACTACTTCTTCAGGACATATCTACGAGCGAGATCTGGATAAAAATGCCGCAAACTACGCTGCACTTTCTCCACTTAGCTGGGTTGAAAGAGCGGCTGCCGTGTATCCAAAACGTACTTCGGTTGTACATGGAGATATTCAGCACACCTGGGAAGAAACTTTTACTAGGTGCCGGAGATTATCGTCAGCACTGTCTGATTACGGAATTAAGACAGGAGATGCGGTCGCCGTATTGGCCACAAATATCCCAGCATTCTACGAGTGCCTCTTCGGTATACCCGCAGCTGGAGCAGTCATCAACCCTATCAATATAAGGTTAGATAGCGATGCTATCGCATTCATTCTTGACCATGGAGAAGCAAGGATTCTTATTACCGACACCGAGTTTTCTCATGTCGTGAAAGAAGCCCTCACTAAATGCAAAAATAAGCCGTACGTGATTGATATTTCAGATCCGGAAGCTCTCTCTCACGAGAAGATAGGTGAAATTGAGTATGAAGATTTTCTAGCAACAGGCGACCCAGAAGCTCCATGGACGCTACCCACAGATGAATGGCAAGCCATGGCGCTATGCTATACATCAGGGACTACGGGGAACCCGAAAGGAGTTGTTTATCACCACCGAGGAGCCTACCTAAATGCTATCGGCTGTGCAACAGCATGGAATATGACACACCACCCAACTTATCTATGGACCCTCCCAATGTTTCACTGCTGTGGCTGGACTTTTCCATGGACTATAGCCGCATTGGCGGGAACAAATATTTGCCTGCGAAAAATTGCTGCGAAAAACATTTACGATGCAATTGAGAAACATGAGGTAACTCATTTTTGTGGTGCACCGATTGTCTTGAATTTCATTGTCAACGCTGATCCTAAGGACACAAAGCCACTTCCTCATCTAGTAGAAGTAATGACCGCCGGAGCAGCACCTCCTGCCGCTGTGCTAAAAGCGACCGAAAAAGCAGGGTTTCACATTACACATACCTATGGATTAACCGAAACCTATGGCCCAGCAGTCTTCAATGCCCCCCAAGACGACTGGGCGACACTTAACGAAGATGAATATGCAGAGACATTGATACGCCAAGGAGTGCGATATCCAGTGCTCCAGGATCTGGATGTCATGGATCCGGAAACAATGATGCCGGTACCGCGGGATGGCGAAACGATTGGTGAAATCATGTTTAAAGGCAATGTTGTGATGCGAGGCTATCTCAAAAACCCGCGTGCGACTGAGGAATCTCTGCGCGGTGGTTATTTTCACTCCGGAGATCTAGCTGTAATGCATCCAGACGGTTATCTTCAAATTAAAGACCGTTCTAAAGACATCATTATCTCTGGTGGTGAAAACATCTCATCCATAGAAGTAGAAGAATTGCTGTATAAGCATCCGTCTATCTTGGAAGCCGCAGTTGTCGCAAGACCCGATGACAAGTGGGGAGAAACTCCTTGTGCTTTTGTGACACTTAAGCCCACAAGTGTGAAAACCACAGAACAGGACATAATTAATTACTGCAAAGAAAAAATAGCTAAATTTAAGTCCCCAAAAACCGTGATTTTTATCGATTTACCTAAGACGTCAACTGGAAAAATTCAAAAGTTTAAATTAAGAGCACAGGCTGAAGCCATGGGAAGCCTTTAACGATTAACGAGCTACGAGAAAAGCCAGGGGCATTCTTTCATACGGCGATCCTCATAATCTCGAATGTCTGGTTCGTTTTGCAAGGTAATTCCAATATCGTCCAAGCCATTGAGTAGCCGAAACCTCAGTCCATCGTCAAAATCGAATGACAACTCGTTTCCCGCTGGCGTAGTGACCAAACACGCCTCAAGATCTACCTCAAGTTCGTATCCTGGGTTAGCTTCAACCTCGAGAAATAGTTGATCTACTTTCATAGAATCCAAGACTATAGGTAATAAGCCGTTTTTACAGGAGTTGTTAAAAAAGATATCTGCAAAGCTAGGGGCAATAATAGCCCTAATCCCATAGTCATATAGGGCCCAGGGTGCATGTTCCCGGGAAGATCCGCAACCAAAATTCTCTCTAGCCAGCAAAACTCCTGCGCCAGCGTACCGCGGCTTATTTAAAGAAAATGCCGTGTTCAATGGTCTGTCCGAGTTATCCACACCCGGCACACCGGCATCAAGATAACGCCACTCATCAAACAAATTCGGTCCAAAGCCAGTTCTCTTAATGGATTTCAAAAACTGCTTAGGAATAATTGCATCAGTGTCAACATTTGGCCTATCAATAGGTACAACAACACGTTTGATCTGAGTAAATTTTTCCATAGTTTATAGACCTCTCACATCAACGAAATGACCGAAAACACCAGCCGCCGAAGCCATAGCCGGACTTACCAAATGCGTCCGTCCCCCCCGACCTTGTCTACCTTCAAAATTTCTATTCGACGTACTGGCACACCGCTCTCCTTCATCTAGCTGATCAGCATTCATTCCAAGACACATGGAACAACCAGGCTCACGCCATTCAAAGCCTGCGTCTTTAAAAATGACGTCCAGTCCCTCTTTCTCGGCTTGCGCTTTAACCAGACCCGATCCAGGCACAACAAGCACAGCTTTAACATTTTCAGCACGTTTGCGACCTTTCGCTACTGCAGCCGCAATCCGGAGATCTTCGATCCTTGAGTTAGTACACGAACCGATAAATACTTTATCAACTTGGATCTTTGTAATAGGGGTGCCTGGAACTAAATCCATATACGATAATGCGTTTTTCATGCCTACTTGTTTCATATTGTCGTCAACGTGCTCGGGATCCGGCACACTTCCGTTGATCGAAGTTACCATCTCCGGGGAAGTCCCCCAAGAAACCTGCGGCTCTACATCTTTCGCATCTACCTCCAGCTCTAAATCAAAACTAGCTCCTTCATCAGAGTGCAGATTGCCCCAGGCAGTTAAAGCATCCTGCCATTGGTTGCCTATTGGGGCAAACGGACGTCCTTTCACATACTCCATCGTAGTGTTATCGAACGCAACTAACCCTGCTCTGGCCCCAGCTTCTATCGACATGTTACAAATAGTCATCCGACTTTCCATACTAAGCCTTCTAATAGCTTCACCAGCATACTCTATCGTATAGCCCGTCGCTCCAGCTGTGCCAAGGAGGCCAATGATATGAAGAATGAGATCTTTCGCTGAGACACCGATAGAAAGTTGATTATTCACTGTGATACGCATATTTTTAGCCTTACGAAGACGTAAGCACTGAGTCGCCATCACATGCTCAACCTCCGAAGTCCCTATTCCAAAAGCCAACGCTGCTAAAGCGCCATTGGTTGACGTATGGGAATCTCCGCAAACAATCGTCATCCCAGGCAGGCACCAACCCTGCTCCGGACCGGTCACATGCACAATGCCTTGTTGAGGCGCCCCGATATCATGATGAAGGATTCCATGTTGCTCGCAATTTTTAGATAGTGTATCCAGCTGCAGCTGAGCAATGGGATCAGTGATATTAGTCACATCAACAGTAGGGACATTATGATCGGACACAGCTTTGTGGGAAAGAACACGCCATAAAGCTCGGCCCGCTAACTCTAACCCCTCAAAGGCTTGAGGCGAAGTCACTTCGTGCGTCAGATGCCGGTCAATGTAAATTAGCGCCCCCCCGTCATCAGTGGAGCAAACTAAATGTCCATCCCAAATCTTATCGTATAGCGTTTTTAAAGGCATATTCATGTCCGTAACAGTTATAACTAAAATGTAGTTTAACATTGTAACTTGGGGAATGTTTAATAGCCTATGAACGGGCTGAAATAAAAGATTAATTCTCAAAAGAGTAGTAAAATTTTAATCCAAGTCGGTATCTCGATCGTAATAATTACTATAACACAGTGGAAAATTACTAAAAATAAAAATTCAATGACTAACCTCGACGAACAAGAAAAAGAAAAATTCAACAGTCTAGATCACAGTTGGTGGGACCCCGAAGGACCACTAAAAACGCTGCACGACATTAACCCTACAAGAATAGGATACATCAAAAAATTTACCGACCTAGAAGGCTGTGTTGCCTGTGATATAGGGTGTGGTGGGGGTATTCTTACAGAAGGATTAGCGGATCAAGGGGCTCACGTTAGCGGAGTGGATGCTGCGGAAAATCTAATTAAAATCGCAAAAAAGCATGCTCAAGACAATGGACAGACCATAGACTACAGAGTCGAACTATCTAATGTCACCGCAACTAGTCATGAGGAAAACTTCGACCTCGTAACCTGTCTCGAGCTAATAGAACATGTTCCAGATCCGGAAGCACTTATTGCCGACTGTGAAAGACTATTGAAGCCAGGAGGAACCTTAGTCATATCAACGCTCAACAGAAATCCTGTTTCCTATGCTCTAGGGATTGTTGCTGCAGAATATATCCTCAAGATTCTTCCTATAGGGACACATGACTATTCTCGGTTCCTAAAACCTTCAGAAATAGCAAAATGGGCAAGGCGCGTGAATTTAGAGCTGCAAGATGTCAGCGGCCTCTACTACAACCCACTGACTCGTTCAACAAAGATTGGAGGGCTTCCCATAGTCAACTACTTAGCTACTTTTATAAAAGAAAAAAGCTAGACCTGATGGCTGCGCTGCCGCGGGTTATACTTTTTGACCTAGATGGGACTTTGTTAGACACAGCACCAGAGTTCGAGCGCTGCATTAATGACTTACGCCAAAGGTATGGTTTTTCAGTGCTGCCGCCCGATATCGTTCGCAATCAAGTCTCAAAGGGTAGCAAAAAAATCGTTGAGCTAGGCTTTCCACATATTACGAATGCCAGTGAGATCGAGTTACTCCGACAAGAATTCTTAGAACTGTACGAAGGAAATATTGGGAGCCACACCACTCTGTTCCCAGGTATAGAGGAGGTTTTAAAAGCAATCGAGTCGACCGAGAGGGTTTGGGGAGTTGTGACGAATAAAATCGCCTCCTTAACTAACCCTCTTTTAGCAAAATTAGGACTTTCGCAAAGAGCTGGATGCATCATTTCGGGGGATACCACGGCCCACTATAAGCCTCATCCTGAGTCACTTTATACAGCGATGAACACCCTGCAGGCAGAACCGTCTGAATGCATATACATTGGAGATGACGAGCGAGATATTGTCGCTGCCAACGCAGCAAATATGAAAGCAATAGTTGCGCTCTACGGATATATAGATCCCACTGACAAGCCGTCTCTATGGCATGCCGACAGAAGCATCGACTCTCCTCTGGATCTCTTAGTTGACCTAGCGGAATCACCAGATGAGTAGTGCTATGGCCGACAAGGTCGGAGCTCAAATCAAAGAAGGTAGCGATCTCTACTACTCGACTCTCTACCTGAACAAAGAAATACGCAATCAGGCATTCCTAATTGAGATGCTTCGGAGAGAAGTTTGTCGCATCCCAGAATCCTGTAGCGAACCTGACATTGCCCGTGCCAAGTTAGCCTGGTGGATCGAGGAATTTAAACGTACCAAGGATCGCCTGAGTCGACACCCACTAACCAGAGCTTTAACCTTAAATGAACTGTCTAGAGCTCATCTAATGAACGTTTTTCTAACCTTGGCCGCAGGCATCTTTGAAGAAGTGACTACGAAGACCTTTTTTGACCGAGCCGCAGTAACAAAGCATTTGCGCCATCTAAATGCGGACTTAGTGAGCCTGATGGCTAAATTATTTGAAATATACTCCAGCGATGACATAGACTTGATACTAAACCTGATGTGCTCTATAGAGCGCTCAAACGCGATACTTGGCCTTAGAGATCATCGGAATTCGCCAACTTTATATTTCTGTGAGCTGGATATGAGAACCTGCGGGTTAACTCCGCAAAGTATTCGTAGCAGCCGATCGTCTTCAGAACTTGAGTCATTCCTCGAAGGTCAGATTATTGTAGTGAGAAGCGACTTGATTTCCACATTATCTCAACTCGACCGGAATCTGAGAAAACGCGGTAAGTTTTTCACCACACAGGCGGAAATAAATCTGCAGGTATTAGATTTAGCATTAAAAAAAAATTGTCGCGTGTTGGAGAGCAGGATGGAGCTCCTCCCTATACGGAAGCTCTGGTTAGCTTGGAAATTAAAAAATTGGGGTTAAAACATCACTTTTTAGAGCCATGACAAAGATCAAATGCGAAGGTACAATTAGCATATGTCATTTAAAGAAAAACTAGGGGGCTGCGACTATGGACGATAAGAAAAATTCTCAAGAGATTACTGGCAAAGAAGTTAAAAAGCAGTTACCAAGTAAAACCCTTCCGGGTGAAACCGGAGGCCCAAAAGGTTTAGAGCCGACTCGCTACGGTGATTGGGAAAAAAATGGTCGCTGTATAGACTTCTAGTGGCATTAAAATAATGTCAACACTGTCAAATAATTTCTAGGAAGGTTAACCACATATGGACAAAACCCCACTATCGCCGCATCTGCAAGTCTACAGACCTCAATTGACCTCGGTGCTATCAATTTCACACCGGGCTACTGGCGTAGTACTCAGTGTTGCCGGAACAGCAATTATACTTTATTGGCTCATAGCTACCGCGCTCGGAACTGATACTTATTCTGAAGCCAAGCAGATCTTAGGGTCTCTGCCTGCAAAAATCGTTCTGTTTGGCTGGACGGGCGCCTTCTACTACCATCTATTAAATGGTGTCCGACACTTGCTTTGGGACACTGGTTGGGGACTCGATCTTCCAACTGCTTACAAAACAGGTTATGGCGTACTCGTATTTTCAATTTTGCTGAGCATTTCCACATGGGCATATGTGCTCCAAAAGGCTGCGATATGAGTATTAGTTTCCCAAGTAAGCCCAACGCTGCAAACACAGGCACGAACCACTGGTGGTGGCAAAGAGTCACCGCTATATGTCTAATTCCTTTATCTATCTGGTTTGTGGTGTCAGTTTTGGGGCACATTAACGACGACCATGCTGCCGCCTCAAACTGGATAAAAAGCATTCCAGTCACCGTATTACTATTATCTTTCATGGTTACAGTCTTCTATCACGCCAAATTTGGCCTGCAAGTGATCGCTGAAGACTACGTCCATGACCCATCTACATTGAAAACTATTTTGTTTTTCATAAACGCAAGTATGATCCTTGCAGGATTGGCAAGCGTTTCAGCTATTGTAGTTATTTCGTTCATAATCCCTTAAAGAGAAAAATTATGCCTTCCGAATATCAATTTGTAGAACACCAACACGACGTTATTGTTATAGGAGCCGGAGGAGCCGGACTACGAGCAACTTTTGGCATGGCTGAAAAAGGTCTGTCGACAGCATGTATCACAAAGGTTTTTCCTACAAGAAGTCATACTGTTGCCGCACAAGGCGGCATGAGCGCAGCCTTGGGCAATATGGGAGAGGACGACTGGCGTTGGCACATGTATGACACTATCAAAGGATCAGACTGGCTAGGCGACCAAGACGCGATAGAGTACATGTGCAAAGAAGCTATACCTGCCGTAATTGAGCTTGAACACTATGGTGTTCCGTTTTCTCGAACCGAATCTGGAGAGATTTACCAGAGACCTTTTGGCGGAATGACAACCAACTATGGTGAAGGTACTGCGCAACGAACTTGCGCGGCGGCTGATAGGACTGGCCATGCCATTTTACATACTCTTTATCAACAATCACTCAAGCACAATGCTGAATTTCTTATAGAATATTTCGCAGTCGATCTTGTGATGGATAAAGATGGAGTCTGTCGAGGGGTAATAGCGTGGAATTTAGAAGATGGCACCATGCATCTATTCCGAGCCCATTCAGTCATCATTGCGACTGGAGGCTATGGCAGATCGTATTTTTCGTGCACCTCTGCCCATACCTGCACTGGAGACGGCAATGGCATGATTTTAAGGGCTGGACTACCACTTCAGGACATGGAATTTACTCAATTTCATCCAACTGGGATTTATGGCGCAGGTTGCCTCATTACAGAGGGCGTCCGAGGAGAAGGCGGTTATCTCACGAACGCAAATGGTGAGCGATTCATGGAACGTTATGCGCCAAATGCAAAAGATCTTGCTTCGCGAGACGTCGTATCTCGCTCAATGACTGTAGAAATAACTGAAGGGAGAGGAGTTGGTGCAGAAGGCGACCACATATTTCTGCATCTTGAACACCTAGGATCCGATGTTATCAATGAACGACTTCCGGGAATAGCAGAGTCTGCTGAAATTTTCGCTGGCGTCGATGTTACAAAAGAGCCCATCCCCGTTCTACCGACGGTACACTACAACATGGGAGGGATCCCTACGAATATCCATGGTGAAGTAGTGACCACCAAAGACGGCAATCCTGATAGTGTGGTGCCAGGTCTAATGTCTATCGGAGAAGCAGCCTGTGTATCTGTGCACGGGGCAAATCGCTTAGGTTCAAACTCATTACTTGACTTAGTAGTCTTTGGTAGAGCTGCCGCTCAACACTGTGCGGCAACCATAAAACCCGGAGAAAAACATGCCCCTCTTGATAACGAGTCTACAGATCGCGTCCTATCCCATTTCGATGCCATGAGATATGCCGATGGCTCTGAGCCAGTGGCGAAAATTCGTCTCGACATGCAGAAAACAATGCAGAAGCACGCTGCGGTATTCAGAACTGGTGAATTAATGAACGAAGGGATTGAAAAGCTCGAGGAGATATGGGAGTCCTTCAAACACGTCAAAGTCACCGATAGGTCACTGATTTGGAATACTGACCTTGTAGAAACGTTAGAGCTCGAGAATTTACTAGGTAGTGCGATGACAAGCATTAAAGCTGCCGCCAATCGTGAAGAGAGCAGAGGAGCCCATGCTAGAGAGGATTTTCCTGACCGTGACGATGAAAACTGGATGAAGCATACCCTTACTTGGTTGGATACAGAAGGCAAGGTAAAATTCGACTACAGGCCAGTCCACATGTACACATTAACGGATGATGTAGAAGTTGTCCCACCCAAAAAACGGGTTTATTAGATTTAAAAACGGTTGATCAATCATGGCTAAATTTAGACTTCCAAAAAATTCAAAAATTGCTAAAGGGAAAACAATCGATGTGTCTGCCGGCACGAAGAATGCTAAGACATTTAAAGTCTACCGATGGGACCCAGATAGTGGAGAGAACCCTCGAACTGACTTGTATACGATCGATTTAGATAAATGCGGACCGATGGTGCTCGATGCAATAATTTATATTAAAAATGAAATTGATCCTTCACTTACTTTCCGGAGATCTTGTAGAGAAGGAATATGTGGATCCTGTGCAATGAATATTGACGGGACAAATACGTTAGCCTGCACAAAATCTATAAAGTCCGTGAAAAAAGAGATTAGTATTTACCCTTTGCCTCATATGCAAG
>Ga0233432_10004189_pt1 | contig 12885 bp, 10 predicted proteins | sample SI_122_August201_6_FD_179870 | JGI IMG/M metagenome (GOLD analysis project Ga0233432, IMG submission 179870) | Seawater microbial communities from Saanich Inlet, British Columbia, Canada - SI_122_August2016_10_MG | ecosystem: Environmental > Aquatic > Marine > Inlet | place: Canada: British...
TGGCGTACGAATTATTTATGCAAGCGGCGCGAAAAGACCGTTCAGACGCTCAGATTCACGTAGCTAAAATGCTTTGGGATGGCACCGAAATTCCTCAAAATAAAAGTGACGCGCTTAAATGGTACGAAGCATCATCCAAATTAGGAAACATAGATGCTAAAAATACACTTGGAACGCTCTACCTTAAGGGAGACACTGTTCCTAAAGATACGCAGCATGGTTTAGAGCTTATCATTGCTGCGGCGAGTGAAGGGCACCCTGCCGCATTTCAAAATCTCGGTCTCATTTATCAGCTTGGATTAGGCTTACCAAAAAATAATGTGTACGCCTACTTGTGGTTTGCAGTCGCGGCGAATATAGGTCATCAAACTGCAGAAAAATTCAAAGAAGGCTTGGCGATATCAATGAGTACGGTGGATGTTGAAAAAGCCAAGAAACTCGCAGCATCCTGCAAGCAAAAAAACTACAAAAAATGCATCTCGTTTTAAACGGCTTGGATTTGATTATTCATCAACCCCATGATGAAACTCAACTTGACCCGTTTGCAATGAATATTCCGCTCCGACAATCAGTAGCTTTCCATCTGATATGAACTGCTCCATGGCTTGCGACCCGTGCTTTAAATGCTCAACAGACGCCTGAACGTTCGCGCGAACCGCCCTAGCCGTTCGCTCTGCGTCGCTACAATCCCGCATTTTCATAACTTCTGAGATTCCGGGACGAATTCGTTCAACGATAAAGCTCAAGTTAGGAGATAACGTTTTACCATTCTCATCAAAATTTAGTGTTGCATCAATTGCCCCACAATGCGAATGTCCCAATACAACAACGAGAGGTGCGCCGAACTGCTCTACTGCGAACTCAACACTGCCAATCTGTGACGGCGCAACAATATTCCCAGCCACCCGCACAATAAACAAGTCCCCAAGGCCTTGATCGAACACTATTTCTACCGGCACACGCGAGTCCGAACAACCTAAGATGACAGCAAATGGACTCTGCCCATCTACCATTACCGGTCTGTTCATCGCGGAGCTAGATAGGTTCCCAATATCACCCCTGACAAATCTCTCGTTACCTTTTACGAGACGGCTTAAAGCTTCATAGCTATTCATAAGTTAATCCCCACCAAGTCCAACAGAACTTTAGCACGAACCTTCTCTTGTTGAGGACTAAATAAACATTGGAACAGCATTACCATAATTAGAAACGCTTCAATCTAAATCTAGCATTCTCGATCAAGCTTTTATACCTTTAAATTCTCAAGCTGCGTTGAAGCGGCAAGCCAATCTTCCTCTACCTGACTCATCTCCCTAGCGACACTAGCCTGTTCGTGCAGGTATTCGAGCAGGTTACTCTTTTGCTCCTCATCGTATAGATCACTTTGAGCTAAAATATTTTCAAGCCTTGCAGTCTCGGCCTGTAACCGAGTTAACTGTGTCTCAAGAACTTTAATTTTTTTAATCAGTGGCTTTTTTATAGTAGCTACTCGGTTACGCTCCCCTGCTTCCTCTCGACGCCTTTCTTTGCGAGAGCTAACCGACCTCGACCCAACAGACTCAGCGCTGCTTGTTTTTGATAAAAGCTGTGCTGAGTAGTCCTCTAAGTCACTGTGAAACTCCGTCAAGCCTTTATCGTGAATTAAGTAAAGTTGATCACAAACAGAGGTAAGAAGCGTTCGGTCGTGAGAGACAAGCACCATTGCGCCATCGAAACTTTGTAATGCAAGCGTTAATGCGTATCGCATTTCCATGTCCAAGTGATTCGTAGGCTCATCCAACAGAAGGACATTCGGTTTTTGCCAAATAATAATAGCTAACGCTAAACGGGACCTTTCTCCACCTGAAAAGAAACCTACTTCGCGAAATACATCATCGCCATTGAATCCGAAGCTTCCAAGATAGCTTCTAAGCTGTTGTTCTTTAGCATATGGGTCAATACGACTCATATGCTGCAAAGGACTTTCATCTTCCCGCAATTGATCAAGTGAATTTTGCTCGAAATAACCAATAGCTAGATCTTTACTTTTTGAGACTTCCCCCTGCGTCGCTTTAATTTGGCCTGCAAGAAACCGAATAAACGTGGATTTTCCAGCACCATTTTTTCCAAGTAATCCAATCCGCGCGCCAGATCTCAACTCAAAGCGAAGATTCTCAAGAATGACGGTCTCTTCGTAACCAATAGAAACATCCACCGCAACTAGCGCGGGATCTGGACGAGAAACTGGTTCTCTAAATTCAAAATTAAAAGGAGTGTGAGCATGAGCTGGCGCAATCAATTCTAACTTTGCTAGTTGTTTCATACGGCTCTGTGCCTGACGAGCCTTTGTAGCTTTGGCTTTAAAGCGATCGACAAAGCGCCTCATATGGTCAATTTCGCGCTGTTGCTTTACGAAGGTCGCTTTTTCCTGCGCAAGGTGCGACGCTCGCTGCACCTCAAACGAGGAATAGTTCCCCTTATAAGTCTTAAGAGAGCCACTATCGATAAAGCAAATTGATTGCACCACGCTATCCAAGAAAGAGCGATCATGGGATATCAGCAACAACGTTCCAGGGAAACGCTTTAGCCACGATTCCAGCCAAATGACGGCATCGAGATCAAGGTGGTTGGTGGGCTCATCGAGCAATAGAAGATCTGATCGGCACATCAAGGCTTTGGCTAAATTTAGGCGCATTCGCCAACCACCAGAAAAGTAGTCGACTGGTTGAATCACCTCTTCAGCGGCAAAGCCTAAGCCATATAAAAGTTGATTCGCACGTGCTTCAGCACTGTAACCATCGATGGCACCCAATCTTTCGTGAAGTGTTCCGATTTGATCTGAATCCTCCTGCCTCTGTGCAATATTCAGTCTATTTTGCACATCACGAAGCTCCACATCACCATCAATGACAAATTCAATTGCGCTCTGAGATCCAGCTGGGAGCTCTTGCGCGACATGTGAAATAACCAATCCAGGCTGAATGCCTAAATTCCCTGAGTCAACTTGCATCTCTCCTAACAGTAAGGCAAACAAACTGCTCTTGCCAGAGCCGTTACTGCCAGTTATCCCGATTTTATGTCGAGCATAAAAAGTAAAACGAGCGTTTTCAAAAAGAACCTTGTCACCACGCCTTAATGCGAGACCATCAGCCGAGATCATATCGAGCGGATTGGTTAGTGAATAACTTGGTCAGGAACCCTTCTCACTTTATTCGGACTTTAGTGGTCGTGGTCGTGGTCGTGGTGATGATCATGTTGTTCAGATTTAGGTTTAACCCCTTTTTTGACGATAAAAGGAATGTCGACCTGACCACTGCGTTTGAAATTTAAACTAATGACGTACGCTTCACCCGCATGAATCTCGCGATTCACGTTAAACAACATGATGTGAAGCCCCCCGGGCTCGAGACTCGCTCTCTCATCAGGAGCAATCGAAACTCCAGCGTCAACGCGTCTCATTTTCATAACCCCATCAACAAGGGTCATTTCATGAATTTCAGCGACTTCCGCGATGTCAGTTACTACGCCCATCAAGCGATCGCTGTCCTCACTGTGATTATGAATTAAAAGATAAGCTGCGGTGGTATCCATCCCTGATAGCGGCTCTTTAATCCAAGCATCCATGATGTGCATATCGCTACCGTGTCCTTTGGACTCATGATGCCCGGCAAGCACGAAAGCTGGCATAAAACAGAAAATAAAAAACATAATTTGACGATACATAAATAATCTCCCTAAAAGTTACTAATCGTTAGTCACCTGATTTACACCATTCAACTAAATACCCGTTCCACGAACCATCCCAGACCCAATAAACCCACAAGCCCGGATATCCATAAAGATAGAATTCGCTGTCTCACAACGCCTGAGCTCGCACTTTCCATAAAACGCATTGACATCATCAAGCGCCAAAATAAACATGCACTGAGCACGATAAGAAGCTGTCCAATTTCCACGCCAATGTTAAAAGATGCCAGGGCGGTCACTAGGTCATTTTGTGGCAGCCCGAAGTCTCTTAATACGGATGCAAAGCCAAACCCATGAATTAAGCCAAACAAAAAAGTTACCCAATAACGACGAGAAATATCCTGAACAAAAAAGTTTTCAACTGCGACATACACAATACTCAGGGCAATTAAAGGCTCAATAATCTCTGACGGGATGTTAATAATATTCAATACCGCTAGGGTAAGCGTGATTGAGTGCGCTACCGTGAATGCAGTGACCACCTTGAATAACGGCCAAAAATTTCGACCTAGAACAATGACCACTATCAAAAATGCAATATGGTCGAAACCGATCGCGATATGCTCGATTCCTGAGATGATAAATTTTATGACAAGATCGATCCAATTCCCATCTTCAACAGCAAAAGACACCTTTCGATCTTTAACCGTGAGAAGTTTGACAAAAGTTTGATCCCCAGAAATGTTTACTACATGCCGCGATTGCGTATCTATTTCATGAAATAAACTGACTACATAAGCTGTGGGAGTCACACTTGGATCACACTGCCAGCTCAATTTAACTAATAAATGATCATCCTCAAAACGAAACTCTCCTACTCTGATCGGCACTTGTGGTTTAGAACCACAATACATAACATTTTTGCTCGCTACGTAATCTAAAATAGCGTCGGAATGTGAATCGATAGCCTGGGTTAAAGGTGAGGATCCGGTATCCAGAAAGGTTTGGCTGAGCGCTACTTGCAGGTCATCTAAGTTGAGCTCAATCTCTCCAACGACTTCGCCAGAATCCAAAGTAAGTGCGCTACTAGATAGCTTTGTTTGGTGTCCATAGCAGGCGCCACAGAAAATCAACAAGACCAGGCCAAAAAAATACTGCCTCTGTCGACCAAAATACGTTGCTAACGTCATCATATCGAAGCTCATGTTGCCCACTATACTGATTTACTGGTTACGCCTAATATTCATAATTCTAATAGAAGACGTCACAGTAGGCAGCTTTTTCTGCACCCCTTACAGTTAGGCAGCTTTCTTTGATTTAGATGTTGACCACTTCTTTTTCTTATCACGGCGTAACTGAACTACGTCGCCCTTTGGAGCAGCATTAGAAGGTCTTTTTCTTGATGGCTTTCTCGAAGACGGCTTTCGTGACCGACTTTCTTTTTTTGAATTGGGATTGAGCAAGCGGTCTATAGCTCCCCACTTTCCACGATCCGCAGGGGTTATGAAACTTAACGCCGATCCTGTCGCGCCAGCACGGGCTGTACGACCAATTCGATGAACGTAATCTTCAGCGCATTGAGGTAAATCATAATTAATGACGTGCTCAATATGTGGGATATCAAGACCTCGCGCCGCGACATCAGTCGCGACCAATATACGATATTTCATTTTTCGAAAAGAAGCGATCACACGATCCCTCTTACTTTGCTTTAAATCGCCATGTATTGCCTCGGCACTGTGACCTTCTTTTTGGAGACGCTTAGCCATTTTTTCAGTACCGCGCTTGGTTTTTACAAACACAATGATGGATCCGTCACGCTCATCTAAAGAAGTTAGCAAAGATGTATATTTCTCACCGTCACTGACCTTGATCGTGTCTTGCTTAATATTGGGTGCCGGAGTTGATGATTTACTCACCGACACTCGCACAGGGTCATTTAAATATTTCTCAGCAATACGGGCGATATTTGGCGCCACTGTAGCCGAAAATAGTAGAGTTTGCCGCTGCGGAGCCAAGAATGTCATAACTTTTTCAATTTGAACTGTGAAGCCCGCATCTAACATGCGGTCAGTTTCATCCAAAACTAAGAAATCTGCGTGCTTTAATTTCAATATTCCCCGGTCGAGATGATCATTAATTCTCCCAGGAGTTCCAACGATTATTCGGGGTCGGTCCCGAATTTGTCGAATCTGTTTCGACATTGAGTCTCCCCCAATCAATAACGCTGTTTTTATGTCTCTAGATTTACCTAGCATGAGACGAAGCTGAGTCAATACTTGGGTTGCGAGTTCCCTTGTGGGAGTCATAACAAGAGCAGAACCCTTTGGATTACTCATAAGCCTCGCGATTAGCGGAATGCCAAATGCCGCGGTCTTCCCAGTACCTGTTTGAGCAGATCCAAGGATATCTTTACCTTTCATTGCATGTGGAATTGCCTCTTCTTGAATCGGAGTCGGCTCACTGAACTTCATTTCAGACAGTGTTGCAATTATTTCTTTCGGTAGTCCCATTTCTTCAAATTTATTCATATTTTTTCCTTTGTTTGCGTTGTCCGCTTTAAAGCACCCATTTTTTTGAGCTTGCGAAACTAAATGTATTTAATTATTTTGAAAGCTAAGTTTTATCCAGCTCTTATAGGTGGATAAAAACAGACCAGGATTGGCCTCGTTAAAATGTTTACGACACCAGCTAAGCAGCCGAGAGTCGAAAGAATTCTTAATGTTTTGCAGCATAAAATCCGTCTGCTTTGACCTGTTGTAGCGATTTCTGAACGCAATACAGGTCTCACTCCCAGTGGGTTTTATCCACTGGTCATTCCTTAAAGCCATGTTTATTCCTCTTTTCCCGCTTTATTCAAATAGAGTTACTATCCGATCAACCCCACACCATGTGGGAACTCGGTTCACTCTTATTCAAACACTCAAAACCTGTAAGCCAAATCAGGTCCTGGACAAACCCACTAACTGTTTTAGTGGGAGCGCTGATTTAAAATATTTCGATCTTTAAATCGCGCTTTTAGCAAGAGCAACAGAAACTCGGTGCCGAAGTCTAACACCTGCTCACCCCTACCGCAAGAATTTGTTTGTAACGAGCAAGCCGATTAGGTTCGCGAACAAACTCTGGTCACCCTGATAATGGGTCAAGGCATTCGCTTTTTTTATCGTCATCATCTTGAAAATTACTAGCAACCAATAAAAATGATATAAAGTATCATTTTTATTGACAATGCGGCGCTACTTGGGGTATCTTCTCGACAATGAAACTGTTTAGAATCCTTCTGTTAATCGCTACATACGCGCTCGCACAAACCTCTATTGTCGCGCATGGCGTCGACCTAGACATACATGAAGAAGACGAGTCACAGTTTTGCTCGGTTTGTATCACCTCCGCAAATACAGATGCAATAGGTTCATCGGACCCTCATCCAATACTGCGTAGTCCGACATTCCGTAACACCTTAATCTGTTCAACTAAGGATAATTCGGTATTCGTACCGCACTCACCTTTTCTCGCGAGAGCTCCCCCACAAAACATCTAACTCAAAAAATATGCCGGCATTCAGCTATTTATGAATCGCTGAGAGTGAACCTTTGTATTCACTGAATTAAAAATTTTGGAGATAAAAAGATGTTAAAAAATTTACTAAGGTGCCTCGTTGCCGCGCTAGGCCTAGTATTACTAGTCCCAGCTCAAGCACAAGAGGATGTTAGTCAAATCCGTCAAGAACTCAATGAATTGCGAGACCTTTACGAGCAAAGAATTTCTGATTTAGAAAAAAAACTAGAAGCAGCCGTTGAAACTAATGCCGTGTCTCAGTCTGCGGCAGCCGTTGAAACTCAGGGTGGACGTTCCGTAAGAAATAATTCGTTTAATCCATCGATTGGCATTATTCTTAACGGACAAGCAAAAGAGTTCTCGGAGCGCGCAGCCCCAGAAATGACAGGTTTTGCCGTCGGAGAAGAAGGTGAAAGAGGAACCGGCGGTTTAGGTTTAGACCATACAGAGATTAACTTTTCAGCAAGTATCGATGATAAATTCTACGGTAGCCTAACCTACGCACTAGTTGAAGAGGGCGGAGCAATTGTCACAGAGGTTGAGGAGGCTTATGTCAAAACTCTGCCAGGTGCTGAAGTAGCCGGTGACCTTCAGATGACTTTTGGTAAAGCGCTTTGGTCATTGGGCTATCTCAACGAACAACATGCTCACACTGATGACTTTGTCGATCGTCCACTGCCCTATCAGGTTTATCTGAACGGCAGCTTTAACGATGATGGCATCGAAATCAGTAAAGTTTTAGACACAGAACTTTATAATGAAATTGGTGTAGGTCTATTTCGAGGAAGCGACTTTCCATTCGGCACTCCTGACGGTCAAGGTATTGGCGCACACTCATTCTTCTGGCGAGTCGGTGGCGATGCTGGCGTAAATGGTACATGGAGGTTCGGCGCTTATAAAGTTGATGGCGAAACGGGCGGACGGGCCACTGAGGAGGGAGCAATCACCTTTATCGGTGACACAGACCTAACAGCCTATGACATTCGATATACCTACGCACCTACCGGCAACGAGAGTAGCCAAGAGTTGACTCTTACAGCAGAGCACTTTTCACGAAGTGAAGTGGGAACCTACGAATCCACTGTAACCGGTGAGGCATTCGCAGCATCAGCCTATGACGCGGATACTAGCGGGTATTACGTCGCAGCCGTGTATAAGTGGATGCCCCAAGCACGAATTGGTGTTCGGTACGCGAAAATGAAAAACGTTGATCTGACTGGCGATCTCGATGGCACAGCGGTTGACGGACAAGGGTTTAATCCTTCACAACGAACCGTCATGCTTGATTGGACCAATAGCGAGTACAGCCGAATTCGACTCCAAGTTGGAGAAGAAGAACGGTCACAAGGCAATAATGATCAGCAAGTTATTCTTCAGTACATCATGAGCTTTGGAGCCCACGGAGCACATAACTACTGATAATTAAAACCATTATATAAATGGTAATTTAAGTAACTTTAAAACTACAGACCTTGAAATGGTTGCTGGTTTTCCCGAACCAAGACAATTCTTCTCAGCCATTTCAGGGGTCTTTTTAAAGGCCTAGAACTAACCTTAAGGAATTTATCGTGATCAAAAATATCCTTGCAATAATGTGTGGGATCGTATTTTCGCTGGGCACGGCTCACGCAAAGCCTTTTGTGTTTGCCTGCGAGCCCGAATGGGAATTCATAGCGAAGGAAATAGGTGGCGACCAAATCAGAACCGTGTCCGCGACTCACGGACTACAAAATCCCCATTTCATAAGAGTAAAGCCGAGCTTGATGAGTAAAATCAAAAAAGCTGACCTACTAATCTGCTCAGGTGCTGATCTCGAAGTGGGATGGTTACCTCTTTTACTACGTAATGGCAACAAATCTATTCAGGCAGGCCAGATAGGTCACTTGTTGGTCAGTGATTACGTAGATAACATTGAGATCCCAGAGGTCCTTGATCGAAGCATGGGTGACATCCATCCGGGTGGCAATCCCCACATCCATTTAGATCCAGAGATTATTTCAAAAACCGCCTCAATGGTTGCGTCACGCCTATCGCTAATCGACCCAGAGAACCGACAAATTTATGTAAAAAATCTTGACAGTTTTGAATCCAACTGGCGCAGCGCTATGGCTCGATGGAAAACTGCCGGCAAGTCGCTTGCTGGCAAGCGCGTAGTCGTGCATCACAAATCATTCAGCTACTTATTAAACTTCCTTGAAATCGAAACTCTAACGTCATTGGAAGATAAAGCGGGTATACCACCGTCAGCAAGACACTTGTCAAAGATCGTTACACTTATCGAAGGCAGCTCAGCTATTGCAATCATAAGAACTCCTTTTGATCCGAAATCAGCTGGCGATTGGGTCTCAGACAAAACAGGAATTCCAGTCGTCACGCTACCATTCACCGTTGGCGGTTCTCCCGAAGCCACAGATCTTTATAAGGTGTACGATGCAAGCATTCAATTACTTTCGCAGTAATTCCTTATGATGGATTTGTTTAATATCCTACTCCCGGCGCTATTGATTGGTTTAATGGTGTCGGTAGTGCATACACCGCTCGGCATCGAAGTTTTAAAGCGAGGCATTATATTTATTGATTTAGCCATCGCTCAAATAGCGGGCCTTGGATATATATCCACTGAGAAATTTGTCCAATCGACGCACATACATTCAGGGCACGGGCATACAGAAAACATTTTTTCTTGGGTAACCCTAATACCGAGCTTAGGCGCATTATCTTTCGCTCTAATCAGCGGATTGATTTTTAGATTTATAGAAAAAAACTTTACCGAGCAATTAGAAGCCTGGATCGGAGTTTTCTTTGTTCTAGCCGCATCGTTGTCGATCCTAATTCTGAGCAACAACCCTCATGGCGACGAAGAACTCAAGCAATTAATGTCAGGACAGATTCTCTTTACAACCTTCAGAGACGTTAAATTGTATTTACCCTTTTGCATATGGATTGCTGCAGCTTGGCTCATGCTACCAAGCCTCAGAAAAGGGCTGGGTTTTTACTTCATGTTCGCCCTTACAATTACCGCGACAGTTCAGCTAATTGGCATATACGTTGTGTTTGCGAGCCTCATTCTTCCAGCGCTAGTGACATTCGGAAAAAACAAACCTCTGCTCTACGCCTGGCTATTTAGCGCAGCATCCATGTTAATGGGTATTGGATTTTCAGCGCTAATTGATGCTCCAACAGGTCCGATGATCGTCACGACTTACGTTATATTTGGCATCCTCATCACGCTGACCAACTGGGCCATCCAGATGAAACGGGAATAAGCGCCGTTACTCCGCGGTCATCACACATTAGACTTTCAAAAAGTGAGGATTGCCGGCAGCGACGTATTGAACATGAACAGCATGAAAATACTCAATTTTTTAAAACGGCCGCTCCATGTTACATGTCGTTGGTAGATGCGTATTTTCAGCTTGAGTCACGAAGTCAGTCATGGGACCAATACCCATGCGTTCAACATCAAAAGTAACGCCATCTCCTCCTGATTTTTTAAACGTGGACACGTACAACGGTTGCATCAATTGGTGATTATCTGCTCTCATATATACCTCGCCTGTGATTCCCTCATACCTGCTATTTTCAAGCGCTTTTGCAATCAAGAGAGGATCTACAGATTTTGTCTCATTTATAGCCATCACAAGAAGCTCGATAGCGTGCTTTAAGGACAAGAAAAATAAATCGTCATCAGCTTTAGGAAACTGATCGCGGTAAGCCTGTGTGAGCGCATCAGAGGCCTCTCCTCCCGAATTAACGTGCCACATCGTAACTTGCTTTACTCGATCTGCAGCAGCCTCACCCATTGCTGACAGACCTCCGACAATACCTGCGTACTGAGTATAAAAATCAACCTCCAAACCTGCCTCACTCGCAGCCCTCACAAGTAGCGCTAGATCCGCACCCCAATTACCTGTAATCACCGAATCAGCGCCAGACGCTCGAATTTTCGAAATATATGGCGAAAAGTCTTTAATTTTACCTAACGGATGCAGATCGTCACCCACTATATTTATGTCGGGACGCTTGACACCAAGCATCGACTTGGACGCTCTAGAAACTACATGACCAAAAGAATAATCTTGATTAATTAAGTAAACTTTTTTGATAGTTGAATCAACCGCCATCATATCGGTCATCGCTTCCATCTTCATATCCGCATCAGCATCAAATCTGAAATGCCAAAAATTACAACGGTCATTAGTTAAGACAGGGTCGACTGCCCCGTAGTTTAGATACACAATTGCTTTTTCAGGGTTCCGTTCATTATGTTTTGCAACCGCCTCAGTCAGGGCGCCAGCAACGGCTGACGAAGTTCCTTGCACTAGAAACTGGATATTTTGGTCAACCAACTGCCGAAATCCGATCAAAGACTCCTGGGGGTTAGCTTTTCCATCAATGGAAACAATCTCAAACTTAACTCCATTTAAAACCCCTCCTCGGTCATTCACGTCCTTCACAAAGAATTGAAGCTCCCTCAGGACATGTTCACCAATATTCGCAAAAGGGCCTGACAAGGGATCAATGTAGCCAAGTTTTATCGTGTCTTGTTTTTCGCTGCATCCGGTCATTAAGGCAAGAATCACAACTGATAAACCAATAAGCATATTTTTAATCATCATTTTTTTGCTCTCCACCTTCAAATTTAAAATTCAGAATATCACTGATAAGCCCCACGCACTTGATTCAAAAGGTCTGGCAGTTGATCAGGTAAGTTGTCTGATCGCCAGGCAATCATCAAATCTGGTCGAACTAATACTAGATTTGCGTCATAAAGATCGGCTGCCGCAGTATTGGTAATGGAAACAACTTCAAGAGGTAAACCAACGCATTCAGCCGACTCCTCCAACAAGTGAGTGTCTATCGCCGTGAACTTAAAAAGTGTGAAACCCTTGCCCAGTTTATCGAGTATTGAAACTCCTTCTTCCAGCCAAATGTGAGGTGCACGGTGTCCAGGGCGGGCAACCGGCACGTATTTTCTCGGATCGTCCTTCGGCTCTGGCGTACCATCTGAGACCACAATCGGCGACCCCTCATACCGGTAACCAAGTAACGTACCAGACGAGGAGATCAGCTTTTCCTGATCTTTAAGTACCCGTCCTAACTCCTCACGAAATCTATCCCCTGTGGGACCCTCTTCATCGAGTTCATCTCCGTAAACCATCACATCATTAAGGCAGTCAAAACAATCAGCTGCCTCACGTGTATTACGCACCCCGATTGTATGACGCTCTGAAAAATAACTGTCTAGTAGATACTCACCACCCCAGCCCTCAAGCACCGCCTCAAGTTTCCATGCCAAGTTAATAATATCAGACACCCCTGTGTTCATCCCAAAACCCCCAGTAGGCGAAAAAAGATGAGCGGCATCCCCAGCCAAGAATACTCGTCCATCACGATACTGGTCAGCTACCAGGGCATGAGCGGTCCAGGGTTGGGCAGACATCACCTCAATCTCAGTATGACTACCAAGCACTCGCTCGATGGCCTGTATTGGATCCATACGGTCCCATTGTTGCTGATCACTCAGCATCAAATGATAAGTAAACGTGGTGCCACCATCCCAGTTCAGTATGAATCCAGCGTAATCTCTGTGGAGAGGGAAAAAGATGTTAGCTTGGCCAAACTTATGACAATTTTTAAAGTTTGGCGCACTAAAATAAA
>Ga0233432_10004190_pt1 | contig 12877 bp, 10 predicted proteins | sample SI_122_August201_6_FD_179870 | JGI IMG/M metagenome (GOLD analysis project Ga0233432, IMG submission 179870) | Seawater microbial communities from Saanich Inlet, British Columbia, Canada - SI_122_August2016_10_MG | ecosystem: Environmental > Aquatic > Marine > Inlet | place: Canada: British...
CGGGTCGGTTTAATTGGTCAGGCTTTTCAATCCCCAGCCATCACCGTTCTACGGCGTCAAAAGAGAAATGGTTTGCCTGCTCGTCACATATTCTCAAATCGGCGCTTGTGCGCGGCTTTTAAGACTCGGATCAACCAGACGAAAGGCCTAATAATCAGCCGGGCGCGGACTGCGCTCGCCGCTTTTGCTTGCGCCGCGCATCAGATGGGTGTTGAGCGAGGACGGTTTGCGCTATATCGCGCCCACAATACAGCCTTTGTTAGAGTCGAAAACCGGTCTTCTCCCTGTTGATCCTTGCATTCGGATGACAATTCGGCCCGATGGGCGCTATGACCCCTGCGCCGCCTGGGCGCTTGAGCTCACGGATTTGGACTGACCAATTGGTGGTTTTTTGATTTTAAAGGCTGAAGACCCAGCGTTTGCTTGATTGAGGCCCATCATTTGCCTAGCCCGGTTGGTCTTCTGACGGGCCTAGGTGAACCGAATTACCGTCGGCATCCCTTTAAGCCGACCCAGTTACTTACGCTCAATCATTTCCCGATGCGGGCTCAACGGACCATCCGGCCCCAATTCGTCGCCACCGGATAATAATGAAAGCGCTTTTTTGACCGCCCGCGACCTCAGACCAGCCTCTACCGGATTGAAATGGCGGCTCACGAACCCAAGCAAATCGGTAAACCGCTTCATCATGAACTCTGAACTCACGTGATCAGCCCCTCGCACCAAGCGATACTCGTGCTTCACGCCATGGTCAAACAAAACCCGGTGCAAAAACTCCCCGCCGCGATACAGCCTTAAATCGTCCAGGTCACCGACTTCAAAATAAATGTTCAAATCATCCAACGCGCGCGGATCGGCGTTTGCGATCGCGGTTGGATGATTCGCCGCCCAATATCCGGGGTCGACCGGATCGCCAAATATCGTCGGGTAAACACCCTCTCGGTAGAAGGTGTCCAGTGGGGTTACATCGGCCCAGTGCAAAGCGGCCTCAATAGCAGGTTCGAGCACGGCAACAGCACCAAATTTTTCGGGATACTTGAAGGCCATGCGAAGGCCCCCCATCCCCCCCATCGAGACGCCGATAACCACAATATTGTGACGATCGACTATGCCGTACCGACGCATGAGCGCCGGGAGATACGCTTCGACAATCACCGTTTCCCAAAGCGCGGTGCCATCTTTGGTATTCATGTAAAAGGAGCGCGCAGCGGACGGGGTCGACCAGATCGCAGCAGGAAAGTCCCCTTCGGTCATTGCTTTCGAAATGGTCGGCAGCAAGCTTTCCAGATGGTCTTGAGATCCGCCACCGCCATGCAGATTGATGATCAGTGGCACTGATTGTCCAGGCTGATAGCCAGGCGGCTCCCAGACTGCATATTCCAGCACACCGCTGGGGAGCTTATTGGTTACAAGGCTTGTGCTAATCAGTTTTCCGTCGCCAGTCGCCAGTACCGTTTGACTGCCCGCCAATAGCAGCCCCATCAGCAACCCTCGCACCATCAATCGTCTCAATGCAAAATCTCTCCATTCGATCTTCGCAAAACAAGTCTAAATAAGACCCAAAATACTCAACCAGCGACAATGCATTAAACCGAAATCCGCCTTTTCTAAATCAAAGAGACGATCCGCCTGGCTTGCTCGAGCATTTGCAACGCTTAATCGTTGAAGCCGACAAAGGTTGCGGCTTCATCCACGCTCTTGCGCTCTGAGATGACCGCGTTCGCGGGGAAATCCTCATCCGGCCAGCCCAATGCAACCGCCTTCATGATCACCTGATCTTCTGCAATTTGGGCATGCTCGCGCACAACAGGCGACTGCATAATGCCCTGACTGTTAATGACCGCGCCCAGCCCTCGAGACCATGCTGCATTTACCAATGCAGTGGTGACGGCACCACAATCAAAGGCGGTGTCATCGCTGCTCGCCAACACGCGATCATAGGTAATAATCACGCAAACCGGCGCATCAAACTGACGGAAACCCCGCAGCACCCAATCCTGGCGTCCGGCTTTATCTTCCCGCTCGATGCCCATGGCCGAAAATAGCTGCTTGGCAACCCCAACTTGACGATCACGGTGCTGGCCCGCAAACGCCTCGCCAATGCGAAATTCACGCGAGTGGGGCACGCCCGCCAAATTGCGCTCGGTGTTACCCGCACGAATACGATCTAAAACATCACCCGAGACCACCGTAAAGTTCCACGGCTGGGTGTTCATCGAAGACGGCGAACGCATCGCCAGGCCGAGCACTTCTTTAATCAGTGCCTTGGGCACTGGGTCGGATTTATAGCCACGAATACTGCGGCGTCCGAGCAGGACATCATCAAATTGCATTTCCTATCTCCCTGAATGAATCGAGGAACAGTTTACAGGAATAACCCGCCCGCAAAAGCAATTGCAAGATTGGTGGGCCTCCCGAATGCCACGCGCCAGTTTTTATCAAAGCAGCGCTGCGCCTTTACCAACCCAGAGCGCTCGCGTCGTGTGAGATTGGCATGGCCTGGTTGGGCATCGCGCGTGAGGGGACGTTTTACCCCCCACCACCATTCAGCGCGTCAACAATAGCTCGCTCGCAAAATTCATTCTGAACAGGATGCAGTAAGCCGTGTCCACCCCGCGCTTTTCAGCGCCCTCGAGCGCCATTGATGGCTCGAATCGTATACCTAGGGAAACCACTCTGCCCCTTGAGCAAGCCGGGTATAGAGTGCGACGAAGCCCGCAGAACTTTGCGCTCTCGCTGGTGCACGGCATCCAGATTCGAGATGGCAAGATGAGCGGTGGCGCGAATCCTGGCGGTGATGGAATGGCTATGGAATGACTATGGCGGTCGAACCCTGACGACCAATTCTAGAAGCACGGCAACACTGCATCGATTGAATCGGCAGCGGACGACCCGATAAATCAATCACAAGCAGGCACGCACTGATGTTAATAATCAGGTTCGTGAATCCATTACCGGCAGCAGATTCTAGTTCGGAGTGCAATCCTGGCAGCGCGCCTACTCAGGCTGACGCTTTTACAGTTGCTTCAAGAGAGATGGGCTATCCGCGCCCGCAAATCGCTTAATATCGATACCGCGTCAGCGCCAACACCTAAATGGCCGTGCTCAGCGAAGGTGCGTAATTCTGCATCGTGCAAAATAGCCGCCGTATGGTGCGCTTGGGCGATCGGCACAATCCAATCTTGCTCACCATGGATCACGATCACCGGGCAAACGACCTTATCAATATCAAAACTAGACCAACCGTGCTTGGGCCCATCGGCAATCCGGTCATCTGCATACCCTAAGACCCCCTGTGCAAAACGCTCATTGGTTGGATCCTCATCTGCATTAGCCGGGTCCATCACAACCGCCATATCCGCTGGACTCAGCGCAGGTGGCGCGTCTGGATCCGGCACCATTGCTTTATTCCCCCGTTCACCAAATTGTTCGATCGCAACCGCGATGGCCGCTTCACGATCCGGCGCGTTCCAAATTGCTTGCGCCCCAACCATCCTTGCGGCATCTACCTCATTCGCCCACGCAATATCCGTCATGCCACAGCAAACTAAAACGCCCAGCACCCTGCTTGGCGCAACCGCGGCTGTCGCAAGGGCATAACTACCGCCGGTAGAAACACCCACCATTAAAAATTGATCCAGCGTCAGATGGTCTGCCACAGCTAGCGCATCTTGCGTCCAATCATAGATACTTCTGCCTGGCAGCGGTGTTGACTTGCCGTAACCGGGACGGTCAATGCCGATCAGCCTAAAACCGGCTGCCGCCGCTTGCTTGCTGATACGCCTTGGCCCTAATCGAGAGCCCGGTCCACCGTGACACCACAACACCGCCAGGCCTGACGCAGGGCCATAATCGGCAAAACAAATGGTTCGATTGTCTGCAGCCTGAATTTGATGATCTATCACGACGAATTCCTCTTAGTGGTCACCTTTTATTGGTTGCATTCCAGTCAAAACACCACCAAAACCTGTCCCTGTATTCAAACGGGACGATCCCTACGCCTGCGGTTGTTCTCGAATTAGAAATCTGACGCGATCAGCGCCAAGTCAGACAGAAGGTCAATACCGGTGACCGTTAGTAGCAGCTTCATAATCAGTTTAGTTCGCGCATCAAGCAATTCGTAAGCTTTTTTAAGCCTTAACAGCTCTTCCTTGGCCACCTCCCCGCCTTCTTCTAGCACCGCGGCACCTTGATAAAGGCCCGCCGCGACCGTAATCCCCGCCGAACCTAGGCCTAAATGTTTAAGCAGCGTTCGCCTTCCTCTGTTCATGACCTTCCTCCTTTCGGGAAAACAAGATGACCAACGCTAATTCGCGTTTTCTCAGTGTTGCTATTCAGCCCTAACAAACAGGCTCGCACGCCGACAAGATTTAATAACCTAACCCATCTTAGCGTACAGCAGTGAGCACACGTGCGGCAAACGTCCAAACCCTCGTCATCGTGCCTTCCAAAAAGAGCCCTAATCTAAAGCGCCAAAACGACCTTAAGTCCGACATTCCGACCTGGTAACGGCGCCTGCTCTTTCACAAAGGAGGTGTGCCGGCGTGAAATGTCGTCCAGGATGTTGCGCGCGAAAAGCGTAGTCTCCAACGTGGTGGGACCCAAATCGAAAGACGTCCGCAAACTAAACTTCAGAGCGTTGTAGCCGTCGGTCGGCAACTCGTTTTGCGCAATGCGTTGCTGATGACCCACGTTTTGATAACTTAGGGTCGCATCGAATTTCGCAAAGTCGCCATTGATTTCAACTAGATTACGGCTGGGCATGATTCGAGGAACCGAGCCGCCGTTATCAAAATTCGCAATTGTCTGATCTCGCGCGAGCTTGACTCGGATCGTGCCCGACTCGAGCGCCACGGCAAAGCCTAATTCAATCTCGTAACCTCGAAAACGGGCATCAGCCTGGACGTAATTGCCCAGAATCAAGCCGCCATGATCGTCGTCATGCTCGGCGTCGTGTTCTGCCTCAGACTCGTCCAGCAGATAAATATAATCATCGATCTGGTTGTTGAAGAGACTGACTTTTGAAAACACGGACCCTCGTTCGTAGGCCACACTGAGCTCCACATTGCGGGCGTGCTCGGACCGCAGAGAAACATCCCCAACCTCGAAGCGTTGCGCCGCTAAATGCGGACCATTAATAAACAGCTCAACGGCCGAAGGGGTCCGTTCAACCTGCGCCAAGCCCAATGAAAGTTCAAGGTGTTCTGACAAAGGCTTGCTCAGCGTCGCGGCAAAACTAGCCGTTGAGAAATCGAGCTTATACTGCTGCGTCTCAGCCGCCTCATCGTGTTCGCCTTCATCCTCGTGACCCGCTTCATCCTCGTGATCTTCGTCGTGGTCTTCGTCGTGGTCTTCGTCATGGTCATCATGTTCTGTTAACGATCCGCGTCGCTTAACCTGATCGAATCGCGCACCGAAATCGACATGCAGGCCCGACGCTAAATCACGGCTAAAGTAATAACCCGCCGTCATCTCGTCAGATTTATTTGGATTCAAGAATGCCTCTTCTCCAATAATCGCGATTTCTTCACTCGCGAAATTCAGGACAACGCGGTGAGACGCGCTTTCACGATCGAAATTCAGATTCAGTCCAAACTCTTGGGACTGATTCGTGAACTGCGTAGGGCCTTCCTCATGACCATGCTCGTCATGGTCTTCCTCAGCCTCCTCTTCCTCATGACCAGCCTCACTGTGTTGCTCGATCAAGCTGTAATCCGAGTCCCTCAGGTGATAGGAAACACTTCGAAGCAACGCTCCGTCTAGATCGGCGCGCCCTTCAAGGGTCCAAACTTTTGAGTCTGTCGCAGAAAATATCCTTTCTTCTTCGCCGTGCTCGTCACCATGCTCGTCGCCGTGGTCATCGCCGTCCTCATCGTCGTGGTCATCGCCATGCTCATCGTCGTGATCATCGCCATGCTCATCGCCGTGCTCATCGGCATGAACTGGAATACCGTAAACCGTTTGCTGACGCGCAAACGAGGCGCCAACATAGCCCCACTGCCCTACTTTCGAGATACCGAACTTGTGGGTTTCACGCTGCGTATCCGAATTCAGTAAACGTTTGATGGCTTCTTCATCATGATCCGCCTCGTCTTCATCGTGTTCCCCGTCATGGTCTTCGTCATGATCCTCGTCATGATCTTCGTCGTGCGTGAGGGCGCCCTTCGGCACTTTGTAATCATTAAGATTGCTGTAACTGCCTGCGTAGCTGAGATTGAGCCCACCCATATTATCGCCAAAGGACAGCGAGCCCGCCTCGCCATCATTAACGGATTGTCCTTGCCCGGAAATCCGCAGTCTCCTCGCCTCAATATCCTTTCGCGCAATAGATTGATCAACGATGTTCACAATGCCGCCAATGGTGCCATTGGCAAATAAAAGGGATGCGGGCCCCCGAATGACCTCAATTTGCTGGGCATCGGTAAGGTCCACTTCGTTAATATGATCGCCACCAAGGATCGAGACATCCCGAGCGATTAAACCGTTTTGCATGACCCGAACGCGACTACCACTTAAACCTCGGATCACAGGTTGTCCAACACCGCTCCCATAGTCTGCGGTGGTCACCCCGACCAACGAATCAAGCGACTCCCCTAGGCTTAAAACCGGCATTTTGGCCAGCGCATCTTGATCAACGACATGCAGCGGCGTGGTATTGCTGTCCACGTTTCGGTGTAATAACGAGGCTCGAACAATCACCTCTTCTAGTTCTGGCGCTGCCTTTGAAGAAAGCCCTTCCGATTCTGCGGCCAAGATTGATAACGGCGCCAAGGCCATCACTGCGGCTAGGGCGGTAATCCCTGGCAAACCAACTGTTTTTACGCTCTGCAACAACTTCATTTGAAATTCCCTTTTTGAATCCAATCTCTGAGCGGCTGTTTGGTTCAGTCGCGCAACACTTTTGAAACATCGCTCGATGCGGGCTGTGTTGTTGGGCTCTCTTATCTAAAAGACACAACAAACAATGCCAAGCGCCTATCAACAAAGCGCCGCATCAAACTCAAAAAAGACTAGATTCTAGGGGGTGCTCTCGCACGAGGTTGCTCTGGTCGACGCGAAACCGGGTTGTCGGTCTCACAAATGGCGACCACTGAGGTATTGGCCAGATCGGCGCGATAGGCATTGGAACTGACATCCGCACTGGTGTCAGAAGTTTGAGAACAGACCAGACATTCTTGACCCGCGGCATCACCATGAAGGTGCGCGGCTTCAACAACACTGACATTCGCCAACAGCAGGATCAGGCCCGCAATGACAAAAAGGTTGTGGAGGTTCTTTCTCATTGGGCGAACGGTATCGGATCGCCCGATAAGTTGTCAACCTTTACGCAAGCGGCGCACCCTTAAGCTTGACTGACTCAGCAGCCGCTCCACCGCACAGCCAACCTTCTCAAGCAGGCTTAGTTGGATCTACCCGCTCGCGCTTGCTCGGCTGCTTTAACATCAGCCGCTTGATGTGACCGTCAAGACCCGTCTGTTTAGACGTGAACAGCCTGTTTGCGACCCGCGCCATAACGCTTGCCTTCAATTCTAGTAGCCGATGCCGCACTGCGCTTCGCTGGGTCATGCATCTGCCGCATACAGGCTGGACTCAAAGTCAGCCGGCTTGTGTGTTTTTATAATTCGGCCGGGATAACCCTTAAAATGCGGAATGCCCTGCTCATGGTCCAAAAATTCATCATCATCCGAACACAAGACGGCATCACTGGAGAGAAACGCGCCCGCTAACGCGACTTTGCCGCGCAATTCCGGATACCACCAGCCATGGGGCACGCGCAAATGGCCCTGCTTCATACTGGCCTGAACGGCGAGTTTTGCTGTCACCTCACCATAGGCTGTCTGTATCTTGACCCAATCCCCGTCGATGAGTCCTTCTTTTTCGGCGTCAGCAGGATGGATAAAAATACTGGGAAGCGGGCAGCGCTGCCGCAACTCAGCAATGTTGCGTTGCCCGGTTTGGAAAAACGGATCTTCCCGAACCCCTGAGAAAACAGCATAAGGGTACGCCTCCGATAATGCGGGCCCTTCGCGGTAATATGGTAATGGATCGAAACCCAGGTCACCCAAAATCGAAGAGGATAACTCCACTTTGCCGGAGGGCGTTGCAAAGCCGGTTTTGCGATACTTCCGAAATTCCGGGGTCTGCAGTTCCATATAACCGGATTGTTCAAAATCGGTGAAGGTACGACCCGACCGAGACAACCGATAATCCAGCAATGCTTCCAACGTGCCCCACGGAAAGTGCTCGCCAAAGCCGAAGGCCTTGGCCAAGTCTCGCCAGAATTCAAAGGTGCTGCTGGCACCCTCAGGCGGTTCAACAACTTTTTGCGACAATGAAAGCCGCGTTGTCCAGCTCCAACTGTCGGCAATATGATTGCGTTCGGTAAAGACATCCCCCGGCAACACATAATCGGCCAACATCGCAGTGGGGGTCATGAATATTTCATGCGCAACGATTAGGTCCTGATTCATCATCGCTTTTAAAATTTGATGTTGGTTTGGGTAACTCATAAGGGCATTGTTACCCAGCACAAAAAAGGCCTTAACCGGGTAGGGATCACTGGTTGCCATGGCTCGAAAAACGTTCGACGGGTTTGCCATATGACAGCCCATCACAATATCGGCGTAGGGATAGCCCCAAACTTTTTCAGTTTGCGCTTTGAGCATCTCTGCAACCCGATAGGTATAGGCCGGGTGATCATCAAACCCCAGTTGTTTCGCCTTCTGCCCGTCTGGCAGCACTTCATGCAGGGCCAATTCCGACTCAGGGATGTAACTCTGATTGAAACCGCCGAGGGTCTCCCCGCCCACAATATCAAGATTGCCGGTGACAGCCCGCAAGATCGAGTGCAATCGAATCGCGGACGTTGAGGATATTTGCATATCGGTGATGGGTGTCCAGGGAATAATGGCCCCGTCGGCGGTGGCATACATCCTGGCCGCCTCGGCGATCAGCGCGCGATCAACGCCGGTGATGGCCTCGACGCGCTCCAAGGGATACTCATCTACCCTCGCTTTGAGTTCCTCAAACCCAACACACCAATCTCGTACAAAATCTTCATCATAGAGCTGCTCATCGAAAATGACTTTTAACCACCCGAGGCACATGGCGGCATCGGTACCCGCCCGCACCCTTAAATGCAGATCGCTTTGTTCGGCTTGATCGGACACTCGCGGATCTAAAACAATAATTTTTGCGCCCCGTTTCCTGGCAGCGTTCAATTGGTTGTAGATGGGCGTCCAGGAATGCTTCCGAGGATTGTGGCCAAACAAGACAATGCAATTGGCATTCCCAAAATCCCCCATCGGGAACCAACCATACGTCAACTTATTGACCGCCGCCGTGTTGCCGGCGCAGAGGGAAACGCCGCTGATCCAGTTCGGCGAACCCAATAGGTTCATAAACCGACGATCCATTGCATGGGTTGTCTGGGTATTCCAGCCGGAGGTCGAAACGGCAAAGCTTTCTGGGCCATATTCATCAACAACGGTCTTAAGCCGCTCGGCAATTTCCGTCATGGCCTGCTCATAGGAAATTTCTTCCCACTTGTCCTCACCCCGCGCGCCCACGCGCTTCAATGGGGTGCGAATCCGATCCGAGTGATTGTGGATACTCGGCGCCGCAACGCCCTTAAAACAAATATTGCTCGCAAGCATCGGGTTATCGTGGGCGATGACCCGCTTGACCTTGCCCCCTTCGGCTTCAGACCGAAGCTGACAGCCGATATCACAGATGGTGCACACCGAGTATTTGGTTTCCTGACTCATTGACGCGACTCCCGTTGAGAACTGCCCTAAATTAATGCACCACGCGTTGTCTTGATTTGAGGGTCGCGCCCGAACGCAAACCTCACTGACATCGACTCATAGCGCTAAACGACGCGCTGCACCTTCTTACACAGCGGCCCCGTTTGACCCAGATCAGCCGCACCTAACCATCTCATAAAAAACGCCTTTTGGCATCGACTTGTTCGCAACCCGCACCCTGCTTTCGGGTAAGGCACAACCTATCGGCTACTTTTTGCTGCCAAGGCAGTGTTCCCAGCAAGCCCGTTCTTGATACGGCTTTTTGCTTTTTGTCACGTGTGACCTTACCGACACCGCCGGTTTACCGCTCAGAACACGCTTGCAGCGTCTTTCCGAGACGACCCCGCTATCGGTTCGACCCGATTGGGTTGGCGGTAAGCCAAACGCCAATCTCACGCAACATCTCGGGACGCACCGCGTCCGGGATATTGTGGCCCATGCCATCATAAATAATCAGCTTAGAGCCCGGGATGACCTCCGCGGTGTGCACGCCATGCTCAAAGGTCAACAGTCGGTCATCTCGGCCATGGATGACAAGGGTTGGCGCCTTAATGCTCGATACCGATTCAGACCGATCGCCCGCGCGCAAGATCGCCATCACTTGCCTGGGAATGGCCTCGCTGTGAAACCCCATTCGGGTCATAAACTCGGTGCGCTGCTGCACCGCTTGCTTGTTGTCGGCTATATCTCGAATGGCAGCCGCCGACTCCCGACCCGGTTCTGGCAGATGGTCACCCCAGGTGGATGACATGATCGACACCAATGTTTGGGTTCGCCCCGGATAATTTGCCGCGACCACTTGCGCGATCATACCCCCCATGGAGGCGCCGATCAGATGCCCCTTTTGAACCCCAACCGCATCCATCACCCGCACGACGTCATCCGCCATATCTTCTAACCGATAGGTTGTCGAAACCGGCAAGCCGACGCGATATTTCAGCAACTGCCACCACAGCACAGGATTATCTGTCTCGGCATACCGAATTGATCCCCCAGTGTCACGATTGTCGATCAACAACACTTGAAACCCCGATGCGATGACACCGCGCACAAACGCATCACCCCACACGGTATGCGAGGCCCCGAGCCCCATAACCAAAACCGCGGTCTCGGCGTCCATTGGGCCAATGCGTCGATAGGCAATTTCAACCCCATTGGCGTCGACAATCTCAATGGGGTGCTGATCGAGATAATCTCGCGTATATTCTGGCCATCCACTGGACGAATATAAAACGAGTAGCACCAAGGCCAGTGGGCCACGAAGGCTCGCATACAATTTTTTATTCAAAACAGTCTCCTCAACGACTTCGCTCCGAGCCAAAACCTTATCTTGCCCACATCGGGTCATCCCCTATCGGCTTCAACGCCTGACTGACCAAAGCCTTGCGCCCCTTTCAAGCACCAAACCGCCCACAACCGGGCCCGCTTTAGCCCTGGGGATCAAGCGCCGGCGGAAACCAATCGCACGTTACGACCGACGCATTGCCTTCATAAACCCTCAGGCCTAAAAGATACGAGCCGCTCGGCGCCGGCAGCCAGTTTGCAGGGCTCTCGGGTCGCGCGGCACTGATCTCGATGGTTAAGCTGCCGTCGGCTGCGTACACCAAACCTGGGGTTCGGTCGCTCATCGACCACCGATCGATTTCATTCTCGACCAAATACAGATCGGTGCCATAGGCCGTCAGAGACCAAAAGCCGCGACACGGCGGGAACTGACCGCCCTCAAATTTTAAGCAAAGTCGCTGATCCCCGTTAAGCGCGCCTCCGGCCGCATCACATTCTGCGATATAGGAGCGATTTTCAATGGCTTGATGCCCGCCCAAACCAAATTTTGCACCAGCCGCCCGCCTGAAAATATCGCCCTCGAACCCTGTTGCATGCCGACCCGTACGCCAGCCGTTCTGCCGCGCCGTGTCTGCACCGGAGAGACCTCGTAACCGGCGCTCGCCTTCTTCAACCCCGGCACCACGGTCCTCGATGGAGATCGACGTTGGATCCTCGATGATCGCGCGCGCCGCCGCTGAGAGCTTGGGGTGCCAGGCGGCAGGCGGGTCGAGCCTGACGTACTGATGTAACTCTTCAAACACTGCGGCGCCAGATTGGGCAATCTCTGTCGCGCGACCGACGCGCTCGGTTCGGGCGCTCGGATGGGCCTTGGGTGCTATCACCTCAATACTGCGCTGCAAGCGACGCGCTGCAGCCAGATCCTCCGGCGATTCAACGAGCACCCGTATGATCACCCAGGCCGTTGGGGTGCCAATCGTGACGACTGTGCTGTGATCATTCGTCGGCGGCTGGCTCGGATCCAACGTGACCCGCACCTCGGTGCCCTGGGTGCCGTGATGCCGACGGCAGACATAGGCCACGTGGGTATACCCATCTAGAATCATGACATTCCAGTACCGCTGTGCGTGATCCATAGGCGGCACCCGGATCATCAAATCACCATGACGGAGGTCGTACCAGGCCGACGAGTAGAGTGTGTCGTTGTTTGGCACAACGATCCCTCGATCTTTCGGGGTCGCTAAATCATCGATATGATTCATCGAGCCGCTATCTACCCGAGAGCACAGCATTAACCGTGTTCGGTGCACCGAGATCAGCGGGAACCCCCAAACATAGGCTTCAGCCGCTGGCGAAAGGTCATCATTTGGTAAAGACATCAGTCACCACTCAATCGTTACAGGAACCTAAGACCATTCGTTTAAAGCAGAGCCGAGGGCAGTCGAAGCCGGTTCCAGTACCGTGCTCACAGCGCCTAAACTGCTCGGGCCTAAAGTGTTTAAAAAAAAGCGCCTCGCGTTATTAGTTAGGGGTTTGCTTTGATCCCCCCAATTCCCACGGGCGCACTTTGCCCACCGGATCTCGCCGCGGCGACCACCTCTCGCAAGGTGAAAGGCGCTTGAAGCGCAGCCTCTGATGAATCGGGTCCGAGTTCACCCACGCGCAAATAGTCGCCTCGATCCGCGGCGAGCCGAAAGCCAACGGTCGCCCCGGCTGCCTCGCCTTCGAGTCCTTGAGCACCAAAGCCGTGGCCTTCATTCGTCTGCGCCGCATTCGTCGCCTGATAC
>Ga0233432_10004194_pt1 | contig 12875 bp, 11 predicted proteins | sample SI_122_August201_6_FD_179870 | JGI IMG/M metagenome (GOLD analysis project Ga0233432, IMG submission 179870) | Seawater microbial communities from Saanich Inlet, British Columbia, Canada - SI_122_August2016_10_MG | ecosystem: Environmental > Aquatic > Marine > Inlet | place: Canada: British...
CACAGCATATTCATGGGCAATCATGAGATTGCAAATATTTTTTCTGGGTTCAATCGCTCCTACATACAATGAAAAAGAATCAGGCAAACCATCTACAGTCTGTGGTACCAAGTCTTTAAACTTATTCAAACTTGGGTTAATAATAAAATCTGCAGTCCTTCCATAAAACTTTTGAGATTTAGTTGACGTTCCTTTTGAAATTGCAATTAAATTTCTGCATTTACTGATGCTAGAAGAGGAAGAAAAGCGGTATATTTGTCTTGTAATAAATGCAACTGAGTCAGGAAATATTATGTGATTAAAGTCACAAATAACCAAATCGTAGCTATTTTTATAAAAAAGTGGGCGGCAGCCTATTAGAAAGATTGCAAAATCACATTTAAATTTCCTTAAATAAAGCCCAAGAAAAAAGTACAGATATATGATTGTAGGAACATAAGCATATTTATTTACATTAATTAGCTCAACATGGGGTGGTATATTTCTGACAGCCTCAGGATCAGGATCTCTTGTAATTACAACTATTTCATGCTTCTCTGACATTTTTTTTATCATATCTATAGCATAACGACCGGTTCCAGATCTGATATTTCTCAATGCAAAAGCTTCAATAATAATTTTCATCTCAAGCTTTTCCTTAAAAAATTAAATACAAATTTTGGAATTATTCTAATTATACTTTTCACAATAAATAGATACAAAAAATCTATATAAAAGAATGTTTTAATTATTGGATTTCTATTACTAAGGCGACTTGCAATAAGTAGTTTTGGTATTAAAAAAAAAGTTGCAATAAGAAACTTTTTTATAGCTTTATATCTGTAAATCTTCTTTGAAGTCATATTTAGATAAAATAGTCTTATATCATTTATGAAAATATCGTCTATTATTTTCATGTCTTTTATCAGGATGTTATTGCCTCTTTGCTTTAAACATATTTTTTTTTCAAAAAATATTTTTGTTTTTAGATTACTTTCTGCAAACGATCCATATAACAAACTTGCGTAAGCAAAAGATTTGGGAGATGAAACAACTGAATCCAGAGACAAAATTTTACTATTTACAATTACTGAGCTTATAAAAGAAATTTTCTCACCAAGAGAATCAAATATATACTTAATATCTAAGTTTTTTTTTCTTTTAACAAGAAGTCTTCCTAGGTAATTTTCTTTTACTATAGAATCAAGTGTTTTATCATATAAGTCGTAATTTAATATTGTTAAGTCATGTTTAAGTGAATCAAGTACTGCATCACGAGCATTATCTTCAATAAAATCATCATCACCAATTATCCAAAACCTACCTTGGGGTAGATTAAATAAAGGCCAAATAAAAATATCTTCTTTTATATTTTCATTAAACAATATGACTCCAATATTTGATGTTTTGATAAAATTATTTAATACAAGTTGCTTGACCTCATTAGTTGAGCCATTTAATAGGAAATATAAATTGTAGTTTATCCCATAAAGAGATTTATTTATTGAGCTAACTAATTGAGATAATTCACTTGTTCTTTTATATACTGGAATGCATATATTTAAATCAACAATATCAGTCTGTGGTTTAGCTAAATATTTTGGCATTTTTTGAATTAAGCGTACTGCAAGCAGCCATGATTAACAAAAAGAGCAATCCCTGATATTGCATAACTCCTCCAGAAACTAATTGGGTAACTAATATTATGTAAAAACAAGACTTTGAAATAGTTATCATTACTTGATTACCTTCTCTTATAACTAATGATGATAAAAACTTATACCAAAGAACAAGCCCAAAAACACCATACTTTAATAATATATATAAATATCCATTATGAAGTATTGGGATCGAATCAAAATCTATATTAGCTAAAGTCATATCGAATCCCAAAGATAATCGATAACCTAAACCCTTTCCAAAAACTATTTCAAAAAAAGACCCATTCAGAAAAGCATTTAAAGCAACAGCTGACTCAACAGCTCTCCAGTTAGCATGCATATTTTGATTTTCATTTGGTATTATTTCTTGAAAAGAACGCATCATTTTGCCTGCAAAGGTATATGACTCAGAATCTGCTGACAAACTTATTAAAAAAAATAGAATTAAAATTAAAATTAAACTTAGTCTCATTATCAAGTTCAAAATAAAACCTGATTTATTACTTATGACAAAATATATCCAAATTAAAGATGATATAAACATAGTTCGAGATTGAGTCAATATCATCAGAATTAATGACCAAATTAATGAGATAAAAAGTATTAAATTACGACTGCCATAGTAACAAAGAGCAAGAAAAACAACGCCATAAGCCCCTGCACCACTTGTTATTTCTCTAATAGCAATTAAGGAAAGATCACCTTGAAATCCTATAATTAATTTTATAGTTATTAAAAAAGTTACGTAGGCTCCTGAAAAAAATAACGCATATATCAGGTATTCTATCGGCATATATCTTGCCAATGAATGACCTAATATAATTGCCGAAAAGAAATACAATAAAAAAATTGTATCTCTTGCTATATCTATACCTGCGTAAATGCTGGGTATTGGAATGATTGCACTAATTAAAAAAGCTAATATTAAATATTTATTTCTTAGGGCGTATTTATTAAGCGAAATAATAGATAGCAAAATTAATGCTGGTGCAAAATAGAAAAAAGAAGTATCACGCGGAAATAATCCTAATGAAAGAAATAAGATAATAACTAATAGAAGTTTAATAGGATTTATTTGAGAATTTAGTTTTAGTACATTCATCAATAAATATATATATATATTAACAACTAATTTATTTTTTTATAAAACATACAAATAAGTAACTAATCTTGATTGCAAGCCCTCTGCAATAGTATTAATACTTATTAATTTTGATTTTGATTTATAAGCAAATAAAAAAGTTGGATCTTCTATTCTAACCCCTGATCCTAGACTAAGTCTAATTCCATGATCGGTTGGCTTATCTATGTTTGAAGTAAAAGATTTTTCTATTGGTAAATGTTCTGTAATGCATAAATACTTTGGTTTACTTAGATTAATGTTGTTTAATACTTTATTGATGTCTTGATTTGATAAATGTTGAAGTACCTGTCTAACAATAATTAAATCAACCTTTGGTATAGCATCAATAGTGGCATCAAGATGAATGAATTCAACATTTAAATCTTTATACTTATCTTTATTCTGCTCTACAACAAGATCTGAAACATCAGCTGCATAATATTTTTCTGTATGAGGTGCAAGGCATTTGCCTACTCTGAAATCGCCGCAACCAAGATCTAGAATTGATAAGCAATTTGTTTTTTTTATGAAATTGGTAACATGATTTATGTATTCTTTTGTAAGATTTTGATCATGAGAGCCTTCTCCGGAAAAAAATTTATAATCTTTTGAATCCTCTCCCCATAATCTATTTTGATAGATATTATTGAAAATATCATCTAATTTTTGTTCGTTATACTTATTATAAAAAGTTGTCTTAACAAGGTTTTTAGCTCTTCTAAGAAATTTTAAAAACTTCATGATTAAGATTTATTTGATATTAAATAACGAAAAATAACTAAAACCATACCTGAAATAAGCCCATAAAAAGCGGCTAATATGCATATAACTGATCTTTTAGGTTCAGATTTTTTTTCCATAACTATAGGAGGGTCAATATAATCAAAAACATAGTATTTGCTTACTTCAATTAAAGTAAGCTGTTGAGTTCTGCTTTGCATTAGTTGTGCAATAACCTGCTTGATTTCGGTATAACTTGTTTGAGCAATTTGATTCTTAAGATAACTTACTGCTATTTCAGCTTCTTTTTTATCTTTAGTTCTAAAATAATTATTAAGCTGGTCAACAATTAAAAGAGTCCATTTTTGTGCAATTAAAGGTGATTCATGTTTTACCGAAATTGTTACAAAGCCACTATCCTTTTCTTGAAATACATTAATGTGACCTTTGAAAACCTCAAAACTTTCTTGTGCGCTGGGAATTAAGATTTTAGGATATGAGACTTTTCGTGTCCATGAGTTCTTGGATTCATCAAAAATATTTGTGTCGTATTTTATAGAGCTAGTATTTTTATCCCATGAATCAACAGCCATAAGATTAGGAAGAAAGATATTTGGCAAAAGGTTTTCTTTAAAAAAGCTAAATGAATTAACTTTTTCAAGAGCTTTGACAGCATTGCTTTCTGCTGACTGAGATGAAAAATTTATTCCAGCCATACCCGCCAAACCTGAATAAGCTTTCATAGCTCCGCCAATATCAGTTTGTTGTTCAGTTGGATACAAAAGTGCATGAGATTTATAAATATTTGGAAGAGATAGGCTATAGACTATACCCCCAATAGAAAAAAGTAGTATAGTAAATAATATTAACCATTTTCCTTGAAAGAGAGCATACAACAATTCTTTTAAGTCAATTTCGTCTTCTATATAAAGAGATTTATTATTTCTTATGTCATTATCCATAATTATGATTATATAGTTTTTTATTATTCATTTGTGTTTTATAGTAATTAAAAAACATAACAATCCAGTAAACAGAAATACTTTATAAGTTCAAACTATATATGTTTTACAGATATTATATTAGAAAGATATTCCAAAAAAGTCTTCTAATTTTGCAACAATATAATCCAAATGTTGTTCAGTTAGTCCTGGATAAAGACCAAGCCATAAAGTTTGGTTCATTGTAATATCTGTATTTTTTAGATCGCCAACAACCCTATAATCAAGCCCCTCAAAGTAAGGTTGTTTAGTAAGGTTTCCGGCAAATAATAACCTTGATCCAATCTTATTGTCATCTAAAAACTTTGTGAGATCAGTTCTGTTAATGCCTGTACTTTCTTTGATTGTAATTGGATAACCAAACCATGAAGGTTCAGAATTTTCTGTAGGATGGGTTAATTCTATAAAATCTAAAAGAGAAGACATTTTATTCTGTAAATAATTGAAATTGGAGTTTCTCTTTTTAATGAACTCAGGTAGTCTTTTTAATTGTGCCAATCCGCATGCAGCCTGCATATCCGTAATTTTTAGATTGTAACCCAAATGAGAATAAGTATACTTATGATCGTAACCATATGGTAGTGAACCCAATTTTTGTTCAAATCTAATGCCGCAAGTATTGTCACACCCTGGCTTGCAATAGCAATCTCTGCCCCAGTCTCTGAAAGATTCTGCTATTGTCAATAATTCAGAATTATTTGTAAAAACTGCTCCCCCTTCACCCATTGTCATGTGATGAGCTGGATAAAAACTTAACGTGCCAATATCTCCCCATGTTCCAATCATTTTTCCATCATATTTTGCACCCAATGCATCGCAACTATCTTCAATTAACCACAAATTGTATTTATCACAAATTTCTTTTACTTTTTTAACGTTAAATGGGTTCCCAAGACAATGTGCAAGCATTATAGCTTTAGTTTTTTCTGTAATTGCGCCCTCAATTAAGTCTACATCAATATTATGAGTTTTAAGATCAACATCAACAAAAACTGGAACTGCACCAAATTGAATGATTGGATTTACTGTTGTTGGAAAACCAGCAGCAACTCCAATAACCTCATCTCCTTTTTTTATAGCTCGGTCACCAAGTTTTGGAGAGGTTAAGCAGCTGAAAGCAACTAAATTAGCAGATGAACCAGAGTTAACTGTGATTAGATGTTTAATACCTATAAATTCTGCAAGTTCTTTTTCAAACTGTTCATTAAATCTTCCAGTTGTTAGCCAACCATCTAATGATGCTTCTACCATATATTGCAATTCAGTTTCTCCAATAACCTTTCCAGAAACTGGAACAGGCGATTCTCCTGGTATAAAGATTTTTTCTGCATATTGCATTTCTGCGTATTTACTAACTAAAGCTGAAATTTCTAGTTTTAATGATTCAATTGTTTCCATAATTGCTATCCTTTATAAATTGATTAATTTCTTCCATACAAATATCTTGCATGCTGGTATTATTATTCAACCAGACTTTATGCCATTTTACTATCTTATGAAGTGATGTCTCTAAATTCCAAGTTGGATGCCATTTTAATTTTGACTTTACCTTGGATATGTCTAGCTTTAATAAATTTGCCTCATGAGGATTTTCTAATTCGTCTAATTTCCAAGAACTATTTGGCCAAAGGCTTGACATAAAATCTACAATTTCATCAACAGGTTTAACATCTTCAAAATTAGGTCCAAAATTCCAACCCTCAGAATATTTATTAGGATGATTGTATAAGTTTTCTGCAAGCAATAAATAGCCAGATAATGGCTCTAGAACATGCTGCCAAGGTCTTGTAGCTTTAGGGTTTCTTATGATTACTGATTCATTTGATTCAAATGCTCTCAATATATCTGGAATGAGTCTATCTTCTGCCCAATCTCCTCCACCAATAACATTACCTGCCCTAACAGATGCAATACCAATTTTTTTTTGTTTAAAAAAAGACTGCATAAATGCAGATGTTACAAGCTCAGCACAGCCTTTGCTGCTGCTATAAGGATCGCTGCCACCCATCTTATCTGTCTCAACGTAAGCTATGTCTTCTTCAATATTCTCATAGCATTTATCTGTTGTTATGTTAATTACGGCTTGAACTGAATTAGTATTTAATGAAGCTTGTAGTAAATTTGCTGTGCCCATTACATTTGTCTCATAGGTTTCAAGAGGGTTTTTATACGAAGCTCTGACTAATGGCTGTGCTGCCATATGAAATATAATATCAGGAGAAAAATCTTGTATGCTCTTTTTTAATGAGTCATAACTTCTTATATCATTAATTTCAGAATGAACAAGTGATGATATATTTGCTTCTTCAAATAAATTGGGTTGAGATGGAGGTTCAAGAGAATAGCCCTTGATCTCGGCTCCCATCATCTTAAGCCACAAAACCATCCATGACCCTTTAAACCCGGTGTGACCAGTTAAAAAAACTCTTTTGTTATTCCAAAAATTTGAATTTATCATGTTAAATATATTTGATTAAAGCTAAAAAATGGTGATCTAAAATATTAGGTCATGGCTTAGTCTATTGAAGGGATGCTGTGACCTTCTGCCTTCATTCTTTGTTCAATCATTGGTATGCGCTTTTCATCTTCGGCGTGAACATTGCCATAATATCTTCTTTTGCTAACTAACCATAAATACTCAAATTCAACAGCATGAAGAATAGCATCTCTCATTACTGATCTTGCATTTTTTGCATCAAATACAACTTTTCTTGTTTCAAATTTATCTATCAATCCTTTATCTGTAAAATAATTTATATTTGAAATAGCATCAGTAGAAATTCCTCCTCCCATTGCAGTTCTAAATCCAGCTTCTTTTGATTTAGTAAATACGCCTTCCACTACATCAGTAATTTCTTGGGTCTCAATTTTATCTCTGCCATAGCCATATGATCCAACTAGATCAACTCTTCCAACGGTGATGCTTGAAAGCCTATCAATATTTTTAAGTTTAAGTATTTCATCAAAGTTTTCACATGCTGTTTTTGTTTCTATATTAACAGCAAATTCAATATCATCAGCATTATCCTTGGCAACATAAGTATCTATAGCATTTAAAAACTTATCCACTGCAAATGCTGTTTCAGCCATAGGAGCAACAATGCCATGGGCTCCTAAAGATAGTCCCATATATATATCTGTAATAGCTTCAACCCCACCTATTTTAAGTATAAGAGGTAAATTAGCAGAGCTTATGATATCTTTTAATCTCATTAACTCTTCTATACGACTTGCTTCAGCTTCAAACTCAGCTTTAATTTCAAATACGCCATATTCATTTGATAGTTTCTTTAAAACTTCTACCATTTTCTTTTCTATTACATTCATTTTTTACTTTTCTCCTTAAGTTAAAACTACACGTATTTAAAAAACGTATTATAACTTAAATCATCTACTTCTGGCGACATTATATGTATTGGGTTGCTTTCCATACTACCATTTTTTGTGATTCTACTAGTTATTTTTGGGAAATATGTCTGCTCAGGATCGATTGGAACTACTATGATTGAAGGACCTTTTTTATCTAATATTTTTTTTAACTTGGAAATATCTTTTATATCACTACATTTAATTTTTTCATAATTCAGTCCATATGCATGCGCTAATAGCTTAAAATCTGGCATGCCCAAACCACTTAACTCATCACAACCAATATAATCACCACCAAAATAAGATTTTTGCGTCATTCTAATACTTGCATAACCATTATCGTAAAAAATTATTATTTTTAAGTTTAATTTATTAATTTTTACAGTACCTAGTTCTTGAAGGTTTTGAGTAAATCCCCCATCACCCTCTACCAATATCACTCTTTTATTTCTATTTGCTAAGGAGCAACCAATTGCTCCAGAAAGACCATACCCCATTGAAGCCAAGCCTTTATTTGTAATAATTGTTTGGCCTTCCTCTTGATCAAAAGCTTGCATTGAACTTGTAAATGCACCTCCACTACTGCATGGAATAAAAACATCATTTTTATCAAGTGACTTAGATAATTGATTTACAAAATAGAAAGGGGAAACAAATTCTTTACCTGTTACATTTTTCTCCAGAAGGGGGAAGTTTTTTTTAATTTCTAAACAATAATTCACCCAATCTGACCAATGAGGATTTCTCTTAATGCTGGTTAGCAAGAATGAAAGAAATTTATTTCCATCCTCCAAAACTCTTATATTTTTTTTAGGATGATTTCTATCCAATTCAATTTTGTCAATATTTACGTGAACTATCTTTGCTTTTTTACCAAATAATTTATGATTAAACCCTGTTTGTTGCATACCAAGACTTGAACCAACAGCAATAATCACATCAGCTTGTTGAATGATAATATTTGCATATCTTTGACCCCAAGTATTAGGTCTACCAAAAAAAAGATTATTTTTAGATGAAATATTCATTATTCCATTCCAAGTAGTTTGTATTGGAATATTTAAAGATTTTGATAAAGATTTAAATCTTTTTATCTGAGAAGTATTTACTCCACCACCCAAAAGTAGGATAGGTCTTTTAGAGTTTGCTATTAATTTTTTTAATTTATTCTTGTGAAGATCAAGGTTTGATTGAAAATTATTATTAGTTATTTTTTTTCTAGAAGTTTCAATACTTATTTTTTTTGCTTGAACATCTAATGGTATTTCTAGGAATACAGGACCCTTTCTACCAAAAGAAGACTCATTTATTATATTATCGAGATCGTTACCCAAAATTGGATTTAAAATTCTAGTTGAGTTTTTTGTAATTTCTTTGCAAATTGATACTCCATCAATTTCTTGAATACCGTTTTGTCTTTGTTGATTTTTTTTCAAATCATCTTTTTTAACTTGACCTCCAATAACTAGCAATTCTCTGCTTTCTAAAAATGAACCAGCCACGCCTGTAATTGCGTTAGTTATTCCAGGTCCAGCGGTTACTAAAACAAACGCTCGGTCTTTTATGTTATTTCTAAAATTAAATTCATTAAAATATTCGCATGCTATGGTGGCTCCAACTTCATGAACAAAAGGTATCATTTTAAATTGAGATCTAGAGCTATCTAATAGATGCATAATATTACCACCTGCAACAAACATACAGTGTGTATAACCTTTTTGTTTAAAATCTTTAGCAAGATAGTCTGAATATTTCATATTTTTATTTAATTAGATACGAGACTTTTTATTATTGAAGTAAATTTATCATTTAAATTAAAAAAATTTTTATCAAATTCGATTTCTTCAATGTGTTCGTTTATGGGTAGAATAAATCTATAATGACTATTATTGTGTTTTTTATCATTTTCAAGAGATTTAAAAAATATTTCCATATCCATTTTATTTAAAGAATTAAAAACTCTTTGAGGAGTTATTTTTTTAATCAATATGCATACTTCAGACATATGATGTTTTTTTTTAATTAGGCTTTCAGATAAGGAAAAACTATTTGCTATCAGAATACCAATACCAACTGCATAGCCATGCTCAATATCATGATCTGTAGCTTTTTCAATAGAATGTCCAAAAGTATGTCCTAAGTTTAAAAGTCTTCTTTGCCCCAGATCAAACTCATCTTCTTGAATGATGGCTTTTTTTGAAAAAAGACTTAATCTAATAATTTCAAAAAAATTTAATTTTGGGCTTTCTTTTATCAAGTATAAGACTTCTTTAAAAAATTTTTTATAGGCATATGTTATTTTTAAAGCCTCAACCAATCCTTGATTAATTTGATCATCATTAAGAGTTTTACAAAAATCGCTATAACAAAATACTTCTTTTGGAGGATAAAAAGTACCTAATATATTTTTTACTTTTTTTGTATTAATTGATGTTTTACCTCCAATACAAGAATCAACCATAGAAAGGTATGTTGTAGGATATAATTTATAACTAATGCCTCTCATGAAGATACTTGATACAAATCCTCCTATATCCTGTAAAACTCCACCACCAATAACTGCTATAGTGCAGTTTCTAGTTATTTTTAAACTTGTCATTTGATCTATTATTTTTTCAGCGAAAAGCAAGGTTTTTGAATCCTCAGAAGCATCGACAAAAAAAATTTTATCTCTAGCAATTTTATCTACTACTAATGAATTCTGAAAGTAAGAATCAACTATAAAGAAGCTGCAATCACCTAAACTGGTTTCAAGCAACTCTTCATTGTTTGTCAAGTTTACATCATATGTACCGCTTGATGAGGAAACTTTAAATTGTTCTTGTTTTAGAGTAGCCATAATCAACCTTTATAAATTCTCCACTAATACCTTCAGAGCTATCAGAACAAAGCCATAAAGCAGTTTTAGCTACTGTGATAGGCTTAGCAAGATTTTTGTTACCATTGTTGTTTTTAATTTTTTCTAATTGCTTTTTAGAAAGCATAGTTTTTGTCATATTATTCTCAATAACTCCTGGCAAAATAGCATTTACCATTATATTTTTGCTTGAAAGATCATTTGCCAAAGACAGAACCAAACCCTTAAGAGCTGCTTTAGAAACTGTATAGGATAACTTATTCTGTCGGGAAATTTCTTGCCATATTGAACTTACTATACAAATCTTTGCATTTTCTGAAATGAGATCATGTTTAATAATCCATGAGAGTGTTTTCAATATGTAAGAAACGTTTACATTCATAACTTCATCGAATTTTTTTTTATCAAAACTCAAAATTGAATCATTTACATTAACTCCTTGTGTCCAGATTAAGCCATTTAATGATTTTTTATCAAAATTTAATTTTAATAAATCCGATTCTGTATTGATTTTATGGAACTTTGTATTTTTTTTAGATTTCGTTGATATGCCATATACTTGGTAGTTATTTTTAAATTTTTCGTACTCTTCTAGAATGCTTGATCCTATAGATCCAGAAGCTCCAAAAACTAATATTTTTTGCATTTCTACCACCTTTTCCAAGGTGCATTATTTGTGTTGTATAGATCATTTAATATATCTTTTTCTCTTATAGTGTCCATTGGCTGCCAAAATCCATGATGTTTATATGAATTAAGTTGATTTTCTCTAGTAATTGTCTTTAAAGGTTCGTCCTCCCATGGCATTTCATCACCCTCAATATATTTAAAAACATCTGTCTCTAGAACAAAAAAACCACCGTTGATCCAGCTATTTCCTCTTTTTGGTTTTTCATCAAATTTTTTAACTAAGCCATCCGAATCAATAGTTAAATCTCCAAATCTTCCTGGAGGATTTACAGCTGTCAGAGTAGCTATCTTTCCAGAAGCCTTATGACTATCTATTACTTTTGAAATATCTATGTCTCCAACTCCATCACCATAAGTAAATAGAAAACTTTCTCCTGAATTAATGTAACTTTCAATTCGTTTTAATCTGCCTCCAGTTTGAGTTTTAGCGCCAGTATCAATGCACTTTATTTTCCATTTCTCATAATTTTTATTTGTTAACTGGAAATCATTTTTAGAAAAATCGAACTCAATATCAGAGTTATGTAGAGAATAATTATAAAAATATTCTTTGATATAATATCCTTTATATCCACAACAAATAATAAAATCATTTATTCCATAAGAGGAATAAATTTTCATTATATGCCACAGTATTGGCCTCCCTCCAACTTCAACCATGGGCTTAGGTTTATCGTATGTTTCTTCTGAAAGTCGTGTTCCTAAACCGCCAGCTAAAATTACAGCCTGCATATTAATACCTTTTATATCACTTAAAATTACACATTTTATATGAATAAAAAATTTTATAAAGCAATAATAATATTTATAGTTATGTTTTTTAAAATTAATAGGTGTTTAAAGAATAAAAGAGTTATAAAATAGGCTATCCAAATTAAATGACTAATAAAAACAATTGAATACTATAAAAACTTTAAGTGGTAAAAAATTTTTTCAGGATGATAGTCAATCAATACTTTCTTCAGCTGAAAAAAATAATATCTTTTTACCCTATAGTTGTAGAACTGGAAGATGCAGTAGCTGCAAGTGTAAGTTAATTTCTGGTGAAACAGGCATCAATTCAAATGAATTGGGCCTAAGTGATAAAGAAAAAAAAGATGGATGGATATTAAGTTGTGTTCGCTTTGCTCAAAGCGACATAGTTATTGATGTAGAAGATTTTGGAGATATTAAAATCCCAAAAGCCAATGTTTATCCATGTAAAATTTCTAAAATTAATTCCTTAACTCATGATGTCGTTCAAGTCATATTAAGGTTTCCTCCTAATATAGATTTTAGTTTCATACCTGGTCAATATGTAGATATCATTGGTCCAAATAATATTAAAAGAAGCTATTCTATTGCTAATAATTTTCAAAATAACCTTATAGAACTTCATGTTAAAAATGTTCCAGGAGGATTGCTAAGCGATTATTGGTTTAATAAAGCAAAAAATGGTGACTTATTAAGAATGTATGGGCCGCAAGGTACTTTTT
>Ga0233432_10004199_pt1 | contig 12869 bp, 7 predicted proteins | sample SI_122_August201_6_FD_179870 | JGI IMG/M metagenome (GOLD analysis project Ga0233432, IMG submission 179870) | Seawater microbial communities from Saanich Inlet, British Columbia, Canada - SI_122_August2016_10_MG | ecosystem: Environmental > Aquatic > Marine > Inlet | place: Canada: British...
TCTCTTTAAAAAAGCGGACTAAATCCACAAATTCTCACTTTTACTCAGCCAAGGCCCATACAATATTCCCAAGGTCATCTGAATTGTCGAAAACCATGAACACCATCGCCTGGCCGAAGGGGGACACAACCCTCTTCGTTGATCAGTGCATGGACCGCAATGCCATGGCCGACCTCGCCACCCGACTGGCCTCATGCAAGCAAAAAGACCATAGCTTAGACGCCATTTTACGACTTACTGAAAATGGCGATTGGGCTAAAGTTCTCCTGTTGGCTGATTTCGACAAAGCCATCGCCCCAGACAAAGGCCTTCCCATCGATCTCCTCATGGCCAAACAGGTCAAAAAAGCCAGCCAGGCTCTAGAGAATTGCCTGGAAAGCCACGACCTACCTAAGACCGATTTTGGTGCTGTCGAGTGCGCTGCCAACCTCCTTGACTGCCACCCAGACTACAAACTGATCACTCGTGAGCTCTTCCATTTCTTTGGTTTGCGTCACCAGCTCATTATCTCTCTACCTGAGCTTGAAGACGACCCCAAAAAACTTGCTAGAGCCCTACAACTCTTCAATCATATCCCTGGCCCTCTCGAACCTTCAGATCACCTTTGGGCCAAAACCAGTCTTCGACAAAAACTCCCCGGTCGCTTAGAAAACCTCTTAAAAAATAGAGGCGCCGAAGATCGACTTCTCAAGAGCGCCGAAGCTTTATTGATCAGTCAAAACCTCCCAAAAGCCTTTTTATCAAGAAAAGACCTCGCCATCTTTCTTTTCCGCCGTGGTCTCATGGAGAAAAAGCTTCCAGACAAACTTCAAAAAGCTTACGACACCTTCTACCCAAAAGCCCAAGCTCTCCAAAGAGGGTGCAATCTCCAACTGCTTCGAACGAAAAGTCCCAATGAAGCAAAAAAGATCCTTTCCAAACTCCATCTGATTCAATGCCTCGCCCCCCCCTCGGCATTGATCGACTTCTCCTCAGCCTATTTCGAGTTTCGCTTTATCCCTCCATCTAACGATCCAGAAGGGCGACAACGAGGACTCCTTCAGGCAGAATCCCAACTACCCAAACCCATCGATTGGTTGAGTGGCAATACCGCTTGGAACCGAGACCTCCAGCCCTACATCTTGGGTTTAAATAAACGACTAGCCCAAACCAAGGCCGAATTTTACTTAAAAGATGAAAGGGCAGACAAGGCCCTCGATGAGATTTTAAAGAGCCTCCCCCATCGCTGGCCCTGGAGCCTTGAACTCATTTGCGAACAAGCCGACACACTGCTCCCTCACCTAGAAACCCAGGCCGACGACGACCACATCTACCTGACGAACCTACTTCTAGCATCTAGAGCCCCCGATATCGACAGCATCAAGCAGCACATCCAACAAGCAGCAAGTACACGTTTCGATCTATGCACCCAAAAACTCGACGAAAAAGGAGACGATTCACTCTTTGAGGGAGTTTGCCAATTATCTAGAGCTCTCCAACTCGGTTTCCCTGAGGAGGACGCCAAAAACATCGTTCTTCAATTTTCGAAAAAACTAGAAGAGGCGAATAAAAAGAACCTCCAAAACTTATCGCTCAAAGTCGGCAGCGCCTTGGGAGACGCACTTTCCACCCGGTCCATCGGTGGGTCCGACAGTCCAACACCAAAAGCCGAAATTGGAGTCAAACTAGAAAAACTCTATGAAAATTTTCGCGACGTCATGCTTCAGCAGGACCCCTTTGCCAAAGAAAGCCAGCAAGCCCTCAAAGAGATTCTCAGTAAAACAAGCTCCCTCATCGAGGAAGCAAAATCCATTGAGAAAGCACAAAGCACCTCGGTTTACGACGACATTCTAGGTGGCGAAGATAAGACTGGCTCCCAGAATTTACTCACCGATGCTGACAGTATTCGTTCTCTCCTCGAAGAACTTTACCTCGAAGAAGATGACAAGGCTAAAGTGAAAAATGCTTCTAAGCGGCGCCTGCCACCTGAGCAAATTCTCATGCAAAAATTCTCCGACCTCATCATTGGCATCGTCTCTAGGCAAATCAAGGTCAAAAACAATCCATTGCTCAATGGCTTTGGCGATGGCATGCTCTCTTGGATATCCAATGGGGTTCCTGATTCCGACTGGTGGTTAGAAAACGAAAACCTTCAAGAAAAAGCCAAAGAACACTTCAAAGTCGTTTCTCCTGAAGGCGAAGGAATCCTAAAGGGCGATCGTTACATCTTGTGTCGAGTTTTTGACTGGCTCAAATTCGAAAGTGAAGAAGCCCTCAAGGTTCCCTACCGCAAAGCAATGTCTGTCGCATGCTCCCACATCACAAATGGAATTGTTGTCACTCGGGAAGAAGCCCAAGAGCATTTCGACAAAATCATCTCTAAGCTCCAACCCCTAGATTCATCTGGCCAACTCATCCAAATCATCGAGTCGATGCGTAAAGCCAGAGCTCAAATCGGATCCCTTGAAGTGATGAAAAACAGTGGCGTGATGTCCCTCAAATTTGATCGCTCTATTGAGCCGAGAGTGAGAGATTTCCTCGAAACTTGCTCAACCAACCTTCAGAGCTTTGGAAAGGAAGTTAGCGACTACGTTCTTGAAAACATGCCAATCATTGAAGCCCTCGATCGAACGGAATTTCACCTCGGAACGATTCTAAGTGAAAAAGAAAAAGATCTCAAAAGGTATTTACACATGAACCTAGAAGAGCTCACGAGTTCATACTTAAGGGAGAGCAATCGAGGGTCTCTACAAAGCAAGGTTTCAAATGTTTGCCTTAGAGCCCAGCAAGGAATCAACTTCCGCCGCTCAGATGCACGCGGCCTCCGGTACAGTCCAGTCATCTTTGATGACGATCATCTGCACACCCCAGAATCTATTCAAGAGCTTCTCATCAAATTTGAAGAGATGTTCCCCATCATCGATCGCATTTCAGGTTCTCGACAAATCATTGGGGACGAAGAACTCGTCTTTGCACCAGGCACCCAAGGGTTGGACAAAACTTCTTTAAGGACTTACCTCGAAGTCGTTGACCGTTATCTAGAAAATGCCCTTAAATTGGCCCGGCAATTGCGAATCATCATCATTCCTGGCCAAGGAACTGGCAACTACGACCCAACCACCAACAGCTTGTGCATCCCACTTCACACGGGCAACGGAAGAAGCCCAGAGATGACCATTCTCACAGCCCTCGCCGATTACCTTTTTCACGTAAAAGTTTTAGGCGACGGAGGCAACATCGAGGAAGACATCTGCGAAGTTTTAAGTAAAAAAGGCAAAAGCACCCTCAAGCCCGGTTCCCACGATGCCAAACTCAAAATCACCCAACTCATGTACCAAGAACTCGGCTCCCTCGCTGGCTTAGATCGGATCCCTCGAAACACCAACGCCATCTCCTCCCTCCTTGGCCAAGCCATTCTGGGAAAAGACAACACCATGATTTATCGTGAAATGAGAGACCTATCGGCGCCTCAGAAACAGCAGCGCTACAAATCACTTCGCGCGAGATACAGCTGCGAGAAAAAAAGTATTCGTTTTGTCGAAAGAGTGGCTGAGGTGGCCAACTCCTACCTTGGAGAAGAGGCCGCGACTAAAAGTGAGATCAGAGAACATCCGACTAGAATTTTCCATCGACTCGTCCCTGCGACCAAAGGGATGATTCGCGATGAACTCTACGACCTTGGCGTCCTCATGTACCACTACCGTGCTATTGATGAGGCCTACGCCACCTTTGAGCTCCTAACTCAACTTGAACCTGAGTTTCCTGAGGGTTATTGGGGCCTCGCCACCAGCTGTCGACACGCCGAACTGACCATCGTGAATAAGGATGACCAAGCCATGAAAGCCATCAGCGCATACAACCGCTTTGCAACATTCCCATCAGTCGGTGCTTTTTGGAAACGTCGCTCCAAAGAAATGGCTGAAAAGATGGGTGGCGAGCTCTAAACCCACAACTCGGGCTCAGTGAACCAACTGAAAGCTTAGCCTTTTCCTTTCGTTTTATTCAACTTCCGACATGACCTTAAGGCCATTCCTTAAGACTCCGCTCACCTAAGCTCTCAGGTCTTCAAAGGCGTAAACCTTGAAGAAAAGCTAACCACCAAAAGATGCCCCCCCGCATCCAACCCCCTATTTATCAGGTCATTCATGGGACAAACCCGCTTCCAAAAGGTTGAAAAGCGCCACCTCATCGATCTAGGTGAAGGCCGCCTCGCTTTGGCTGTTGGATTACACATCATCCACGAAGTCACTAGTTCTCAGGCTTTTGCAGCCCTAGAGAAAATGGACATCCCCGTTCATCGGCCTCAAAATACTTTTGCCGTAACTGACCACGTGGTCAACACTGGCGGAAGCAGTGAGGCCAATGATTTGATGGACGAGATTCTCATCAAAACCCTAGAGGAAAACTGCGAGAAGCACAACATCACCCTATACGGACAACACAATGGCCTTCAAGGTGTCTGCCACGTCGTTGCCCCTGAGGTCGGTCTCACCCGCCCCAATACTACAATTTTCTGTGGAGACTCGCACACCTCCACCCACGGAGCCTTTGGCTCCATCGCCGCAGGCATTGGCACCTCCAATGTTCGAGACATCCTCGCCACTGGCTGCCTACTAAACTACACCAGCCCTCGACAGCTCAAAGTAGAAGTGAATGGTGAATTAGCCAGTCATTTGAGCGCCAAAGACATCATCCTCTATGTCCTTTCTAAAGTCGGCAACGAATGGGCCACAGGAGGCGCTGTCTTCTTCACTGGCGACACCATCCGTTCCTTATCCATGGAAGGTCGTATGACGATCTGCAACATGACCATCGAGATGGGAGGCCGATTTGGATACTGCGATGTCGACGAGTCCACTTTTTCTTGGTATGAAAAAAATAGAGACTTCTTTTCAAGCGACGACCTCAACGACGACCTTCGCCAAGACTGGCTCTCTCTCAATACAGATGATGACGCAACCTACGACGATGAACTCGTCATCGACGCTTCAGACATCCAGCAGATGATCTCCTATGGCCTCACTTTGAATGAGATCATCCCCATCACTGGCACAACGACTAAGATTCCAGGTGTTTTAGATGCTAGAGCTCACCTCGAAGTTCCCGAGGGCACTTCACCAGATCAAATCGACTTCGACCATGCCTTTATTGGCTCTTGCACGAACGGCCGTCTAGAAGATTTCGAAGCTGCAGCCAAAGTGCTTCGCCTCCATGGAGGAAAGATCAAGATCAATTCTGCCCTAGCCGTTCCCGGCTCCATCGAAGTTAAAAACGATTGCGAGGCCATCGGCTTAGACAAAGTTTTTATAGACGCCGGATTTGAATGGCGTGACCCAGGTTGCAGCTCCTGTTTGGCCATGAACCCTGATAAATTTGACGGACGAGTGGCCTCTTCGACAAATCGAAACTTCCCCGGCCGCCAAGGCCCTAAATCTAGGACCTACCTAATGAGTCCAGAGTCCGTAGCTCTCTGTGCACTCGAGGGGAAAATGTCCGACCTCAAATCCTTCTACGATAGCAAGGGCGAGTGAATATGAATCTCCAAGGCAATATCACCCGATTCCTAGAATCAAACACCGACACCGATGTCATCATCCCCGCACGTTTTTTAAAGCGCACGGCTCTTGATGGCTTCGAACCTTTCGCTTTTTTTGAAAAGAAATACGACGCAACCACTGTTTGCGAACCAACTTTAAAAGCAAAAGACTACGTTTTCGAATCCGTCGCCCTCAACCCCAGTTGCCCCCTAAACCATCCAAGTTGCCAAGATGCGACCTTCCTTCTTACTTGGGAAAACTTTGGATGTGGCAGCTCGAGAGAGCACGCAGTCTATGCCCTTAGAAACTTCAAAGTGATCATCGGAAGTGCGACCGAAGGCAAATCTGCCTTCGCCGATATCTTTCGTGACAACTGTCGCCAAAACCTCATCTGGACTCCTGTCATCTCACCTGAAGACCACGCTCAACTCAACAAGGTTCTTGATACTGAGCTTGAAAAGGGGTCAGTAAGTTTGACTCTTGATGTCGAAGCCTCTACCTTATCGACTTCTAGTGGATCTTTCTCATGCTCTTTCAGTCTACCAGATCATCATCGCCAGTACTTATTAGCTGGGATGGACGCTTTTGAAAAAGCTCGGCAAGAGATCAGCTCTCACCTCAATCCAATTGAATCTTGGGAGCAATCTAACGCCCCACTACTAAACTCTTCACCGAACGCATTCCGGTAAAAAGAGTCAGAGCTTTTCTGAGAGGAGCTCCATCACCAATTGGCGGATTTCTTCTGGCTTCACAGGCTTAGAAACAACTTCCATTGCCCCCATCGATAGAAGACCGAACTCAGTGTCCTCATCCATCCTATTTGCGGTGACGACCACTAAGCTGAAATCGTTCATCTTCCTCTCTTCACTGAGGCGTGTCATCCACCCCTGACCATTGAGCTTCGGCATGTTGAGATCCAACAGCACGACTTGAGGATGATGAACCGATAACTCTTCCCAAGCTTTTTCGGGATTGGAATAAGCTTTTATCTCTAAGGGTAAGGTCGAGAGAATTGTCTTCATCAGCCCCAGCTGAATTTCCTCATCGTCGATCAAAAAAATCACTGGAAGATTTTTACTCATCATTTTCCGTCACAGACAATTTATCATCCTCACTTTCTTGAATAGCTGCCACTCCAGAAACCTGCTCCAATAAACAGAGAATCGAGTTTTCGTGATCCCGGTCCATCCAGACAAACTGTAGCCCAAATATTCCATCGATGGCCTCACTGTTCCAAACCACCTGACAAACAACCTCTATATGTTTCGATAAGAAAGACTCTTCCTCTAGATCGATTTCTAACTTAACCAAAGAGCCGATCATCAAAGGAAGGTCACACTCTTCCATACGCGCTCCATTGATCGATATATTCGACAAACTGACCTTTCCTTCGGATTGACCAGAATCAACCCAAGTCACTCTTCCTTTAAGCCTAACGTCGTGACGCAACTCTCGTCGGTCAGTACTATGGTTAAGGTAATGATTTAAGTCTTCTAGAAAATCCAGATGAGAAAGCTCTTTGGATGGAAACTTTCTTAAATATCGACACCGAATGGCGTAATCAATCGCTAATACATCCGAAGGATTATGCCTCTGGACTTTATCAAAATACTCGTGAGCTTTATCAAATTCATGGGATTCATAAAGACGTATCCCATCTTCTAAATCCTCCTGACTCGATTTCTTTAGGTTCATATCTTGGTCTTGATCAAAAACCTCAAAAATCTGAGTGATTTCATTCTTCCCTCTCACTTTAAGAGACATGACCTTTCTGACCTCATGCTCTTCTTTTCCATCCAACCCCTCCAAGACTTTATCCGTGATCAGAATTTGTGCTCTAAATCGCTTGGTTAATTCTTCTACCCTAGCGGCTAAGTTCACAGAGTCTCCAATCACTGTCGAATCAAGGCGGTTGGTAGAGCCAAGAGCACCAATAATCACCTCTCCACAGTGCAGCCCAATTCCAAGAACAATATCAGGAACATTAGGGCGCTCCCCATTGAACAACTTAACCTCTCTTTGCATCGCCACCGCTGCCTCGACGGCATGGCGCGCAGACTCCTCACCCTCAAACAGAGCAACAATGCCATCTCCCACAAATTTATCGACAAATCCATCATTTTTTTGAATACAAGGTTCAATCTTATGAAGGTACTCGTTTAGAAATTCAAAGGTTCGTTCTGAGCCAAGACTTTCTGACAATGGCGTAAAAGAGCGTATGTCAGCAAAGAGCATGGTCATCGTCTCTTCTTGGGCAAAACCTGCCCTAATAGCCCCAGGCCCTTCCTCTCGCATACGCCTCAAGAACTGCTTTGGCACAAACAACTCAAAGTCAGCGCTCAAACGCTCAGTCTTCTTGTTAGCTGTTATCAAAGCCTTATTCAACTTGAGCATGGTATTTTGAAACTGCTTTTTCTCAGTTATATCTTCACGGATCGACAGGAAATTAATCATCTCTCCTCTTTCATTCTTAATACAAGAAATCTGGGTCGATTCCCAAATCAGTTTTCCTTCTTTCGTTCGATTACAGATCTCTCCCTTCCAGTCCTTTCCCGAAAGCAGAGACGACCACATTCCCTCATAAAAACTTTCCTGATGTTCATCTGATTTTAAAACTCTGGGGTTTGCACCAAGTACCTCTTCACGGGTGAAGCCCGTCGTTTTACAGAAGCGTTCGTTCACATACTCGATATTCCCTTCTAAATCAGTGATGATGATAGAAGCAGATGATTGCTCGACGGCATGAGATAATCGGTGAAGTTCAAAGGCTGACTTTTTCTCTTCGGTCACGTCCCTCAAAGTACCGAAGAGAAATGACGGCATATCCCCCTCTCCCTTATCGGCGTCGTGAATCGCACGTATAATTTTCTCCCCCGAGTCAGCCCTAAAGCGATATTCGACAACATCAGGCTCACCGTGTCGAATCGTGTGATCCCAAGAAGACAATATCTTTGGCAAGTCTTCAGGGTGAACTCGCTCCTTAAACCAATCCTCCCTAGGGTCAGTGACATTCTCAGGAGATACTTCTAGAACGTCATACATATTTGAAGACCAAATAGAAACTCGAGTATCTAAATTTCTCCTCCAACTTCCCATGCCAGCCATCGACTGAGAGCGAGACAACAAGTTTTCATGAAGCTTTATGGAGAGTTCAGCTTCCTTCAGTCGCTGAATACGCTCCATCGAGTCCAAGGTTTTCTGAACCACTGGACCCAGCATATCAACAAAGCCCTCTCCTTTAATTAAATAATCACGAGCTCCCGCTTTCATATAGTCCACGACGGCCTTTGCATCATCCGATGAAGACATCACCACCGTTGCCACATCAGGCCGGCGCTGAAGGATCTCGGTCATCACTTCTAAACCAACCGCATCGGGCAACATATGATCTAATAACAACAAAAGAGGGCCAGGCTCGATCACCTCCAAGCATTCCAATGCGGCCTTACAATTGTGGGCCGTATAAGAAGTTACCCCCAATTTCTTCAGTCGGAGTTTGATGAGCAACACCATATCCTCATCATCATCAACGATGAAAACGACAGGGTGTCCTAGCCCTTGCTCAACCATCAGCCAGCTCCAACAAGCTTTCCTTTTGATGAGCCCGAATCAATCCCTTCACTTGCTCGCAAGTCTTACAGGCCAAAGCCGCCTGAGCTAATTCTCGACATTCTTCAACTTCTTGAGCCTGCACCAACTCCTTCAATGCTGGAATTGTACGAAAGGGAACACTGAACTGCTGAACTCCCATTCCTATGAAAAGTGGAAGCGTCATTGGGTTAGAGGCCACCTCACCACAGAGGCAAACTTCCTTGTTATGTTCCTTTGCAAGCCGACAAACTTTACTCACCATCTTCAGTAGAGCGGGATGGATTGGAGAGAAATAACGAGAAACGACCTGATTATTTCTATCAGCAGCCAGCGTATATTGAGTTAGGTCATTGGTCCCGATACAAAAAACATCGAAGCTGTCGACTATATCCTCAAATCTTTCAACAATTCCTGGCACTTCAACCATGATGCCATGTCGTACTTTCTTATGCTCAACGCCATCTCTAGCCATCTCTTCTTCAAATTGACGCACCCTCCCCATAACCTCTTCTAATTCATCCATGCCATTGACCATGGGGAAAATCACGGTGGTCTCATCATGAGCAGCTCGAAGAATTGCTCGATATTGTGATCTAAATAAATCTGGTTGATCAATTAAAAGGCGCATCGAACGAAGCCCCATGCAAGGGTTTTCTTCTCGCTCAGATTGCCTCCCAACCAATTTGTCTCCGCCAATGTCCAACATCCTGAAGACCACAGGCCTCCCAACAAAAGCTCGGGTGATTTTTCGATAGATCTCGTATTGCTCATCCTCATCAGGAAGATGCCCCATACCAAGAAAAGCCACTTCTGATCGAAAAAGGCCAATGCCATCAGGGCCATAAGTCAATGACCGGTGAGCCTCCTTGGGAAGATTCAGATTCGTTTTAATTTTGATCTCTTCCCCGCTCCGGGTTTGTACCGGCTGGTGAAGAACAGGAGCATCACGATGAAGTCGACGAGCTTTCTCAATCATTTCCAAGTCCCCTCGGTTAGGATTAAAAATGACTTTCTTTTCATCGATATCCAAAAGAACTCTCTCACCATCTGGAGCCTCAGGAAAAGATGGCAATTCTGTCAAAGATGGCATTCCCAATGACTCTAACAATATTTGCGAGTGAGAAGAAGATGTTCCTTCCCGACAAATGATCCCCACAACACCACTCTTATGGAAAAGAAGAACTTGAGAAGGAAACAGGCTCTGAATGAGAACCACGCTTCCCTTAAGAGTTTGTTCATAGCTTCTCTCGCGGTGCACGATAAAAAGAATCTCTTGAACCAGCTGCATCTTTAGATCCACCAAATCAGTGATTCGGCTTCGGATCATTTCATTCTTCACCTTTTCCAGCCTCAGAATAAAATCCTTAAAAAGGTTTTCTAAACAAAGCTCAAGACCCATTCCTTGAGCATTATTACTGAGAAAGCCTTCAATGAAATTCGGGTCCTTCAAAAAGTAGACCTGGAATTCCAAGATACCACGGTCCTTATCAACCTTGATCAACTCCAGCATTTCCCCAAGCTTCTCTTCCAAAGCTTCCACAGCTCCTCGGAAAACTTCTTCATTCCTCACCGGGTCAAAAACAGGAATCGAAAGTCCCGAATCATGATGATGGATGTAATTAACCAGCTCCCCTGAAATGGATTCTCCGGAGTGGAGCTGAGCTGAAACTTCAAAGCGTAATCCTTGGTCAAACCTAGGCAACGTATCGTTATGAGAGGAAGTGAATTCTTCGACCGAAGCTTCCATGCCTCCAAGGAGTTGGTCGGACCAACGAACGGCAGCCGTCAGTTCGTCAGCATGAATATCACTGCCGACATCAAGGCCAAATTTTTCATAGATTGGCTTCAGGTTTCTCTGAATAGCTTTCAGAGAATGAAGAATGCGATAATAAGCATAGGTGGTAAAAAGGATGATCACAATCAATCCTACCACCAAAGCTAACCAAAATCCCAAGCCCATCCAGTAAACTAGATATGGGAGAAACATCGCCAGAGCAAAAGACCCGAAGAGCTTCCATTTGATACTTAAATCCATGGACAGATCAGTGTAGCTATCTGCATATCAAGTCAAAAGAACTCTACGTATTTAAATGATTATTTTAAAAGGACTTATGATATATTTCTAAGGGCTCGACCACCCGCCTTCAGCCTTAGGTTTACCCAAGATGGCCTACCATGATGCACAACCCGATGTCTTCTCTGGCAGGGTACCTCCTCAAAATCTAGAGGCAGAAAGAGCCGTCTTAGGAGCTATGCTTCTAAGCGAGGATGCTTTCCACGACATGCTTCAGATGCTGGACTCTGATCATTTTTACGCTTCGAGCCATCGAAAGATATTTGGGGCTCTTCGACAAATTCAGCCCCAAGGCAAACCCGGCGATGCCGTCATTCTCATGGAAACCCTGAAGGAGAATGGAGAACTGGAGGCTGTGGGTGGAGCAAGCTACCTCGGCGACCTCACAACCGATGTTCCAACAATACGCAACGTTTCCCACTATGGCAAAATTGTAAAAAATCAATTTCAACTCCGCGAACTTTGCCGAACCACTTCACTTATAACAGAAGAAATCTTCAATGGATGCTCCGTTGAAGATGCCTATGAAAAAGCTGAATCTAACATCCAACGCCTAGCTGACGGTCGACTTCAAACTGTTGGGGAAGGTTTCTCCGACATGTTGACTCGTGCCTTCGAAGATTTCAACAATCGCCTCCATGGAGAGTCAGAAGAAGAAGGACTGATTCCTCCCTGGCCCTCCCTAAGAAGGCTCGTTCAAGCTTTTCGTGGTGGTGAAATGATTGTCATTGCTGCTCGACCATCTATGGGAAAAACCAGTTTTGCCCTCAACTTGATGATCGACCTAGCCACCCATCAACAGGCCCCCACCATCATGTTTTCTTTGGAAATGCAGGCCATTCAAATCACAAACAACATCCTCTGTATCGACGCTGGCATCGACGGCACCAAATGGAAAAAACCCACCGAGTCCCTCAGTGAGAAAGAACAGAAAAACATCTTCAGTTCCGTAGAACGTCTCGGTCAATCAAAAGTCTTTATCGATGATGACCCTGAACTAAAACCATCTACCCTCAGAGCCAAATTGCGAAAGATGAAACGGGAACAAGGCTTAGGCGCCATCATCATTGATTATATAGGCCTCATGAAAGATGACCCCGGCAACCTCTCCAAACAAGACGGCCGAACCCAGGAGATGTCGAACATATCCCGCCAACTCAAGGCCTTAGCCAAAGACTTCGACGTCCCTCTCTTTGCCCTTGCCCAGCTAAACCGCTCCGTTGAAGCTCGGGCAGAAAAGGTTCCAAGAATGTCGGACCTTAGGGACAGTGGAAGTATCGAACAAGATGCCGACGTTGTTATCCTTCTCAACCGCCCAGAATACTACAGCATTGACCACAATAACCCAATTCGCCCAGGAGAAGCTGACATCATTGTTGCAAAGAATCGACATGGCGATGTTGGAACAGCCGAACTCATGTTCATTAAAAAAATGATGACCTTTCGCGAGAAGGACAGTTCAGATTAAACCTCGTCGGTCATCTTTCTGAAAAGAAAGCTACGGTCAAAGAGTCAGGTCTTTCGCTTTGCTAGTTGTTGTATAAGACAAGATAGTCGATCCATCTTCGCATTCATCATGGACATCTCTTTTCGCAGGCCCTCAACTTCTTGCCTAAAAGCGGACAATTCAACCACCTCTTTACGAGGACGACCACGCTTTCCCTTTTCAACAACAATGCCTTTGTCCT
>Ga0233432_10004205_pt1 | contig 12864 bp, 8 predicted proteins | sample SI_122_August201_6_FD_179870 | JGI IMG/M metagenome (GOLD analysis project Ga0233432, IMG submission 179870) | Seawater microbial communities from Saanich Inlet, British Columbia, Canada - SI_122_August2016_10_MG | ecosystem: Environmental > Aquatic > Marine > Inlet | place: Canada: British...
ATTATAATTAAAATTTAGGTTGCAAAACCTTCAGAATCAATTTCAGTAAATTTTGATTCTACTAAACATCCAGTTAAACTTGAGTCCCATTTTGTTCTAAATCGCACATAGTTTGATGAAAATCCCTCGATAAAACCATTTTTATCCTCAGATTCAAATAGTACCTCATGAATTGTACCTATATTTTTATTGTAGAATGCTGCTTTCTTTCTACTTGAAAGAAGTCTTAAAAGTTTACTTCTTTTAGATCTAATATTTGAATTAACTATATTAGGCAAAGTTACTGCATGAGTATTATTCCTTTCAGAGTATTTAAAAACATGTAAGTAAGAGATATCTAAATCTTCAATAAAACTCATGGTTTCTAAAAATTTATCATCGTCTTCTCCAGGAAATCCAACAATCACATCAGCGCCAATACATGCATCTGGCATAAGTCGATTTATTCTCTTTATTCTGCTCTTGTATAACTCACTGTCATATCTTCTTCTCATTAACTTTAAGACACTATCACTTCCACTTTGTAAAGGAATATGAAAGTGATTGACAAACTTCTTACTGGTACTTATGAATTCTATTATTTCATCACTTAATAGATTTGGTTCAATTGAAGAAATTCTAAATCTAACACTCAGATCCAATTTGTCTAATTCTTTAATAAGATCAAAGAAATTGTATTGGATAGTTTCATTACTGTTTGCACCAAAATCTCCAAGATTTATTCCTGTTAAAACAATCTCTTTTATATTTTCAGAAGCAATTTTATGAACATTATCTATAACATTAGATATGGTATTACTTCTGGATTTCCCTCTGGCTAAAGGAATAGTACAAAAACTACACTTATAATCACAACCATCTTGAACTTTTAAAAATGCTCTAGTTCTATGGTTTAATGAATAACTTTCCTTAAAAAGATTTACATCATTAATATTACATGAATGAATTTTTTTTGAAAGATCACTGTCAATATTTTTTAAATATTCTAATAAATTGAACTTATCTGAAGCTCCTAGAACTAAATCAACTCCATCAACACTGAGTAACTCTTTGGGTTTAAGTTGAGCATAACAACCAATAGCTGCTATAAAAGCTTCTGGATTATTTTTTTGAGCTTGTTTCACAAAATGCTTAAACTTATTATCTGCATTTTCTGTTACAGAACAAGTATTAATAATGTAAGCATCAGCATACTCATTAAAATCTACTATTTTATAATCATTATCCTTAAGTGACTTTGAAATATATGATGATTCTGAAAAATTTAGCTTACATCCGAGTGTATATAATGCAACACTTGAAATCTTTCTATTTGATTTAGTAGGAGCTATATTTGCAGGCATAGCTTAAAGAATTATCTATGAAGGATCAGAATCTTCTGATTCATCAGGAGTTTCTTCAGCATCAGTAGTTTCTTCAGCAACAGGAGTCTCTTCAGCAACAGGAGTCTCTTCAACAACAGGAGTCTCTTCAACAACAGGAGTCTCTTCAACAACAGGAGTCTCTTCAACAACAGGAGTCTCTTCAACAGGAGTTTCTTCAACAACAGGAGTTTCTTCAACAACAGGAGTTTCTTCAACAACAGGAGTTTCAGGCAACTGATTAGCTTTAACATCTTCATCAGAATCTGATGATTCTGACTTTGAAGCTTGATTAAAGTTTGCATATTTATTTCTAAACTTATCTACCCTACCAGCTGTATCCACAAGTTTAGATTTACCAGTATAAAAAGGATGAGATGTTCTTGATATTTCAAGCTTAAAAAGAGGATATTCAACACCATCAATCTTTGTAGTTTCCTTTGTTTCGACTGTAGATTTTGTTATAAACATGTCATTATTGGACATATCTTTAAATGCTACTTGTCTATAATTCTCAGGGTGTGTATTACTCTTCATAATTTTAAAGTGAGTGCAAATTTAAAATTTTTTTCATATATCCTGTCATTATAATTGCTTAATTTTACTTCAAACGTATAATACAAATAAAATGTCAGAACCTAAAGATGCTCTTAAATCTACCGTATTAAACTACGGCTTAATTATGGGTGGATTATCAGTTGCGTTTACTGTAATGCTATTTATTATGGATCTACATTATCAAAATTCGTCAATTCAACAATGGACTAGTCTTTTAATTATGGCTGGATCTATAGTTTTTGGACAATTAGCTTACAAACAATTAAATGACGGATTTATTAGTCTTGGAGAAGGAATAAAAATTGGTATTGGAATTGTTGCTTTAGGATCTTCAATAGGTATTCTTTATGGACTATTTCAAGGTTATGTATTAGATCCTGATACTATGAGTAAGGCAATGGATTATGCAATAAACCAAGCAATTGACCAAAATCCAGAACTTACAGATGAAATGATAGAAGCAATTGAGGGAGCATTTGAATTCTTTGCTAATCCTCTACTTCAATCTGCAATAGGAATAACTGTTTCACTATTTTTTGGTTGTCTCATTTCATTACTTACCGGACTAGCTGTCAAAAAAAATAGGGCAGAATAGCAAAAACCTATGAACGTTTCTATTATCATACCTTTATTGAATGAGTCTGAGTCGATAAATGAACTTAATGACTGGATTTTTAAAGCATTCGTTAATACTGATTTAAAATTTGAAGTTATCTACATTGATGATGGAAGTAATGACTCTTCTTGGAGTATAATTGAAGAAATCGCTAAGTCTAATCTCAATATAAAAGGTATTTCATTTAATCGAAATTATGGAAAATCTCAAGCTTTAAGAGTAGGATTTTCTGAAGCCAAAGGAGAATATGTAGCTACTTTAGATGCAGATCTTCAAGATTCACCAGAAGAAATTCCTGTAATGATTAATAAACTTATTGAATCTAATTTAGATATGATTTCAGGTTGGAAAAAGAAAAGATATGATTCTTTTTTTTTAAAAAGATTACCATCATTATTATTCAACTTTGTTGCTAGAATTTTTTCCGGCATACGTCTCAATGATTTTAACTGTGGAATTAAAGTATATAAAAAAGAGGTGATTAAATCCATTAATCTATATGCTGATATGCACAGATTTATACCAATTCTTGCAAAAAATGAGGGTTACAATAAAATTGGAGAACATGTAGTGAAGCATCAACCAAGAAAATATGGTAAAAGTAAATTTGGAAATGAAAGATTCGTAAGAGGGTTTCTAGATATAATAACATTGTGGTTTACAAATAGGTTTGGAAGAAGGCCAATGCATTTTTTTGGATCTTTAGGTACACTAATGATTATTGTTGGAATTTTATTTACTATGTATCTCGGTTATAATAAATTATTTATTGATACTAACTCTAGGCTAATCACAACTAGACCTGAATTTTATATTGCTTTGATAACAATGGTTCTGGGTGCTCAGTTCTTTATAGCAGGTTTTATAGCTGAAATTGTCCTAAAATTCAATGTTAATAAAGATGAATTTTCAATAAAAAATAAAACTTTTTAAATGAGCTATTTCACAAAAGTTTTAAAATATGGAATTGATTACTATTATTATGGATTATTAAATATATTATTTAATGTTCTTTATGCAATTTTTAGTGCTTTAGCCTTTGTTTCATTTATTCCAATGCTTGATGTATTATTTAAACAAACTAAAACAGTTTATACAGAACCTGAATATGTTGGGTTTGGAAATATTTTAGAATATGCAGAAGATTATTTTAATTATTATTTATCTAATCAACTTGAAACTGATATTTCATCAACATTAATTCTAGTAGTAGGAATAGTTATTTTCTTTTTTTTAATGAAAAATTTATTCAACTATCTCGCACTTTATAATATAACATTTGTAAAAAATGGTCTATTAAAAAACCTAAGGGAAAACTTATTTTCTAAAGTATTAAATATGCCTATTTCATATTTTTTAAATAAGAAAAAAGGTGACTTAATGTCAAGAATAACAGCAGATATTTTAGAAATTCAGACATCTTATCTTTCAATCCTGGAATTAATGGTAAGAGAGCCACTAACCATATTATTTACTTTGATTGTAATGTTTACAATAAGCCCACAATTAACTCTATTTGTTACACTATTTATTCCTATATCAGGTTTTATTATTTCAATAATCGGCAAGAAGCTTAGAAAGGATTCTAAAGAGGTTCAACAACAACAAAGTGATTTTTTATCAATTATTGATGAAACGATAAGTGGTCAAAAAGTTATTAAATCATTTTTATCAGAAACATTTTTTCACAATAAGTTTAAAAGCATAAACAACTTACTTTATAGGTTTTCAAATAAGGTAATTAATAGAAAAAATTTAGCTGGTCCTTTTAGTGAGTTTATGGGGATTCTTGTAATTGGTGTATTACTTTGGTTTGGAGGAAAAATGGTTTTAATAAGTGAAACTATATCTGGAACAACATTTATAGTATTCATGGGTCTCGCATATAATATTCTTACCCCAGCAAAAAATCTTAGTAAGTCATTTTATAGTATAAAAAAAGGAAATGCAGCTGCTGAAAGAGTATTTGAGATTATTGAATACAATAAGGATAAATATGATGAAAAAAGAACTATAGAGTTTAAAAAGTTTGAAAATAACATCACTTTTAATAATGTTAAATTCCATTACGGTAAGGTAAAAATATTAGATAAAATAAGTTTTACAATAAACAAAGGTGAGAGTGTTGCTTTAGTTGGTTCATCTGGAAGTGGTAAAACAACAATAGCTAATCTTTTAAACGGTTTCTTTGGTCCAACCTCTGGTAATCTTTTAATTGATGATATGAATATATCAAATATTACAAAAGAATCCCTTTATAGAAATATCTCTATTGTAACTCAAGAATCAATTTTATTTAATGACACCATATTAAATAATATTAGAATAGGTAATCTTGAAGCTTCAAAAGAGGAGATTATTGAAGCTTCAAAAGAGGCAAATGCTCATGAGTTTATTAAAGAGCAGCTAAATAGTTATGATACAATGATCGGAGATTACGGAAATAATTTGTCAGGAGGTCAAAAGCAAAGATTAACAATAGCTAGAGCTATGTTAAAAAGTCCTTCAATATTAATTTTAGATGAAGCAACGTCTTCATTAGATAGTGAATCTGAGAAAAAGATTCAGGATGCAATTGATAAACTAATGCATGGAAAAACATCTTTAATAATTGCACATAAGTTTTCAACAATTAAGAAGTGTGATAAGATAATACTCATTGATAAAGGTAGGATTATTGCACAGGGAACCCATGAAGAACTTATCAACTCAAATTCTTCATATAAAAATATGAATGAGCTTCAAATCTAATCCTAAATCAATTAAATTTACAGCTTAAATATCTATAATGATTTTATTTTTTGGTAGCCCAAAATTAAAAATATTTGCAGTTGAAATCTCTGAAATATTATTGACTGAAGATTTAAAAAAATTATCCTGGGTACTTGACTCAAGAATTATTGATAGAAAGCAAATAAGTGAAAAATTTATTGGACCAAAATCCTCTATGGTTACTCCATGGAGCACAAACGCTGTTGAGATAACTCGTAATATGGGGGTTAAAAATATAAATCGAATAGAAGTTTTTATTTGTCATGAAATCTCTGAAAACTTTGACAAAATGATTCATGAGGAGTATGAAGGTTTAAATCAAAATATATTTAATAATAATATAACTCCTGAAAAAATATATTTAATAGATAATCTAAAAAAGTATAATAATCAGCAAGGCCTAGCTTTAGATAATTTTGAAATATCATATTTAGAAAGTCTTTCAGAGAAAATTGGAAGAAAATTAACTGACTCAGAAGTTTATGGATTTTCCCAAGTAAACTCAGAACACTGTAGACATAAAATCTTTAATGGAAAATTTATTATTGATGGAAAAGAAAAAAATGATAGTTTATTTGATCTTATAAAATTCACTTCCAAAAAAAATAAAAACTCAATTGTATCTGCATACTCTGACAATGTTGCATTTATTAATGGCCCTAAAATCAGTCAATTTCAACCAAAAAGAGGAGATAAATCAAGTTATTTTATAACTAAAGAAATTGAAAGTATTATATCAGTAAAAGCTGAAACTCATAATTTTCCAACAACTGTAGAACCTTATAATGGAGCTGCAACTGGGTCAGGGGGGGAAATTAGAGATAGAGCAGCAGGAGGTACAGGCTCTCTACCCCTTATTGGGTCTGCGGTTTACATGACACCATATTCAAGATTAAACAACAACAAAATGTGGGAAAAGAAAATTCCACAAAGAGATTGGAAATATCAAACTCCTGTAGATATTTTAATAAAAGCATCTAATGGTGCCTCTGATTTTGGAAATTGTTTTGGACAACCACTAATAGTTGGTTCTTTATTAACATTTGAGCATGACGAAAATCAAGAATTATATTCATATGATAAAGTCATAATGCTTGCGGGTGGTGTAGGTTATGGAGAGTTAAAACAATCTATGAAAAAGTCTCCTAAAAAGGGAGATATTATTGTTTTGTTGGGTGGTGATAATTATAGAATTGGTATGGGTGGTGCATCCGTATCATCAACTGATACAGGAAGTTATAATAATGCAATAGAACTTAATGCCATTCAAAGGTCGAATCCGGAAATGCAAAAAAGAGTTACCAATACAATCAGATCTTTATTTGAAATGGATGAGAATCCTATAGTTTCTATTCATGATCATGGAGCTGGAGGGCATTTAAATTGTTTTTCTGAATTAGTAGAAGATGTTGGAGGAGAAATTTATTTGGATTCATTACCCATTGGTGATCCATCTCTTTCTTATAAAGAAATTATAGGAAATGAATCTCAAGAAAGAATTGGGTTAATAATTAAAGAAAAAGATTATGAGCTAGTTAAGAAAATTGCTGAAAGAGAGAGAGCTCCAGTTTATAAAGTTGGAAAGGTTACGGGAGATAATAAGTTTAAAGTAATTGATAGAAAAAATAATTCAGAGACAATAAATTTAGATTTAGACAGTTTGTTTGGTGATGTACCTAAGAAAGTTGTAAATGATATAACTAAAGCAAATAAATTCAAAGAAATAGAATACGATGGCAATAAAGTTTCTGAATATCTTGAAAATGTTTTGATGCTTGAATCTGTAGCATGTAAAGACTGGCTTACAAATAAAGTTGATAGATGTGTTACCGGAAGAGTTGCCCAACAACAAACAGTTGGTGAAATTCAAGTACCTCTTTCAAATTGTGGAGTAGTCTCATTAGACTACGCAAATTTTAATGGAATAGCCTCATCAATAGGTCATTCTCCTATTTCAGGTTTAATTGACCCTAGCACTGGAAGTATTAATTCAATTGGTGAGTCTTTAACAAATATTATATGGGCTCCACTCAAAGATGGGATTAATTCAATATCATTATCAGCCAATTGGATGTGGCCATGTGGAAATGAAGGAGAGGATTCTAGATTATACAAAGCTGTAGATGCTTGTTCAAATTTTGCAATTGAATTAGGAATTAATATTCCTACTGGAAAAGACTCACTTTCAATGGTTCAAAAATATGATGAATTAAAAGTAAAATCTCCTGGAACTGTTATTATTTCAGCATCAGGTCATTGCAATGATATTAGAAAAGTTGTAAAACCTGTTTTAAATAAAAACTTAGGGGATATATATTATATAAATTTATCATTTGATGATTATAAGTTAGGTGGTTCATCTTTTTCTCAAACACTTAATAAAATTGGATCAGAAACTCCTGTAATAAAAGATTCTACAAAATTTAAAGAGTCATTTAATCTAGTTCAAAACCTTATATCTAATAATAAAATTCTATCAGGTCATGATATCTCTTCAGGTGGGTTAATTACATGCTTACTCGAGATGTGCTTTAGCTCAAACAAAATAGGTATTGATATTAACCTAACTCATCTTGGATGTGAAGATTCTACAAAATTACTGTTCTCTGAAAATGCTGGAATTATTATTCAATCAGAAAAGAATTTACAAAAGGAGTTTTCGTCTATAAATGTTGAATGTCTAAAGATTGGTAAAACCAATAAAGATGGTATTCTAAATATTAAAAATTTTGAAAATAATTTTTCTTTTAATGTTCAAAACTATAGAGATATATGGTATTCTACTTCAAAAGATTTTGATCTAAAACAAACTAAAAGAAATAAAGCAATTGAAAGGTTTAATAACTATAAAATTCAACCTCTAACATATAAATTTCCGAGTGGATTTGACGGAAATAATAATCCTTCTCTGTTAGCTAATAAAGTTAATGCTGCAGTTATTAGAGAAAAAGGTAGTAACTCGGAAAGAGAAATGGCTTTTATGATGTCTTTAGCTGGTTTTAATGTTAAAGATATTCATATGACTGATATCATATCTGGTAAAGAAAATCTTCAGGATATTCATTTATTAGTAGCAGTTGGTGGTTTTTCAAATTCTGATGTTCTTGGATCAGCTAAAGGTTGGGCAGGATCTTTTCTTCATAATCCAATTGCTAAAAAATCTATAGATGATTTTTTTAATAGAGAAGATACAATGTCATTAGGAGTCTGTAATGGATGTCAACTATTTATTGAACTTGGACTTATCAATGAAGATCATTTAGAAAAGCCAAAGATGACTTATAATGATTCTAATAAGTTCGAATGTGTTTTCTCAACTGTTGATATTAAGGAATCCCCCTCTATAATGTTAAAAAGTCTTGAAGGTTCCAGATTAGGAGTATGGTCTGCTCATGGTGAGGGGAAGTTTGTTTTACCTTATAATGAAAATAAATACTCAATTTCAGGAAAGTATTCATATGATTCCTACCCTAGTAATCCAAATGGTTCAAATTTCAACACTGCAATGCTAGTGTCTAATAATGGAAGACATCTTGTTATGATGCCTCATATAGAACGATCATTATACCCTCATAATTGGGCATACTATCCAGGAGATAGAGACGATTTATACTCACCATGGGTCAAAGTGTTCAACAATAGCTATGAATGGTTAATAAATAAAATCATTTAAATTTTAAATTCAATTTTTATCACATCTAGAAATAGCTATTATTTTTTTATATAATGTTCATTATTAGATATTTATAAATTTAAATCAATTTTGACTATTGTAAAAATTAATAATATTTTAAAAGTGTAAATATTAAAAAAACGAAATTTAAATTCTAATAAAAAAATATGCCTACAGAAAACAAATTAAAGCTTAATGGTGGAGAATTCCTTTTGAAAGAATCTCTATCAAATGAAATTTTTACCCCTGAAGATTTCTCAGAAGAACAACTAATGATGAAACAAACAATAGTTGATTTTATGGATAGAGAAATTTGGCCTGACAAAATGAAGTATGAAGAAAAAAATTATGATTTAACTGTCCAGGCTATGAAAAAAATAGGAGACCTTGGATTATTAGCAGTTTCCTTAGAAGAAAAATATGGAGGTATGGGTATGGACTTTGTTTCTAGTATGCTTGCAGTTGATTATGTTTCTGGATGTACTGGTTCTGTTGCTACTGCATACGGAGCACAAACTGGAATTGCAATCTTACCTATTTATTTATATGGTAATGAAGATCAAAAACAAAAATACCTACCTAAACTTGCCTCTGGCGAGTGGTTTGGATCTTATTGTTTAACTGAACCTACTGCAGGATCAGATGCTAACTCTGGTAAAACTAAGGCTGTATTAAGTGATGATGGTTCTCACTATAAAATTTCAGGACAAAAGATGTGGATATCTAATGCTGGATTTGCAGATATTTTTATTGTATTTGCTAGAATTGAAAATGATAAAAATATTACTGCTTTTATTGTACCTAAAGACTCAGATAATGGTATAAAACTTGGAGAAGAAGAAAAAAAACTAGGATTAAATTCATCTTCTACTAGACAAGTTTTTTTCACTGAAACAAAAGTACCTGTTAAAAATCTACTTGGTGAAAGAAATGGTGGTTTTAAAATTGCAATGAACGCACTTAATGTAGGAAGAATAAAACTAGGAGGTGCAAATCTAGATGGACAACGAAGATCTATTTCTATAGCTACTGATTATGCTAACAATAGAGTTCAATTCAAACAACCTATTTCAAGTTTTGGTGCCATAAAAGAAAAATTAGCTTCTATGGCTACCTCCTGTTATGCTGGTGAATCGGCATGTTATAGAGCTGCAAGTGATGTTCAATCAAAAATTGATGAGTATGAATCAAGTGGCCTAACCAAACAAGAGGCTGAACTTAAAGGGATAGAAGAATTCGCTTTAGAATGTTCAATTTTAAAAGTTGCAATTTCAGAAGACATGCAAGAAAGTGCAGATGAAGGAATACAAATTTTTGGTGGAATGGGATTCTCAGCTGAAACTCCTGCAGAAAGTGCATGGAGAGATTCAAGAATTGGAAGGATTTATGAAGGTACTAATGAGATAAACAGAATGCTTATTATAGGTATGTTATTAAAAAAAGCAATGAAAGGAAGTCTTGATATTATGACACCTTATCAGAATATAATTAATAACAAACCATTATCTATCACTGAAAAATCAGATGTACTGAATGACGAGATAACTTTAGTTGAAAACTTTAAAAGTGTCTTTCTTTTACTCTTAGGGAAAGCTTTTGAAAAGTATGGACCGGAAATAGATAAAAATCAACAAGTACTTCTTAGTCTATCTGACTTGGCAATTGAGACTTACCTTTCAGAGTCTACTCTAAAAAGAACTATTAAAAATATTGAAAGAACTTCAGATAAAGATCAATCTGATCAGATAAATATGACAAGATTATATATTTATGAAGCTTCTCAAATTGTTCAAAAAAAATCTAGAGATGTTGTAAATAGTATAATTGATATGGGTGAACAAGATGATCTATATTCATCAATTATTGAAAAATTACATTATTCTGAGAACCCTAATGTATTTGATTTAAAAACTAAGATTGCAAATAAACTAATTTCAGAAAATAAATACTGTTTCTAGTGAGTAAATTACACTATATAATCATACTTTTTCTTATAGTTGGACAATCAAATTTGTTCGCTCAAGATTCAATGATGTATAATATTATTGATGAAGTTTCATCAGAAAGAATAGAGAAAGATATTACAAAACTAGTATCCTTTGGGACCAGACATACCTTAAGCGATACAATTTCAGATAAAAGAGGAATAGGAGCTGCCAGAAGATGGATTAAAAAGGAATTTGAAATAATCTCAAGTGAATGCAATAAATGTTTGGAAGTTTTTTATGAAAAAAGTTATGTAACAGAAGGTGATAGAATTGTTTTTCCAACATGGATTTATAATGTTGTTGCAATTCAAAGAGGTACAAAAAATCCTAATAGGTTCATTATAATGAGTGGTGATATTGATTCTAGAATCTCCGATCCACTAAACTATAAAGATGATTCACCAGGAGCAAATGATAATGCAAGTGGAATGGCTGGAACTATTGAAGCTGCAAGAATTTTATCAAAATATAAATTTGATAATAGTATTATTTATGTTGGATTAAGCGGAGAAGAACAAGGATTATTTGGAGGACAAAGTCTAGCTAAATTTGCTAAAAAAAGTGGATGGGACGTGATTGGTATCCTTAATAATGATATGATTGGAAACATTGAAGGTGTCGATGGTGTAATTGACAATAGGAGCTTTAGAATTTTTTCAGAACCATTTTTTTTCAACTCAAAATATTCTACCCAACTTAATATGAGAACTGGTGGTGGAGAAAATGATGGAGATTCTAGACAACTTGCAAGACATGTTCATAAAACTGTTAAAAAATATATGCCTGAATTAAACCCAATTATGATTTACAGATTAGATCGATTTGGCAGAGGTGGTCACCATAGACCTTTTAATGATGAAGGAATTGCAGGAATTAGAATTATGGAAGCTCATGAAAACTACAACAGACAGCATAATGATATCAGAGTTGAAAATGGAATAAATTATGGTGATGTGCTATCGGGAGTAGATTTCAATTATGCTGCAAAACTAACAGCAGTAAATGTGATTTCATTAGCTACTATAGCATCTTCTCCTAAACCTCCTGAAAATCTAAAAATTGGAGGTATTGTTGAACCTAGTGTTAAATTTAGATGGGATCATCCTGTTGATGACTCAGTTAGTGGATATAAAATTTATTGGCGTGAAACTACCTCGTCAACTTGGGATTATAGTAGGTTAGTAAATAAATTAAATAATTATACTCTTGATGGAATTGTCATTGATAATTTTATTTTTGGAATTTCAACTGTCAATTCAAAAGGATTCGAGAGTCTAGTTACATTTCCTCAAGGAACTTTTAGAGATTAGATGAATCCTTTTTCTTTCATCCATTCATCATTATAAATTTTACCAATGTATCTACTTCCAGAATCGTGAAGTAATGCTACTACAACTTCATTTTCTTTAAAATTATCTTTTAACTGAATAACTCCAGCAATTGCAGCTCCACAAGAATTTCCAGCAAATATACCTTCTTCTCTTGCTAACTTTCTTGTATAAAGAGCGGCATCTTTATCTGTAACTTTCTCAAAATGATCAATTACATTAAAATCAACATTTTTTGGAAGAATATCTTCTCCAATACCTTCGGTTGAATAAGGATAGATTTCGTTTTCATCAAAGACACCTGTTTCATGATATTTTTTAAAAACAGATCCATAAGTATCAATACCCCAGATTTTCACGCTAGGTTTCTTTTCTTTTAAGAATTTTCCAACTCCAGAAATTGTTCCTCCAGTTCCAACACCAACTACAAAGTGGTCAATTTTACCATCAGTTTGTTTCCAAATTTCTGGACCCGTTGATTCGTAATGGGCAATTGTATTTGATGGATTGTCGTATTGGTTCACATACCATGAATTTTCTGTTTCTTCAGAAATTCTTTTTGAAACTG
>Ga0233432_10004206_pt1 | contig 12863 bp, 10 predicted proteins | sample SI_122_August201_6_FD_179870 | JGI IMG/M metagenome (GOLD analysis project Ga0233432, IMG submission 179870) | Seawater microbial communities from Saanich Inlet, British Columbia, Canada - SI_122_August2016_10_MG | ecosystem: Environmental > Aquatic > Marine > Inlet | place: Canada: British...
TCGGGGACTTTGAAAATGACAGTCACTGTGCTGGAAGGCTCAGACACAACCTATACGGTTGGTGAAGAAGCATTGTCAGCTGTTGCGACCCTAAACTGGGCATCTAACGGTGCCACGTTCACCGCGATCCTTCCTTCAACGGAGGCTGCCACGCTTTCTCTGACCTTGGAAGACGGCACAACTGTGCAAGCGAACCGCTCAATTGCCGCAGATCAGACAATTATCTCTGCTACCGTTGAAGCTATTGCAAGTACGCCATGGAAAGTATTTAACCTTATTAGCGGCAGTTCAGATCTGTCTGCCTTGAATACCGCAGGTTTGAGGGAGTTTTTTGAGGCAGGCCAAAACTACACAGTAGAAGTTAAAATCGAAGACACGACCCTAGCTATTCAAGGGCCCGACAGCACCACGTTAACCAGTGCAACGCTAGGATTCAGTGTCTTAGAAGACGCCGATGTTACCAACTCTCAGACGTATGTTGCCGGTACCCGGTTTGATGGTATTCAGGCTTCAGAAATGCTCACTTATAGTTACGACGCGAGTTCCGGCAAAATTATCGATGCATTGGGTGTTTCGTTAGAGAAGGGTGCAGATGTGTCCAAAGCGCTTTTATCTATAGAGAATCCAGAAGAGTTATTACAACAAATCGTATATAACAACCCTGAAGGTTGGCAGCAAAGTGTTGCTTGGGGTTTGCGCACAGGCCAACTGATCGCAGCCTCAGACCTTACCAATATGGAATGCCGCAAGAACGGTAAGGATAAACTGTATGACGACCACCCTGTGTATGGGAACAGTACAGACGTAAAGCGTTATTGTTCGTACCAGCAGTGGAATGGTGCAGTTCAAACGACATACACATTTTCAGTAGAAGCGCGTCCGTCTTACGCAATCCAGTCCGCGTCAACAGGGCTGCCTATAGATATTGATGAACCTAAGACTCTGTATTATCAGGTGCCCGAAACCCTTGATCCTGCAACAGGTGAGTTTACCTTCGGTAAAGACGCCGGTAAGCGAATTCGCTTGGAATTCCGCGGGCATGGAGACCTAGGTGGTATTCCCGGGTTTGTTTACGATACTAAAAACGACGTAGAAATTGGCGAGTTTGTAAATGAGTGGAAGGAAGGCTATCGCTATATCAGTCGTTTCACTATTCCTGACGGCGCTATTTTAGAAGATGCGTTAGACAGCACCAAAACCTATAAGGTTAAAGCATTGGAAGGCGAAGAGTGGTTAACCAAAGCAGATGGCACCGTTGCAGGCTTAGACTTCCGTAATAAATATACGTATTTGGGGAGTAAATCAGACTTGGCCACGGTGGACGATATGAGCACGCCAGGAGATCCTCTAAATGAAGAAGATTACATTGGTGCAGTGCCAACTGTGCTAATTAATGAGGGTGAAACCTCAGTGATTCATGGCGAGATCGTGTTTGACCCGACCCCGCAGTAATTGAATAAATGGTTTAGTGCATCGAAGAAGCCGGCTTTTTAGCCGGCTTTTTTGTGCTCCATGGAATGTGCAAAATGAGCGTGTGTTTGACAAGCTTTGCAGCTATTTTTGATTATCGTTTTCAATTGACGCCCCACAACCAGTTCGTCAAAACATGCGCCTCTAAACAAAAGGGTAAGCTGCGGTAGGCATTAACACGACTTATATTAGTTGTACTAAACACGCGCATTTCAGTTGTTTTGCCCAAGCTAAACCCACCCAATCAAAACGCCGCACAACCTGTTTAGTGGGGCGAGCGAACCTTTTGCTACAATTCACCTTGAGTCGCATAGCTAATTTTTTGTCAGTCATGCGGACGCATTTAGGCCTCTTAGTTGCTGAAATCTGCCAGAGCGGGTCAAGTCGTGGCGCTGTTGTTAATAAGCGTTCTGATTTGAGAAGAGCCCGGATTGTCTCGCTACTAAAAGCTAGTAACAACCCCGATAGAAAGTTGGCCAAACGAGTGCTCAAAAAACCTGCTGGTTTTGCGGTTGTAGGCCAAGGGGTCAAGGCCTAGGACGTTGTGTGAAGAGGCTTCGCCACGCAGGTATACGGCGATAGACGGTCGCGGCGTGTACCAGAGCGCTGCGTTAAATATGGTATTTTGATTATATGCTTTTGCGCCCGCAGTAGCCGTGTAGCCGCTTCTACTTACAAACAACTGCTTCAGTTCAAGGCTTGCGGAAAACGAGGCGGAAAGTTGGCGCGAAGCACCAAAACTTAATGTCAGTGAGTTCTCTTTCCATGGCTCAGTTTGCGGTAGGTCTGCAGTAATTGAATCTAACGAGGCGCTAAGCGTTTTGCCTTGGAACTCTGAGTTGAGGATGCTTTCGTCGGTTATATTCAATAAGTCAGATTGGTAACTTGTACTTATCCGCGCCTGTTGTAGTTTAGCCACCGCATAGAACGGCATGATCTGAAAAAGCATACCTGTCAGGCGACCACCTATTCGATAACTCATCGCGTCTGCTTCGGTTGTAAGCACTGGCTTGTAAAGGGTCACACCGTCGTTAAGCAGAGCCGATCCATCTACCAGGCTAAAATCTGCCTCGGGACAAGACCCACCAAGGACTAATGATCCTAGCGCGTAGCAATCTATTTTCAGCGGGTCTTGTTTGGCGTAGCTAACGCCGCCCAGAATGGATAATTCCATGCCTTTGAATTTTGAAACTTTGCGGGTGATTTCAAGGGTGTGCGTATTAATCTTTGTTTCTAGACTTAGAGGTTGAACCGCGCGGGTTACGCCGGCGGAGGACGGTTTATATTCATAGCCTAACGTCATCCCAAAGCGTTCTGCGGGGATCAAAAGGTCCAGTTGTATAGAGTCGCTTTTTTCCGGCGTTGCGCTGCTTTGTATTTTTTCGGCAAAGTCGAAGACATCTAGCGAAGGCGCGAAGTAAGAATATTCAAGGCCAACGACAGCCGTTGTATCGTCGCTGCTGAGGTTATTGGTAATGAGATCCAAGTCTGCGACAACTGGGGTTGCGATCAAGGTCAAGATCGCTGTGATTGTAAACTTAGTGTGCATATGTGTTTTTTAACTCATTATCTTTGATCGAAATACATGAGTAAAAATAGAGTTTTACGCACTAATTAGCTAGCTTGATTGTAAACTTTTGGTGTTTATTGGTGGGCGTTTCGTCGAATAGAGTTTTGCGCTATTGCCAGCCCTAAATTCGTAGTGCGGTGTTTTCGCGATGGTTTTGCTAAACGCAAAGAGATAGCTGAACGGTGTATCAATCTTCTGCAAAAAACGCGTAGCGGCGGCCTCTGGGCTTGGGTGTTATCTGGTCTTCCGGTAACTGGCACAGGCGCTGCATGGTGGTGGTTGTGCCGTCGGCGTATTCCCATATCAGTTGCTCGCCCTGAAGATAACGCCTAACAACAATAGGTCCCCAACCAAACGCGCGAAATTCTAACACGCCATTGTTCCAAATTTTGCTGGCAGATGTTCGTGGGCAATAGTCTTTGTCGCCTATGCTGAATGTCACATTACCTTCGGTGTCGTTAGAGTTGAATCCGCCCGTAGCGTTTGGCCCAGAGTCATGAATGATGCCGCTGCTGGTGATGACGGTTCTTGCGCCGCATTGTTCCACGCGCTCCACATGCCCAACCTTACCGCTGACGCCCATCCACAGCCCGCGAATGTCCGCTGCGCCCGCTACCAAGGGTTCTGTGCATTCGCGCAAAATCGGCAGTGGGAAGTGGTCGTAGGCGCAGCCTGGTGTGTTGCCCTTGGCAATCTCGATGGCCATTTTGCCGCTGCCGTCGAGCGCGGCTAGCTGGCAATAATTGATTTGGCTGCCGTCACCAATAAGAGTGGCTGGGTCTATGCTCAGCGGCGGTCGTGGGGAAAAGAACACGAAGCAAAATAGAGCGATAACCAGCGCGCTGAGGATCAGGGCGGTCCTTAGCAGTATTGTCCATACTTTGCGCAGCATTTTCATTACACCCATACCTCAAGGTTGTTGTGCCTGCCAATCTCGCGTTTGATCTTAAGGTTTAGAAGTTCTGACATGTCGCAGGCGGACAGCAGCGCTTGAACCTCTGCTTGCGCCCTTGCGTCTAGACCTGCGAATTCATCTTGTACGCGTTTAAGCAGATAGAAACGATAAGGTTGTGCCAGCGCGCTGATCTTGGTGCCGCGAATCTCAAATTCACAGTTGCCCACGCCGCGCACCACTTGGGTGCCTGGTGCTAGGTCTGTTTGGTCATCTAGCCAGGCATTGATGCACTGGGCAGCGGCCCTAGTTTCTGGCACAAAATCAATGGCGATGTGTTTGAGCACTTCTATCAGCGTATCGGGTACTTGGTCGCCAGTAAGATAGCTTTCTTCAGCGGCGGCAAATTCGCCCATGTCGGCGTCTGGCCTGTTCATGCGTTCAACCCAGCGGAACAAGCGTATGGCCTTTTTCTGCATCAGTGCCAGTGGCGCGGGGTCGCGGCCCAGGTGTCCGTAAAGGGGCGCCATGATGCCAAAGTCGCCTATGCAGGGCTTGCCGCCTAATAGGTACGGGTGCTCGGAGAAATGATTGTTGAGTTTTTCCATCAGTTCCACGTAAAGGGTTTCTACCAACGCCATAGTAGAGGGCACAACACCAAAGCCGATTGCAGCTGAACGCATGCGGTTAGCTGCAGCGACCCCTTTTTCTTTGCGATCAGGTCGGTGGGGCATCATGGCTTCAAAATGGAATTCTAAGTATTTGAGATTTTCCTCAGCAAAGTTCCAGCGGTAGTGCATGGCCGGGCGCAGTAGTCCTTCAGCGCCAATGACATCAAAGAGTAAGCTGAGGATTCTTTGTTTAGGCGAGGTTGGAGAAAAGCCGTTTTGTGAGGCGTGTTCAAAGTGATCAATAATTGCCGCGCCATCTCGGATAACAGTGCCATCAGCCAATTCAACGGTGGGTATGGACTGCCGTCCGCCGGCTTTGGGCAGTACGTTCTTGGCGAAGTAAGGTGTGTTGGGAATGACCTCACGGTAATCGATGCCCGCTTTGATCAGGTAGCTTCTGGCTCTGCCGGTGTAGAGTGATAATGCGGATCCATAAAGTGTTGTTTTCATATTGCGGCTCTGGGCTCTCTGAAATTAGGGGCGATGAGGGTGTTTGGAGATTCTACACCGGTCTCCATTGATTGCTCGGTAGTGCGTGCCTTTTATTAACAGAGCGGATATCAAGAGCGGATATCGAGTGTGCAGAATTCTAACTGTGCTTTTTAGCGCCTCTTTCGCGCTCTTTTCACCTTCTTCCGTGCTTCTTTCGTGCCTCTTTTAGGCACAGGTAAAAGCTTTCGCACTGGGCGCGCCAGCCTCTGCCCTTGGTTAAGGTATGAGTAGGCTGGCCCCGGCTAAAGCGACGCCGCTCAATTTTCCCTGTTAAGTCGTTTTGATCAAATTAATGATGGCATTCGACACTTGCTCTGGTTCGTTCTCTTGCAGAAAGTGGCCGCCCTTTTTGATGGTGTCGTGGGGTAGTCCTTTGGTGCCTGGTACACGGTCAAAAAACTGCTGTTCTATGCCCTGGGTTACTGGGTCATCGTCAGCGAAGGTGCACAGGAACGGTTTTTCGAACTGATCAAAGAATGCCCATGCCAAGCGCTGTTGCTCTAATGAGGGTGAAGTGGGCAGCGTGGGCACTTGGCTGGGCATGGCTCTTACTGCCATCTTGTAGCTAGGATCCGGAAACGGCGCTTCGTACGCTTTTGCGAGCTCGGTTGGGAAAGGCAACGTCATGCCCGCGCGGTACAGTAAAAAGCGCGTGGCTTTGGCTAACGCCGGCTGTTGCTCCATCATCATGGACATCAGAAAGCCCACGGGCATGTCTGGTGATTCCCAGCAAAATTTTTGCCAATAGGCGAACTTGGTGGCTGCACTGCCAGCCATTTGGCCCACCGCCTTTTGCATTTCTAGCAACGTGGGCGTTGGCGCGTTGGCGCGGAAATCTTCTACTTCTTTCACAACACTGTCTGGGACTTCTGGGTTGTAAGGCAGGCCAGTGTTCGCCACAACGACCCGAGCAAACCTGGCGTCATGGTTGGCCACTAACCGCAGGCCAATCAGCCCGCCCCAGTCTTGGCCAAAAAATGTGATGTTGGAGAAATCGTTTTGCTCCAACCATTTGCCCATCCATTCCACTTGGCGCTCGTAACTGTAGTCTTCAAGCGCTGCTGGCTTGTCAGATTTGCCGTAGCCGGGTAGGTCTGGTGCGATGACCCGCATGCCCGCAGCAGTTAAGTACGGGACCATTTTGCGATACAGGTAGCTCCAGACTGGCTGGCCATGTATGCACAGCACGATGGGGCCATCTGCGGGGCCTTCATCTAGGTGATGAATGCGCAGGTCGCTGTTGTCATGGGTTTTAATGGTGGTGTAGTGCGGGGCGAAAGGGTACCCGGCTAGATTTTCGAAGCGTGAATCAGGGGTGCGCAGAATGTTCACTTTGGAAGTCTCAATTAAATAATGACAAGCATTATAATGATTGAAGCCGGAATTGGAAGGTGGAGGTGGAGGCGAGGGTGAATTAGACGGTGAATTAGGCGGTAAAGAAGAAGATGAAGTTTTGCATGTTCGGCTGCTGTGTCTGGGCGGCTTTGCTGAATTAAATGAGTGGTGGCTGCAAGATGTCGCAGTACTTTTTTTTCGGGCAGAGCAGGACTAGCCTTACTTAAGCTTGTCTGACAGCGCTTGAGTTTGCGGAGAAACAGCGGCGCTGAAGAGGCCAACTAATGCATCAACTAGGCTATGTAAAAAAAGCTCGGCTTGGTCGCCACTGAAAGCATTTTTCTGCCGAGCTTGGTGGTACATAGAGGTTGAGCAAAGCATAACGGCTGCATCTAAGCGGTGCTGGTACGCCGTTGAGTCTAGGTGCGGTAGCGCGATTCTGAGCATGCTGCTGGCTTGTTTGCCGCTGATGCCACCGCCACCGTGAGAGGCCGCTAATTCCGCGGGAGATGTGTCGGTCAATATCAGTTCATGGCCGAAGGCTTTGATATAGCAATCATAGTCGGTGTTCTCACAGGCCAACTCAAAAGAGGGCTGCACCAAAAGCATGCAAATTTCTCTTATGCTGGGTTCGGTTGTCTTGCTAGATAACGCCTCTATCAGTTCAGCACGCCTTTGGTGTGTCTGCTTTGAACGGGTCAGTTGAATAGCCTCAATCAGCCCGGTGAGATTTTTGAAGTGATATTGCAGAACAGATTCATTTTTCTGGTTTGCTGCGCTGACAATGTCGCGAATAGACACATTTTCTATGCCCCGTTCCGCGATCAATTGTTCTGCGGCGCGCATCAGTGCGTTCTTAGTGGCCTCGCTGCGCGCGCGTCTATTGTCTGTATTTGAGCTGTGCGCTTGAATCTGAGTTCTCCTTTGAAAATGCGCCTGCCTGATAGCGCATAAGCGTGGTGCGGGGCGTTAAGTATAATGCTTAGTGCCTGCGCTAGCCAAGCGCCCCTTGCCTCACCGTGTTGTGCAGGTGGGGTAGTTATGCGCAAGCGGTCCATAGCCATAGCAGAGGATAGCTCTCCAGGCAGTGGACCTTTTTCTTTTTTTTGGGGGGGGGGGAGGGGTTAACCCTCGCTGGTCTCAAAGTCTAAGAGGCTGGCGCCGCCTTCCACCAAATCTCCCTGCGCAAAGTTAAATTGCAACACTTTGCCGTCTGCTTGCGCCTTAATGGTGTGTTCCATTTTCATGGCTTCCATCACCACAAGCCCTGTGCCGATGCTCACGGTCTCACCTACCTCAACCAGATTGGCGACAATTTTGCCATTCATAGGTGCCTGTAAACCGCCGCCGTCTGTGGCAGCATCGGCGCTACCAAGGTCAGGGGGGGTTAAATGCCCTTGAATACTTGCGCCGTCAAAAAACAGGGTGAAGGCCTCTTTGTTAGATGCGCTGTTATTAGATGCGCTGTTGTTAAAAGCGCTGTTGTCCTTGTTAGCGCGCGCTATGGTCAACGTATGAGATCGGCCATCCACGCTGATGCTGATGTGATCGCCCGTCACCGTACCGTGGACTTTTTGTGTACCTAATTCCGAGTGCAGTAGATATGCGTTACCACCCGTATGCTCGGCCTCAACCTGAAATTCTGTGCTGCCCTCTGTCAAATCCAGCGTTAGATTGACTGCCTGTTGATTGGGCTCGTTCATGCGCCAAGCGTCGCTGTGCGCCCAGGGCGAGTGGGGGTCACTGGCGGCTGTTTTAGAGGCGTGCTGATTGGCCGCTAACTGCGCAAGGGTCGCCGCGGCCAGCAGCAAGGGCGTGTGCTCATCATTGGCTGAAAACAGAACGTCACTGTGAGTTTGAATAAAGCTGGTGTCTAAATCAGCCTCACTAAAGCCCGCTGATTTGCTCAGAGCGTGTAAGAAGCTGATGTTGGTGGTGACCCCAGCCACATGATATTCGCCCAAGGCTTTAGTTAGCCGTCGCAAGGCACTGGCTCGGTCCGTGTCCCAAACAATGAGCTTAGAAATCATAGGGTCGTAATAAATACTGATTTCATCGCCTTGAACAACGCCGGTATCAATGCGCACATGGTCAGATTCAGCCGGTGTGGCTAAGAAACTTAGCCGACCTGTTTGTGGCAAAAACTCCTGGTCTGGGTCCTCGGCATAAATGCGCGCTTCAATAGCATGCCCCATGAGCGGTACCTGGGTTTGTTGCACGGGCAGAGGCCGGCCATTGGCCACCAGAATTTGCCATTCCACCAAATCAAAGCCGGTGATCATTTCGGTAACAGGGTGCTCTACTTGCAGGCGCGTGTTCATCTCCATGAAGTAGAAGTCACCGCTGGCGTCCAACAAGAACTCCACCGTGCCTGCGCCCACGTAGTGAATGGCCTGGGCGCACTCTAATGCCGCCTTGCCCATTTTCTCGCGCAGACTGTCGCTCATGCCCGGAGCAGGTGCTTCTTCAATAATTTTCTGGTGACGACGCTGAATGGAGCAGTCGCGCTCGTTGAGATAAACCCCATTACCCAGCTGATCACAAAAAACTTGTATCTCAATATGTCGTGGCTTGAGTAAATATTTTTCTACCAGCATCAACTGATCGCCAAAAGCGTTAGTGGCTTCGCGCTGGGCCGCGGCTAATGCCTCATGGAATACGTCAGCACTTTCCACAATACGCATGCCTTTACCGCCACCGCCAGCGGCGGCTTTAAGCAGCACCGGATAGCCGATCTTTGCCGCCTCTTGCTGCAAAAATTCTGGGTCTTGGTTGTCGCCATGGTAGCCAGACAAAAGAGGTACGCCAGCGGACTGCATAATCTCTTTGGCGGCAGATTTAGAGCCCATGGCTTCAATAGACGCTACAGGTGGCCCAATAAAATTTAGGCCGTTGTCACTACAGGCTTTGGCAAACCCAGCATTTTCGCTGAGGAAACCATAGCCCGGATGAATGGCGTCTGCGCCCGTTGCAAGGGCTGCTTGAATGACTTTGCTGTAATCCAAGTAAGAGGCGTTGGCCATGGATTCGCCAATGTGCACGGCCTCATCTGCCATGCTTACGTGTAAGGCGTTGGCATCCGCATTTGAATAGACGGCAACACTAGATAAGCCGAGCTTTTTCACGGTGCGAATAATGCGACAGGCAATTTCGCCACGGTTTGCGATAAGTATTTTGCTGATCATTGGATTACATCCTAAACACGCCGAAGCGTGTTGAATCTATTGGGCGGTTGAGAGAGGCGGATATGCCAAGGCCAAGCACCATGCGGGTGTCAGCAGGGTCAATAATGCCGTCGTCCCAAAGTCTTGCTGATGCGTAGTAGGGGTGACCTTGTTGGTCGTAGGTGTCTAGTACCGGTTGTTTGAATGTCGCTTCATCCTCCATAGACCACTCTTCACCTTGCCCCTCTAATTGATCTCGTTTGAGCTGAGCCAATACACTGGCTGCCTGTTCGCCACCCATGACAGAAATGCGCGCGTTGGGCCACATAAACAGAAAGCGGGGGTCGTAAGCGCGCCCGCACATGCCGTAGTTGCCAGCGCCAAAAGAGCCGCCAATAACCACCGTGAACTTAGGCACCTGCGCGCAAGCCACAGCCGTGACCATTTTAGCCCCGTGTTTGGCAATACCGCCCGCTTCGTATTGTTGGCCAACCATGAAGCCCGCAATGTTTTGCAAAAACACTAAGGGGATTTTGCGTTGCGCGCACAGCTCAATAAAGTGCGCACCTTTCACGGCGGACTCGCCAAACAGAATGCCGTTGTTGGCGACAATGCCAACAGGGTAGCCGTAGATGCGCGCAAAGCCTGTGACTAACGTGGTACCAAACAAAGCTTTGAATTCGTCGAACTCAGAGTTGTCGACAATGCGCGCAATCACATCGCGCACGTCATAAGGCTGGCGCGCGTCGCAGGGCACAATGCCGTAGATCTCTTTAGGGTCGTAGGCGGGTGCAACAGGTTCGCGTAAATCAACCGTAGTAGGTTTAGTGCGGTTCAAATTCCTAATAGATTGGCGTACCAACTGCAACGCGTGTTCGTCGTTTTGTGCGTAATGATCTGTAACGCCAGAGGTACGCGAGTGCAAGTCAGCGCCGCCCAGTTCTTCAGCCCCAACAATCTCGCCAGTAGCCGCTTTAACCAACGGCGGGCCCGCAAGAAAAATGGTGCCTTGGTTTTTAACAATAATCGCTTCATCCGCCATGGCCGGAACGTAAGCTCCGCCAGCAGTACAAGACCCCATAACCGCCGCAATTTGCGGAATGTTTTCAGCAGACATGTTGGCTTGGTTAAAGAAGATCCGACCAAAGTGATTGCTGTCAGGAAAAATATCGTCCTGCAAGGGCAGGTTGGCACCGCCGGAATCCACTAAGTAGATGCACGGCAGATTATTCTGTGCGGCAATGGCCTGAGCGCGCAGGTGTTTTTTAACCGTTAGCGGATAGTAGCTGCCCCCTTTAACTGTGGCGTCATTCACCACAATAATACATTCCTGACCCTCAACACGGCCAATGCCAGTGATGATGCCAGCGCACGGTACCTCTTCAGGGTAAATATCCAGCGCAGCCAACTGCGACAGCTCCAAAAACGGACTGCCTGGGTCCAGCAAGTGCTTAACGCGGTCTCTAGGCAGCAATTTGCCCCGAGCCACATGGCGCTGTTGGTACTTTTCACCGCCACCTTTTTTAGTTTCAGCCACCTTAATTGCAAGGTCTGCAACAAGGACGCCCATGGCATCTTTATTGGCCTTAAATTCAGCGCTACCGGTGTGAATGGTGCTGGGAAGTATGGGCATTTGTTAAATCTCCTCGGTCTTCAATGCGCGCATAGAGCAGCGGGCTCAAACCGCAATAAACCCTATATAAGCAAAGATTGAACTCAGCTTGAAAGGGGTGAATTGATGAGTTTGAACGGCGCTTTTAGATGGCATCGAATGTGTTTTCTCTCACCCAGACTATACCTGTAGAGGAAGGGCGCGCCTATGGGTTTGGGGGATGCGTTTGGTCACTCCAGAGGGCAGAAGAATATGCCGTAGCTTTCGTTTGGCGTGTTAGTGACCCGCTTTTCTTGATTTTCGCTTTTGCTTTCGAAACGGCCCATGGCCCATTAGGCGTGCGTTAACTAGCAATATGGAAAGGGTAAAATCGGAGGGATACTGTAGGGGCTTGAATACGAATTGCTCTTCTGGCTTGAGGTTGTTGGGCGCTTTATCCGGCGCGCGCTTCGCTCAATAGTGGTAGCGTAATTGCGCTATGAGGAGGGTGTTTTGTTGAATCCTATAAACCATTCGGTGTTCATCATTTATTCGTCGAGACCAATAGCCAGATAGGGCATGCTTGAGCGGTTAAGACTTGCCAATACCGTTAGGCGGGGCACGCCCAATTTCTGTGATAAGTGTATTGACTTGATTAAGCATTTTTCTAGCTGTCTTCTGCCAGTGTAGATAACCTTCCCATGCTTATTCTGCAAAGATAAGCTTCACTCAATCAAATCCCGTTCAATGTCTTTGTTAGCTTCAAGTTCGCCAATGGGCTCTATCAATCGTCGAGTATTTTTTTGGACTTCTAAGAGGGTATGCAGTTTCTTCAAGGGCCTGATAGTCAGCCATAGACATCATGACAACCGCGCCTTTACCCTTACGGTTAATAGCAATTGGGGCGTGGTCATCGCACACCTGTTCCATGGTTTTGGCAAGGTTGCTGCGTGCTGATTCGTAGCTTAGGCATTTCATTTGGACAATCCTAATCATGCACATGAATGTAAACAAAAAATACCAGCGTATAGCTAGCCGATCAACTTTGCGTTTTCGCTGATGGCTAGGTTTATAGCCAACCGGCTATCGCGGAGTTATGGCGCTGTCATGTTGGGCTCAACATCCATACGTTTGTGAAGAATACGAACGATCTGAATGGAAGCGTTGGGTTTTTGTGTGAAGAAAATAATGTGGCTGCCAACCGGAAATTTTTTGTAACCGGTCTTGATATGATCGCAAGGTTTACCTGCTAGTGGTGTATCCGCGGGCTTATGAAATGCATCGTCAAGCTGTTGGACATAAATGTTTCGTTGGTCTTTCCCCCATGCTTTTGGGTAAAAAGAGCAATGGCTTTTAGATCGGCTTTGGCAGCATTGGTTAAAGCAAAAGCTTTGCTCACGGTCAGCTTTCAGCGTCCAGTTCATCAATAAGCGCATCATAGCTATATTCTGCTGTGCCGCTCTGTTCACCCTCTAAAAGCATACGGCGCAATGTCTCGATTTTAGTCTCGGTTGTTTCAAGCAGTCTTAAGCCTGCGCGCACAACTTCGCTCGCGGATCCATACCTGCCCGTATCTACTTGGCTTCTTATAAATTGATCAAAATGCTTGCCAAGGGTAATGCTGGTGTTTTTGGCCATCTCATACCTTATTAATACCCAATAATACCTAATATTGGTA
>Ga0233432_10004208_pt1 | contig 12856 bp, 7 predicted proteins | sample SI_122_August201_6_FD_179870 | JGI IMG/M metagenome (GOLD analysis project Ga0233432, IMG submission 179870) | Seawater microbial communities from Saanich Inlet, British Columbia, Canada - SI_122_August2016_10_MG | ecosystem: Environmental > Aquatic > Marine > Inlet | place: Canada: British...
GTTGCGAAAATCAGTATCATAAGCAGTCTCTACTAACTAAGAATACCAGTGTTAGTAGATAGGTCGTAGTTGAGGAGTAGTTGAGGTGGCACTTAACAAGTTGAATATCCAAGACACGAATGTTGTATTAATGCACATTAGCGGGAATAGCTCAGCTGGTAGAGCGCAACCTTGCCAAGGTTGAGGTCGCCAGTTCGAACCTGGTTTCCCGCTCCAGTTTTTATAAGGTCTAAGCTCTATTTTATAGGGCATTAGAGCCAAACTCCCGACCCCTTGGTTCGTAGCCAAGTACTCTATCCAGCTGAGCTACGGGCGCATAGATTAAAAAACCTTATAAGAACAATGCTTTAAGACTTATTCTTGTTTATTCTGCTTTAAGTTAATCCAGACTTATTTAGCCTTATTTATGTAATATAGGACAATAATTTGTACTATAAACAATTATCACAGGGGAAGGTAAATAATAATGTATAAAAATATCAATTTTCTATTAATGCGAACCATAAGTAGTATTGTAAGAAAGCCATCGTTTTCAAAAAATATCCTTGTAATTAATTAATGCGTAAATTGCTAACAGTCTCTCTATTCTTCCTACTAATTGCCTGCAGCGAAGTGAATGCCCCTTTAGACAAAGGCAACTTAATCAACACTAGCCTGAAGACCACTCAATTGCCCGATGGTAGTTTAGGGTATGCTGTTTGGGAACCACCAGGTTATAAGGTCGGCCAAAAATTACCACTGATCATCAGCTTACACGGCGGCGGAGGCTCACAAGAAGAGCTCGAATCGTGGGTTCCCTCAATTTTAGAAGAGATGGCAAAAGATGTCTTCCCTGCGGCTATTTGGTCCATGCCATCGGCTGGTCGATCTTTTTATTTGAATGCCAAAGACGGTTCAGCTGATTGGGAATCAGTCATTGTTGACGAATATATTCCAGCAGTGATGAGGCAATATGGCATAACTGATACAAACAACGTGGTCATTACGGGTGTATCGATGGGAGGCATGGGCGGGTTGCGTATCGCCTTTAAATACCCAGAGAAGTTTGGCGCAGTGGCTGTCCTTGAACCCGCTATCGAAGCGGCCTTCAACTGGGAAGCTTTAACTACATCAGATACTTTTTATCGCGAAGATGTATATACAAAGATATTTGGCGATCCAGTTGACCCTGAATATTGGGAGGCAAATCACCCCACTGCGATCGCAAATGCACATCCGCGCTCATTGGACGATCTTAATATCTATATTGAAGTTGGTGATGTCGACGATCTAAAGCTCTATCGTGGTGTAGAATTTTTGCACCGCGTGTTATTCGACCATGGCGTTGAGCACGAGTATCGCTTGGTACGAGGAGCGGATCACTTGGGTTCAGAATTTATGAAACTACGTTTTGTTAATATGCTGGGGTTTGTGAACCGCCATTTTAACCCCGTTGAAGAAGGTGTGAGGTCAATGGTAATGAAAAAGCTATTGTCGGCAACGGTAGATGACTCTGATTTTGAGCCAGATGTTCCTTTGAGGCCACATAGGAGTGAACACCGAAAAGACGGAGACCTTTAATTGACTGTATTGAAAATACTCCTTGCTGCAATATTTTTATTTTCTTGCTCTGAAAAAATTTCCATGGTGAGCTTTAATGTGGAAAGAATAGGTGAGATTATTTCACCAGGAATGTCGGAAGAGCTTGGCCATAATATCAACGGACCATCGCTGATCATGGTTCCTGATTTTGTTGAGAATAAGCTTGGAAAATACTATCTATATTTTGCTGATCACAAAGGCCAAGAAATAAAAATGGCTTTTGCTGATGATCTTGCTGGACCATGGACTCTAAAATCTGGAGGAGTTCTCTCCTTGGTAGCCTCTACTCTTTTAACAAAGCCACCAAAAAAACCAATAGATTACCAGGAAAATAAAACACAAAAGAAAGGCCTAGACGCTGGATATAATCCGCCAAAAGAATATGAAGCCTATATCCCAACAAGAGAACAAACAGCGACTATTCCTCATCTTGCCTCGCCTGAGGTGATCATAGATTCAGTAAACCAAAAAATTGTTATGTACTTCCACGGCTTGGTTGAGTATGGCGATCAGCGAACTAAGATGGCCCAATCAAAAGATGGATTAAGCTTTGTTGCTGAAGAAGAAATTATTGGATATCCATACTTCAGGGTATTTGAATACAAAGATTCTCAATATGCTTTCTCTATGCCAGGGGTTATTTACAAAAAAATTAGTAGGAAATTCACTCCTGTAAATAATATTTTTGAGTATGATGTGAGGCACTCTGGCGTTCTAGTGCGGGATGACTTCTTATATATTTTCTATTCAAGAGTAGGTGACAAACCAGAATCTATCCTAATGAGTTACGTTGATATGGCTAAACCATCTGCTATGTGGAAAGCTTCTGAGCCAGTAATGGTATTAAAACCTGAAATGGACTGGGAAGGAGCGAACCTTCCGCTAGTACAATCTTCAAGAGATGCCATCAATGTCCCGGTGAATCAAGTCAGAGATCCTGCAATATTTGTTGAGAAGGAAGTAATTTATTTACTTTATTCGGTGCGCGGAGAAAATGGTATTGCCATTGCAAAGCTTAATATCAATTAAATTCTTCTGCTTATCTTATTTAGAATCATCTTCGATTATTTACTAACTTTAGTTTTATTGAAACGTTAGCAACAAGGAGATTATCTTTGGATGAGCAGGGCGGTTCCAGCTCCAGTTTTTAACCTTTCACATGTATTAAATTAGTAATAATTCTTTTTGTATACTTTCATCAAGCAGCGGTAACAATTCTGTACTTTTTAAATTCTCTTCTAACTGTTCTATTTTAGAGGCTCCTAGAATTACGGTTGAAACATTTTCATTTAACAGACACCAGGCAATAGCTAGCTTAGACATACTTACATTTAATTTTTCTGCAATAAGAACTAATGATGCAACTCTTGTCATTCTCTCTTGACCACGATCAGACTCAACCATGCTCTTCTTGAGCCATTCATAACCTGCTAAAGATGCTCTTGATCCTTCGGGAATTCCCTCTAGATATTTTCCAGTTAAAGCACCAGAAGCCAAAGGCGACCAGATTGTTGTTCCAAGTCCATATTTCTCATAAAGAGGCCCATATTCCTTTTCGAATCTATTCCTATCAAGAAGATTGTATTGAGGCTGCTCCATAGTAGGAGGGGTTAGATGATTTGAATAAGCAAATTCATAAGCTTCTGAAATTTCTTCAGCACTCCATTCAGACGTTCCCCAATAGAGAATTTTTCCTTGTGTTACTAGATTATGCATTGCCCATACAGTTTCGCTAATAGGAGTATCAGGATCTGCTCGATGACAAAAATATAGATCTAAATAATCAACCTGCAACCTTTCCAAAGCTTGGTGACAGGCTTCGGTTATATGTTTTCTGCTTAGCCCTATTTGAGTAGGCAGGGGATTTTCTTTGGCGCCGAAAAATACTTTTGAAGATACACAGTAAGAATCTCTTGGGTTGCTGAGTGCTTTAAGCGCTTTCCCCATAACCACCTCAGATTGTCCTCTCTCATAACCCTCAGCATTATCAAAAAAGTTAATGCCTGCATCTAAGCAAGTTCCGAACATCTTTTCAGCTAAATTTGCATCTACTTGCTTATTAAATGTTACCCAAGATCCAAATGATAACTCCGAAACTTTTAATCCTGATCTACCTAAATTTCTATATTTCATATTGTTATTAATTAGTTTTGTTCTTGTCAGTCCGATATCTCTCAAACCAAGCAAGAATATGATCAACTTTTGATATCAGTCGCGATGGCCTTCCAGCAATCCCATGAGAAGTATCGGGAAGACGAACCATAGCACTATCTACTCCTCGCAATCGAAGAGCCTGGTAGAATTGTTCGGTTTCCGAAATTGGTGTTCTTCTATCATCCTCACCTGTCAGCAACATCGTTGGTGTAGTTACATTCCCCATGAGTGATAGAGGCGATCTTTTCCAATAATGCTCTAGATGCTCCCAGGGAGGTCCTGGAAATTGATGGTATATTTGACCAACCATAGAGTCAGCCGTAAGCGGTTTGCTCAGCCAGTTAATTACAGGCTTAGCGGCAACTGCTGCGTTAAAGCGATCAGTCAAGCCAACTGCATAAGCGGTTGCAATACCTCCGGCACTTCCACCAGCAATAAAGAGATTCTCATCATCAACAAAGCCAAGATCGATCATCGCATCAATCCCTGACATGTGATCTGCAAAATCTTCGCTGCTTGAATATTTGTACTGCAAAAGCAGGGCAAAATCTTCTCCATAGGACAAGCTGCCTCGATAGTTGTCATAGAAGACAATGTATCCAGCTGCAGCCATGATTTGCATTTCAGCTGAGAAATATGGGCCGTAAGCAAGATGAGGGCCACCATGAATTTCAAGAATCAGTGGGTACTTCTTGGATGGATCGAAGTCTGGTGGAGTGATATACCACCCCTGTATTTCTTGACCATCAAAAGATGAGTTATAGACAATTTCATTAACCAATCCTAATTTTTTATGCTCCAACAGATCTTCGTTTAAAGCAGTGAGAACTTTTGCCTGACCCTCATTGACGACAGCAATGTTAGCTGGTCGATTGGGCAGACCATAGGTGAAAGCAATTGTATTATTGATGGCATGGAACCCACCTGAAAGATAAGGTCTTCCGATCGTTGTTCCGCCTAAACCTTTGATTACCTCATTAAATTTACCTTTGATGGTGACTTGACCAATTTTTCGAACGCCTCGTTCGTCATATGCAAAGTAGAGAGATTTACTATCATTCGTCCAAATAACATTATTTGCATCTCCATCAAGGTCCTCTGTTAGGAGGCGTATATTTTTTCCATTTATGTCCATGATGGCGAGATGATCAGGCGTATAAGCTAGCGGCCGCCTGTCTTCTTGACTAAAAGCAATCAATTTTCCATTTGGTGAGATAACTGGGGAGCGCTCTGCGCCAGGTTGAGTTGTAATTTGTTTAATTTCCTTTGTTGATAGTGCAACTGAATAAATATCAGCCTCATCACTTACAAGCTCCCAATCTTCAGAGCGGTATGCAGAAAAGAAAATACGATTGCTGTCTTGGGACCATGCAAGTGAACCATAGTGATTAAAATTTCCTTCTGTTAGTTGCCGTGCTGAGCCACCATCTGCAGGAATTACAAACACATGGCGGTAGGCTGGTTCAACAATTCCCTGACCGTCATACTGATATTGGGTCGTAGTAACAGTTATGGCTTTCTTTGCCCAAGAAGCGCCTTTGGGTTGCGTGCGTGGTTTTGCAATTGACTCGGATGAGGCTTTGACATTCATGGTGAACGCAAGCCACTTGCCATCGGGTGACCAAGAGAGGTTCGAAGGTGACTCAAGCAACTGTGAAATTAATGCAGTTTCACCATTATCAAACCAGCGGACATGAATCTGTTGGGAGCCACTATCATTGGAAACGAATGCAAGCTTTTTTCCATCCGGCGCCCACCGAGGTGTGCGTGCACTTTTTAAACCTGAGTAAAGTGGTCGGTGATCGTCACCATTGCTTGAAACCTGCCATAAGTTTGAGCGTTCGCGATCTTTCATAATATCGTTTGATCGGCGGACGTACACGATGGTTTTGCCATCGGGTGATACTCGGGGATCTGATCCCCATTCAAGATCAAATACGTCCATTGGATCAAAGGCAGTAAGGTTGTCTTCAGCATTAATAGATAAGGACATAACTGCAGCTAGAGATAAAGCTAAAAACGACCTGTTAGTTAAAAAGAAATCAAAGGGAGATGTAATTTTATGTTTCATTGAAACAGCATAATTGATAAAAATTGCATATAAAAGTTAAAAAAATATCTGGCCTGATGGCGAGGTGTTGAAGCATACGTATTACTAACTCAAACTTGGTTTTCTATCTTCACTTTTTTTGATTGAAAGCATTACAATAATTATATGTATTTTAAGTTATGACATTACCTAATTATCAGACAGCTTTACTAACTCTCATTATCCCATTATTAATTTCTTGTGGAGGGGGAGGTGGTGGCTCTTCCATTGAAATTCCTGCAGTCACCCCATCTTTTAACGTCTCAGCATCAGCTGGTGCCAATGGATCTATTTCCTCAGCAACAGTTACTGTGACCCAAGGTCAAACCACAAAATTTACTGTAACGCCTGATGCTGGATATGTTGTTTCATCCATCACTGGGTGTAATGGCACTTTCAGTGAAACGACCTATACCACAGGAGCTATTTCATCTGATTGCTCAGTTACAGCCAGCTTTGCTACTTTTATCAGCACTGTCTTTAATACAACAGCATATGAGTTGCCGTATCCTAATGATCTCTTGAGTGGTTTATGTGAAGAATCTGTACCAATTTTTACCTCTATTCTTTCGCCAATAGATACAAACCTAGACTCGTATAATGATTTGATTGTTCATTACTGGTGTGGTCCTAAGGAATTTGGAGTCTATATCGATACTCCAGTACCTGATGCAGTGGTTGCATTTAAAAACAATGGTGATGAAACTTTCACAATTGCTAACTCTGAAGTATTTGGTCAAGAGACTCTTAGCTTTGGGGCGGCAAGCAGAAAGGTTGTTGAAGCCGACTTTAATGGTGATGGATATTTAGATATTTTATATGCATTAAACAAAGAAGATGGAAGGGCTCAAGCTGGCGAAGCCGGTGGGGCTTCTAATGAGTCACCCCAAAACATTCTTTTATCTAATGGCGATGGGACATATGCTCTAGCTGATCTAGGATTCAGTGAATGGGTACATGCTGTTGACGCAGCACAACTTCCATCAGGGAATTTTGATGCTGTTATCTCAGGCTTTCGTTCGCCTGATGTAAGAGGATTCAGATACGAAGGCCAAGCATTTCAATCAGTAACAGATTACTCAAGTCCTGGGGGACCAGTTAATCGTTTTGGTGCAAGTACTTTAAAATTTCTCCCTGAATACACAATTGGCTCAGGCAGTACTTTAGCAATTTCTGATAGTGGAGATTGCGGGATTCAAGTTAATTTAAGTAGCTTTTCAAAAGCTAGCGGCGAATGGTTGTTTAGTGATAAAACAGATTTCAATTGTCGAACTATTCAAAACGCATATGAAAATTATACGGGAGAAGTTGGCGATTTACCTTTAGTAACTATAGATGGGCAAGATTACACCGGTGGTGGGTTCGGCAACGATGAGTCATGTGCACTTGAGTTATCTCCCGGTGATAGACCTGTAGCAGTAGTCAAATATTCTGCGCAACCTATTACGGGAAATTATGTAGAGGGTGTTATTTATAAGCAAGGAGAGTTAACAGTTGAAAATAAAATAAATATTTTTGAAGTTAGTGATTCTGGTCTTGCTCTTAAAACTGGTGTTATCGAAGGCCATGATGTAAGTACATTATTTACATTTGGTGCCTGCAGAGATATCAATAACGATGGTTATGATGACTTGGTGCTTCTCCAAAATGCTGGAGGTGGAGGGGAGGCAACGAATACAAGAAATAAACCTATCATCTATCTAAATGATAAAGAAAATCATTTGGTTAAGATGGATCTAGAGGGGATTCCTGAGATACCTGTAGGAGATAATAATTTTGATTACTTGATTCATGGCTTTTTAGCAGACATGAACGGAGATTCAATTGAGGACTTGGTATATTACAGGGCAGCCCGCAGCTACATAGACTCCAATGGTACTTTGGACCCTGATATGACTAACCTTATAAGAATATACTGGGGCGTTAAAAACTTGCAACCCTAAATTTTGATCTCTATTTTAATCAAGCCTATTTAGAGAGCTGAAGATTTCTTTTCCATGGGAGAAGGTTGAAACTATTTGCAGATCCAATAAAGACTCTGATGGCATACTTAAAGGGTCTGCTGAGAGCACAACAAGATCAGCTAATTTACCAACCTCAATGGTCCCTTTTATGTCTTCTTCAAAATGCTGATATGCAGCATTTATTGTCATAGCCTTCAGCGCGTCATAGGTCGAAATCCTTTGGTCTGGTCCGAGTACTTTTCCGGATCTGGTCAGTCGATTTGTGGTTGACCAAAGTAGCCTAATCATATCTGGTGGAACAATAGGGGCATCATTATGGACAGTGAAGGGCATCCCTCTTTTGAGGGTTGAGTTTGTTGGGCTTATGCGAGAAGCTCTTTCATTGCCAAAGACAGAATCTCTATGCCAGTCTCCCCAGTAAAAAGTATGCGTTGAGAAATAAGATGGGATAATTCTAAGCTCCTTCATTTGATCAAGTTGATCTTCTCTAACAGTTTGCGCATGAATCATGACTGTTCGATGATCCGAAGAAATAGAAGACTTCTGAACTGCCTCAAGTAACATGTCTGCCGCTGCGTCTCCATTTGCGTGAGCCATGATCGGAATTTTTGCCATTGAATATTTTTTAATAAGCTGATCAACAGACTCTTGAGGAATCAGAGGATAGCCTTTGTATTGTTCATCTTGACCATGGGGTGGAACGAGATAGGGTTTAGTAATGTAAGCAGTTTTACCTTGTGGAGAACCATCTAAAATTAATTTAACTCCCCCCATTTTTAATCTACCTGAATAATCCCCAAAGTTTAGCGATTGAATTGATTCATCCGGAACGCCTTGAGCGATTGGAAAGCTAATCACATCTATGGTCAGAAGATTTTGGGCATCAGCTGCTTGCATGAGCCCAATTGACGCTTGATTTGATGCTCCGTCTTGCGCTGTGGTAATGCCATTACTGGCATATACCTTCATGGCTTTAACAACGCTGCCCATGGGATCTTTGTATGAAGCCATGGCCAATTGCTGGACAGGGTATGCTGCTGTCTCCTCTAACACACCATTGGGTTGTGATGAATTTATCTCTCGGCGGATTTTGCCACCTGGCGGATCTTGTGATTCAGAGGTAATGTTGGCCAAAGATAAGCCAAGCGTGTTGGATGAACCTAAATGACCTGATACATGAATTAAATATATAGGATTGATTGTGCTCACTGCATCTAAATCTTCTCTTGTTGGATGTCTTTGCTCCTCCAAGAGCGAATCATCGTAACCCATTCCTATAACCCATTCGCCTGGTTTGAGATTTCCCTTATTAATAAATTCTCTTAGTTCTGACTGAATATTTTCGATTGCATTTACAGGACCCACAGGCTTGGATGCAATATTTGCTACTTGAGTAGAAAAAGCCACAAAAGAAGCATGTCCATGCGCATCAATAAAACCTGGTAATATTGATTGATCACCATAATCAAGATGTTTCCCTTGAATTTTTTTGCCTTCCTTGATACTACCAATCCAAACAATTTTTTTATCCGCAATAGCGATTGATAATGGTTCAGCATCTTTGTCTGCGTTCATTAAAATTACATTGCTTGAGCTTAAAATTAAGTCCGCCTCAATTGGAGGATCAGAACAACTTACAAAAAATAAGAGCCCAAGAAAGATTGCGAAGGTTTTAGGGTTGATTATTAACATCTCTTTTATGATTTTATTGCCGATTGATAGCATAGCTGTATTAGCCTTAATTTTATACTGGTTGCATTCATCCCGTTTATTTGATTAAGTAGGAGATATATAAATTATTTATTTTTACTTTATTTAGGAGTAGTAAAATTATGAGAGATTCAATTCAACCTTTATCCCTAAAAATATCAGTCTTATCTTTAAGTCTTTTATTTTTAGCATACCCAGCTCAATCACAAGAATCTTCTGCAAGTCTAATAGAAGAAATTATTGTTACATCACAAAGAACAGAAGAAAGTCTTCAAGATGTTCCTATAGCAGTTACAGCTTTAACTGGAGACATGCTTGAAGATATGCAGATTGAATCTGGGTCAGACTTGCAGATGATAACGCCTAGCTTAAGCTTTCAAGGTGGTGATGCTGGAGGAGGAACATTTAATATTCGAGGTATTACTAATCTAGCTGTTTCAGCAACATCTGAATCTGGTGTTGAAATTCATGTAAATGATTTGCCAGTTGGTTCCACCACTATGCAAGATGGTGAATTTTTTGACATGGAGCGTATTGAGGTTTTAAGAGGGCCACAAGGAACACTTTATGGAAAAAATTCTGTAGGCGGAGCAATCAATTTAATTACTGCTAGACCAGTTTTTGGTGAGTCGCTTGGAAAAGTCTCTGTCGATACAGGCAGTTTTGATTTATTAAAAACTAAACTTATGGTGAACGTTCCTTTAGGTGACTCTCTAGCTATGAGAATTGCTACATCATCTGTTGAAAGAGATGGCGATATTAAAAATATCTATTCTAAAGCAACCATGAAGTATTTAAACGGAAGAGATTCTAATGCTTTTAGACTCTCTCTTGCATGGCAACTCAACGACTCAACGGATATATTGCTTGTTCATGATACTTACGAGGAGGATTCTTCGCGTCACTATGTAAACAACAGATACTGTAAGCGCGATCCCTCAGTCGCAGTAGGTTGTACTCCTGGAGCTCCTTTGGTTCATGAGCTAACTCATCCTATGGCAACTTTTGTTGAAAATCTTGCGATTTTAACTGGGATTTTAGATTACACACCTGTAACTGATATGTCAGGAGCACCTAAAGGCTTTTGGGAGTCTAATAATAGAGGTAATCCTAGATACATTGTCGATCAAGATATTACTCAGTTAATTATTAATCATTCTATTAACGATAACTGGGACATGACTGTGTCACATTCAAGAAAAGATAGACTCTACGACAGAACAGGGGTGTATGAATCCGAAGAATATGATCGCCTAAGATTTAAGGACAATCCATATTTTCCAGGTGGTAACGTCCCCATGAGTGGATACGGAGCAAACTGTACACTTGAAGATGGAACACTTGGTTCATATGGGGGCTGTTTAACAGACACATTGAACTATCCAGATGGATTTGATCGTCAATACAATCCAGCGGGAAAAAATGAAGTTACCGAGATGAGATTCCAATCAAATTTGAACGGAAATTGGAATTATTTATTAGGTGCAATTCATACAGAATCTTCAGGAAAAAGTGTCTATGATATTGCTGCAAATGGTTTAGATGCTTTGGCCTTATTTCCTCCAGGAGTTCTAACTGGCGGACTGCCACAAGGATATGTTCAGCTATATGCCCCTTTGTATAGAACCTCTTCTATTTCAGCTACCAGAAGTTCAGCTATTTTTGGTGAGATTTATTATCAACCAAATGATCGATTGAAATATACTCTTGGTTTAAGAAGAACAGAAGATTACAAAGAGCAATATGGTCGATCGCCATTTTTGAGTGTTGTAGGTTTTGGAAGTCAGGGAAATGGTTTCACTGCATTGCCGGGACAATCTATTCCTGAATTTGGTCAATCTTGGTATGCCTCTGGAACTCCTGGAGATCCTGAGACCGAATATGCAAACAATACAGGGCGTTTTGTTGTTGATTATGCTTTAAATGATAATACTTTGGTTTATGGCTCAATATCTAAAGGCTTTAAGGGAGGAGGATTTAACCCAGCGCTAGATCCTGCAAAATATCCTAATACCCCGCAAGTCTTTCCATCCACTGAGTTAACTGCTTTTGAGGTTGGCTTTAAAGCTGATTTCCCAGAACAAGGTATGAGATGGAATGCAGCCGCTTACCTATATGATGCGGAAGACTATCAAGTAACTAAAATTCAGAATAAAACTCGTGTTAACGAAGGAATTGATGTTGACATGATGGGTTTTGAAAGTGAGTTTATTTGGGTTCCTCTCAATGCTCCTCAATGGCAAATTAATATGGGCATTGCGTGGGAAGAATCAGAAATAGCCAGTGGTGAAATGATAATGAATCCAGCAAATGCTGATCTTTGTTTGACAACAGGTTGCGGCAATTGGCACTTAATGAAAAATGCAGCAGACGGCGAAGTGTTTGTTGTTAGAAAAGATGTTGCAACTGTTATTTGGAATATGTGGCAGGGCGGATTATGGGGTCCTCTTCAAGCGCTCATAGTTCCGGCAGAGTTTCATGGCGACAGACAAACTGGTGAGCCAACTCCGGTTAGCTTCTTGCCGAATGTAACGCCTGGCCATCTACCATCATTGACAGCATCAAGGGATCTTTATTCCCAATATATGGTTAGTACAGCCTGTTCAATATTAGGCTGCAATCCAGCTGATGCGATTAAAGATGGTTTGCTTTCTGATATTGGTGGGAACACTCTCACCCATCCAGAGCTTTCAATGAATCTTGGTGTTCAGTACACCATGATCACCGAAAACTATAATGTGAACTTTAGATTGGATGCATATAAGCAAGATGAAAGATATACAACTTTGTTTGATCTCGAGTGGGATAAAGTACCTGCATGGACTGAATACAATGCGATGATTTCAATTACCCCAGCGGTGAGTGATCCAAACTGGCGTATTGATATTTATGGTCAAAATATTACCGATGAGCAAAATATTATGCACATTGGTGAAGCAACAGCTCCACTTGGTTTTAATAAAAGCATCTGGGCTAGAGAGCAATCAACCTATGGAGTGAAGTGGACCTATAACTTCTAAGTTATCAATTATCAATTATTAATTTAAAGCCCTACTTTAGTGGGGCTTTTTTTTGCAAAACTGAATCAAGATTATGTTTCAATTTTTCACATATCTTGCATACTAGGAACTTATTAAATTTTTAAAACAGGAGAAAACAATGAAAAAATTATTACTTTTACCTTTGCTGATGAGCGCTTTTGCTAGTGCTGAACTTTATACAGATTATGCACCTGCAAGCGAGCCAGTTGAACTCACTGTCATCGCAGTTCAATCTAACTATCTCGATACTTATTTAACAAACTTAAATCGTACCTGGGTTAGAGCAATGAATGTTCAAAAAAAATTAGGATACATAA
>Ga0233432_10004209_pt1 | contig 12852 bp, 11 predicted proteins | sample SI_122_August201_6_FD_179870 | JGI IMG/M metagenome (GOLD analysis project Ga0233432, IMG submission 179870) | Seawater microbial communities from Saanich Inlet, British Columbia, Canada - SI_122_August2016_10_MG | ecosystem: Environmental > Aquatic > Marine > Inlet | place: Canada: British...
CACTGACCTAGGTATCTCATGGGACATGGTGCGGCAGAGTGAAGTGGAAAAAGACATTCGCTGTCTTCCCATTCGTCTGTTGTGGGCAAAGTTCAATGAGTTGGCACCTGAAGAGAAGCCCTGCCGAGACAGATGGCATATGAGTCATTACCTTGATGACGCGACGGCGACTTTTCTTTATACCCTTGAATCAGGTCGTTGCTCCATTGGTCCAAAGCCAGATCAGAAAGACGAAAAGGCTCACCTAAGCTGGCTCGCCCAACGAGTTGGCTATGAGACGGCCTGGAGAATGTCGAGCCTGAATGAAAGAGTGTCGGGTTTCACTGTGCGACCCGACTCAACGGCAGAAAATTTGGTGATCGACAGATCAACGGAATTGACCGTTAGTTTTCAATACCCACCTAAAGGTGAGGTGAGTGTGCAGATCAAGTCCCCTGAAGGCAGTACCATCAGTTCAGATAAACTAGTTTTTACACCAGACAATTATCTTGAGCCTCAAAAGGTGACGTTTTCTCCTGGCGAAAAAGAAGCAAAGGAAGTGGTTGAAGTTGTTTTTTCAACAACCTCCGAGGATCAAGTTTTCGATGACCTAGAGGATGTCTGGACTTACCGTTTGTTGACGAAAAAATAAATTAGCAACCTTCGGGTTTAGCTTTTCTTGGCTTAAGCAAAGAGATTACGTGCTTTTGAGCGGAGACCCCTTACAATCTCCCTAAGATTCCAAGAAGAGGTAGGGAATGAATTCATCCTCGCACTATTGGCGTACAGACCTAAAGCGAAGGGCCAAGATTCTTCGCGATAAGGAGGAGCAGGCGCGTTGGGGTGAAGACGCCCTAACGATCCTTGAACAGACCGTGGTGTTGGGGTTTTATGCGATCCGGAAGCTTGAGGTGTATGGATGGTTAGCCCCTCATAAACTCAAGGGGAAGGTGAAGCTAAAAGAATTCCCCTCTCTTAGCGCAGCCCCCTCACATCCTGGTCAGGAAGAGCTGAGTCACTCCTATGCCATGGATAAAGGGAAAAGGGTGGAGAGGGACATGGCCTTTCTTGAGCATCAATTATCTCATACCGTCTTCTTTGAAACGAAGTTAAATACAGAAAACCACCCGGTGGGTTTTTATTTCACTTCAGAACGTCAGAAGAGTAAAGCTCTTTTTTGCGTTCAGATTCAAGACGTGATCAACATCTTTGAAGATGTCGGTCACCTACAGATCTGAAAACGGCATTCGAAAAGCAGAGAGTATATTTCCCTATAAGGGAAGCGAGGAAAGGGTGTATAATTGTACTCAGTCTAGAAAGTTGAGTTGAATCCGATGACTCGGCTGATTTTTGAGGCAGTTGATCTCTCGTTTCACGTCGTTCCAGTTCAAGCCGTAGAGCACTCTGCCTTCGAGGCTAGAGATTCTCTCTAGAGCTCGATGAACTAGGCCTGAGTGCTCTTTTCCTGACAAGACCTTCACTCTGGCACATCCCATGAGAATGAGAGTCTGAAGGGCTAATCCAGAGCGAGTTGTTCTGCGACCGACTCGGTGCCAGATGGCTTCGAGGGCCTCGTGGCACTCCCAGCCAAGGTCTGTGTTAAGGCAATCGATCCCGAAGCGATATCGCTCTAGAGTGGACCAGTCTTGCTCGAAGTTGAGGTCCTGAGGGAGCTCAGGCATAGGTGGGTCAACTCGGGGAGTTAGCCCAGGCAAATAAGCTTCATCGGGAAGAGGAAAGCTAGAGAGTCGCAAGAGGAGAACTTTTTGCTTAGCTGAAGGTAGAGATCAGGCCTTGTACCCATTTGGCCGCTCGATCTGGAAGTCCGTGCTGAAGGTAGGACTCTTTTTGAGCTAAGACCTCTTTTTCGAAGTCAGACTGCCCTTCTGTGCTTCCATTCAGGTTGTCAGCACTAATGGAAAAGGGCTCTCGGCAGGCATCACAGAAAATCCATTCCAAAGCCTGAGGCTTGATCTCCATTTTGAAAAAGGCTTGTTGCTGTTCCGCATTACGTCCATCTGGGGAATACCAGTATCCCCAATCATTCTTGCTTAGGCGTTCATCGCCGGCTACGCACCAGTGGGCCGTCTCGTGGAGGGCAGAGCGGAAGAAGTCTCTGGTGAACTGAATTTCACCGTCATGAGTGGTCGAGGGGGCTTTGTAAAAGGGTTCGGAGTGCCCACCCGTTAATCGTGTGCGATACGTTTCGAAAAAGATGTGGTCAAAGCATCGACATATTGCTTCAAGCCTTGTGTCGGTTGCCACGGAAGAGCTCACCTGCCCATCGTTCCCACGTAGGGGTTGGTCGCTTTTTCTTGGCCGACGGTCGTGGTGGGGCCGTGACCAGGGTAGATAGTGCAATCGTCTGGCAGAGCGAAGACTTTGGTGCGAATGGCATGGATAAGATCGGCGTGGTTGGACCTGGGGAAGTCAGTTCTGCCGATGGATCCAAGAAAAATGACGTCGCCGGCGATCAAGAAATTTTGGTCAGGTTGAAAGAAAACCACTTGGCCGGGTGTGTGACCAGGGCAATGGAGAACCTTGAAGGTGTGTCCTTCAAACTCCAGTTCATCACCGTCTTGAAGGTAGCGGTGAGGTTTAAAGGACCCTGTGCTTTCAAGGCCAAAGGTGCCAGCTTGAACTTCCATTTGGTCTAGCCAGAACTGGTCGTCTTCATGGGGTCCAATCACTTCAATGCCACTTGAGTCAGAAAGAACTTTGGCTCCTCCTGCGTGGTCTAGATGACCGTGGGTGAGCCAGAGCGCGCCAAGGGTAGCATCGAGTTCTTGGAGTGTTGCTTGAATCCGGTTGACCTCGCCACCTGCATCGATGAGGAGAGCTTTTCGACTGTCTTGGTCTACAATGATTGAACAGTTCTGTTGAAATGGAGTAACGGGGAGGACGTGGATTTCAAGGGGCATGGATGGTGCGACTCAAGGTCAAAATATTAAGGAGAATAGAGAGTGAGGGCAAAGAGTCGTGACATGCGCTGAGTGAGCTGCGCTCAGCGGAATGCCTCAAGACTCAATCATCTATCGTCTTCGTCATCATCGATGACTTCGAGGTCGTCGTCATCATCTTCATCATCTTCGACTTGATCCTCATCATCTTCGACATCTTCAAATTCTTCGTCCTCGTCATCTTCGAATTCTTCGTCTTCATCATCGTCGTCGTCTTCGAACTCTTCATCCTCATCACCAGCCCCTTTGGATTCCCAGAATTGGTTCAAGGCTCCTTGGGCAACGAAGATATAAACGATGCCACCCAAGACTGGAATGAGTGTTAGAATAGGAAAGATGATGGAGACGCCGCCCTCTTGGTCATCTTCTCTATAGATTTTAGAAATAGAAGAGGCGTGAGGAAAGAGCGAGATCATAGCCAGTACCCACAGGGCACTGGCCGCGACTGCAGCACAAATTAATTTCGGGGTTTGGTCTAAATACTGTTGTAGATATTCTTCGAGAATTTCTGGCTTCAGAAACTCGAGGGCTACGACACCGTAGACTGCGAGAAGACAGAGGAGTGGTAGAATAAAGGCGACTCCACCGGCAAGCCCAGCACCACGATAGCGCTTGAGTTCGTTGAATGTCTTGATTTGATAAATGATGCCATAGAGGCCCAGTGTCAGAATTGTGAGAAGGAGAACAACAATGGGACTGCGCAGTTTTCCGATGGCAGTTTTGTCTCCTTTGGGAAGGGGCTTGCTTCTGACCGCCTTGGTTCTAGCACTCTTCGAAGACCGTCCTTTCTTTTCGGGTTTGGCGCCTTTGTCTGCTTTTTCAGGTTTGGACTTACTGGATCCAACTTTTTTTCCGCTTCCAAGTTTGCCCTTCTTTGCTCCACCGATTTTCTTTTTGCTCTTGATTCCTTTTTTACTTTTGGGTGCTGGAGCTTCTTCGATTTCTTCTTCTTCAGGTTCTACGGCTACTGGTTTAGGTTTAGGTTTGGCTTTTACCTGTGCCTGAGCTTTTGCTTGGGCCTGTGCCTTGGCTTGAGCTTGAGCTTTTGCTTGGGCCGCGGCTATCCTTTTCTTTTTTTCCTGAACAAGAGCAATGAGGAACTTCTTTTGGGATTCATCACCGGCGAGGACTCTTTTCTTGAATGCCTGAATCTGTTGTTCTAAGACTGCATTGCTGAGTTCAGAAATCTTGGCCATGACTTGGTCCCCTCTTGAAAGCCGTGAAGAGGGATCTTAAGGAACTTGTGTAGACGTCACCCGGTAGAGTGTGAATTCACATTGTGCCGGTCGGAAGCGGGAGATCCCTCAGAATCCGATGCGAATCCCACCGCCGAAGTTGAATCCTCCCAGATCCTCAGAGACGGCATCTGAATTCAGCCAAAGTCTTTCGACCTCTAGGACAAAGTGAACCTTCTGGAAGAGTTCTTGCCCGCTACGAATGGCTTTCTCGTCGAGCTGGCTTAGGTCGAGAAGAAGTCCCGTTTTGGCCCACGTGCCTGAAACATAACCCTTAAATTTGCGACCATCGGAGACCTCCTGCCGATATATGGCGTGGGCATATCCTCCAGCGAGGAAAGGGCGCACCAAGTCACGAGGGGTGAAGGCGAATTCCCACTGAAGTCCTCCTTGGAGAGGGTAGAGCTTGTAGTCCACATCAGATCCGAGAGAACTGGTGCTGGTTAGGAGCCCTTTTCCACGGGTTTTCATGGTTTGGGCTCTGGCCAGGATGGAGAATCCCCATCTGAGGTGATATCCCAGTTCGAGACCATAGTTTTTCATGTGAGAGTCTTCGTAAAAGGTATCCCACTGTGAAAGTTTGGGTTTCATCGCTCCTCCGCGAAGAGTTAGAAATACCTCGGGCATGGAAGATTTTTTCTGATTTTTCGTATGTGTCTGCAAATCAGTTGTCTTCGTTGAATTGTTAACGGGTGAAGTGGTGACTTGTGCAGGCTGACCGACCGTGTTGGCTTCTACATCGACACCTTCTTCGGAAATTTTTACGGGTTGTGCGACGGTGTAGGCTTTGCGCTCTTTATTTGCCTTTCTCGTTTCCCACCAGCTCTTTTCTTGCTTGGCTTCCCCACGTCCGAGGATGTTCTTAAAACGAGATTGTAGGTCAGCCCTGTTGACTCCGACTTCTGGTTCAGCGGTGCTGAGAAGGAATTGATCTTGGCTCTCGACACCCTGCGATGTAAGAGATGAAGCTAGGAAGAGGCCAAAGGCCAGAGAAAAGAGAGCTGATTTTTTCATAGTGGGTTATTTTCTTAGGAGGCATCCTCCCCCATTGTTGGGGAGAAGAGGGTAAGGTAGAGTTTCTTCGGGTGTTCCTGTTAGTAGAGTGGAGTATGAGCCTTCGAGAACTTCCGGAACGGTGAATGAGGTCGAGGAGGAAGAAAACCTCGACCTCTGGGCTTCATTATTTCCAGAGCCGTAAAAGGCTGAAACAGCAACGTAAAGTGTTGGTTGGTAGAGAGCCCGGAGTTCAACTTCGTAGAGAGTTCCGTTAGAGAGAGCCGGAATGGTGGCTTCTGTTGTGATGCCAGTAACGAGCGATTCGTATGAATCTGAGGAGCCAGAAATTCGATATCTCAGTTCATAGCCGGTAGCAATGTCGATGTTATCCCATGCAGCAATGAGAGAGTTATTTCTGGGGGTGAGGCTGAGGAGATTGGCGGTCGCGACAACACTTGAGAGATCGAGGTTGTCGAGAGAGCTGGTCTGAATATTGCCGAGACTCAATGGAGAAAGCCCTAAGCCAGTGATATTTCCACTATAGGGCTCGCCATCTTCATCGGTATCGAAATGAAGAAGGAACCCATCGACCTGATAATCTAGGTAAGTGTTGAAGTTAAGGGCAACATCGACATCACTTGCCAGATTGCTAGAGGAGGTGATCGTTACTCCTGTGACGGGTGAGGGGGTGAGGTCCATGCGATTTCCACCATATGCCCCGAGGTCTGGGGTGTTGTTGTTGAGAGCATCGTTTCCGTCGATCAGGTTTCCTGAATTGATAGCAGGTGATGTGGACTGAAGGTGAAGGTCTAGGTTCGTGCTGCTGACAAATTCGATGCTACCAGTGGTATTGTCACTTCCCAGACGGTTGCCGGTGGGCTCGCTTTCGAAATGGTTGGATGTGATGAGGTTATCTGAACTGAGACCCAAAATAGAGTTACCACTGGAATAGAAGAGGTTGTTTACAATGCCAGAGATTTGAGTTCCAAGAAACCCTACGCCGGTTTCGTGGAAACTGTTATGGTAGATGTTGGCTGCTGAAGAGTCTGAACTCAGAATTGCGATGTTGGAGGAGCCCATGGCGAAAACATTGTTATGAATATTCGCTTGTGACACATCATTTAGGCCGATGCCGATGTTTCCGTTCAGAAACGTGATCCGTTCCACATCGACAAAAACATTACCCGAGATTTGGATAAGGGGCGTGAATTCTAGATCGCTGATAGACCAGCGAGTGCCAAAGGTTTCTTCTCCTCGCAAAGTCATGTTGGAAGAAATGCTCACGCGCTCCTGATAATCTCCGACGGGTAGGATGAGAAGGTGAGAAACATCTCCAGAAGACTCCAGTTGGTCGACAGCCTCTTGTAATGTCGCATGGGTTGAGCTGGAGTAGGTCAACTCTTGGGCAGACACGGAGTGAGCCGTGGCTAAAAATAAGAGCAGAAGACCGATTCTTTTTGAGATTCCAAGCATGAAGGAAGCCTACTGGAAAAGCCAAGAGATCTACCGATGGAAGGGCAGACCAGCCTTGGAGAGGCGTCCGTACCCTAAGGGCATGGCCTCATACAGATCGTCAGTTTTCAATGCTGGTCGTCGCCGGGTGTGCGTGGGATTTCATGGTATGGTGAAGTTAGAGTGAAGTATGTCGAAAGCATCTGATGAACTAGATGGACTACTCCAACGATGGAGTTTCCCATTTTTAAATCAGAGAGAATCAATAAAAGAGGGAATATTGAGCAATTTTTGATCAGCAAAAAAAGGTTCTGCCTCAGAGAAAATTTTGAATGATCTGCGATCCTGTGTTAGGATGTCGGACCCTGACTAGATATTGACTTTAGTTTTCGGGTCTGAACATTAAAGATATGGAAGACGAAGAGTTAAAGGAAGCAAACGGAACGTTTCTCCTTATTTCGGGCCTATTGGCTGTATTCTTAGGAGTTATCATTCTGATCTTCCCTTTCTTACCTGAATTGCTTTATGATATCTTCCCTTTGCGACCTAAGGGTGGTGGCAACGCCTATGCAATATTCTGCAACGGCTTCACATCCTTTGTGTTGATAGGGTTTGGAATAATTTTCGTGAGAATGGGAACGATGACACCCATAGAGGATACGGACAAGAATTAGGAGGTCATTCGCCGCCTTTAGGATGAATGCAAAGGAACTTGAGCGTTTGCTTGAAAAAACGACCATCCTTCATCCAGTTCAAGTCTTGCTGGTCGGAAGAGTTTACCATAAAGAAGGATAAAATCTGACGCCAGACTATTTGAGGATGTGTCATGAAATAAAGACTGGGGTAACGAGTTGGCCAAATGGATTTTAAGCACAACAGTTTTCCTTAGACGCCTCTTGAGAAGACCTTAAGGCATTGAGAATTCTTAGGCAAAACAGGAATGATGAGAAAGCCCTCGGGGAAACAAGATGTATTGGTACAAGATAGAATACCACCATGGAAATGAGCACCGTATTTTATATGGATCGACGGAGCTTTCTCCAGGAGAAATGAGCAAGTCGGAGTCGCTCCCTGAGATGATAGAGCTTTCGAACTGTTGCTATTATTCTTCAAAGGCAAAAAAGTATGTTCTAAACAGTCAATGGGAGAATACCAACTCGAACACCATTTTTCTAAGAGCAACTTACATTATACGTTTTGATCCTCTCACCGATAGCCCTACATTAGGTTTCCCAAAGGGTGATAGGTTTGACCCAAGCCAAGGAAAGGCAGAAGATGTCACTCCTCTAGTCAAGATGGATACCTTGAGCATAGAATTGGGCCATAATTTTCTGCCCCTACTTAACAATGAAGATGAGAAAAAATCCTTCTTTGAACAGCTCACCATGACGAGGAGACAGATCGCCGTGGAAATTGGACTCTCATTGCCGCCAATCCGAGTAAGAGATAACGCCCAACTCAACCGAGATTCCTACACAATCAATCTTCTGGGGTCTGTGGTGGCAGATGCTGAGATAAAGCCAAACATGATGATGCTCATGCCACCTCAGGAGGATGTCGACTTAGAGAGGTACCCGTTTACTGAACCGGCCTATGGATTGAAGGTCAATTGGAAGAAGCAGGAAGACATCCTGCCAGAGGACCTTGAAAAGCATAGCATCGTTTCTCCTTTCACTGTCCTGATATCTCACCTGGTCATGGTGGTCCGTTCTGATCCCAGCCCTTTTCTCTCAAGAGAAGCTGTCATCACAACCATAGACTCATTTGAAGAGGAAAATTTTCGGGTCATCTCTGAGCTCTATAGAGGGAGTATCAACTACTCTGAATTACATTCGGTATTTTCGTATCTCCTGACGAGAAAGTGCAAAATCAACAATGTTTCCCTAGTTCTAGAAAAGATAAGTGATTTCAAACGTGCGGAGTCAGAGCTTAGGATTGAAGAATTCGTTTATGGACAGGTTAAAGACAACATCACCTTTGAGATACCAACGACGTACGAGTGAGAAGAAAAAATAGAGGAAGCATCAGCGAATGTATCGCCTAGCTACACCCAGCGGGAGTCTCAGATCTGTCTTCGCTTTCTGCCTCTTGGCTTGCATGGCGATGAATGTCTATGGAGAGGTGAAGGCTCAAAAAGAAAAATCGAAGCGAATAACTGAACCATCAGTTAACAGTTTGTATTACTGGGGAGTAGGTGACTATCAGAAGGTCGCCTCTGACGAACTGCTCATTTTTTGTGGGGAAGGAGAGATGAAGGATGAAACGTTGGTTTTTTCTAGAGTGAATCTTCCACCCGTTGTTCCAAAGTTGAGGAGGGTCATTGCTGTGCTTCGTTTTTCCCCTCGAGTGCTTTCAGAGTTGTTGAAGAAAAAACCAGAAGAGAGCGGACTGTCCTCTATTAGAAAAAAGTTAGAAACCGTTTCAAAATGGGCGGGAACGGAAGTTGAGCTACAGATCGACGCTGACTGTCCAAGGTCACTTTTTAAAGAGTATTGTAGATGGATCAGAATTCTAAAGAGTAAACTTTCGAACCAGATCAGCGTGACCTGCATTGGAAGCTGGTTATCGAAGGACACCATCATTCCGTTAGCAGATTTAAATTGTGACCTCTATCTGATGCTCTACACAATGGCACCATCCCCATATCTTAAAAACTGGGGCGGAGAAGTTCCTCTCAAGCTATGGGGAGAGGCGATGGAGGCGCTTTCCGTAGCCTTGAAAAAAAAATGGGTTTCTAGTCAACGAGTGGTGGTCGTGCTCCCGGTTTATTCATTGGTCACGGCATATGATGATAAGGGCCTAAGAATGTGGAGAGGTACTCCAGTAAAAAGTCTATCTTGTTTTGAACCTCAGAATAAAGATGAGGGGCTCAGGCCTTATCAGCTCAGCTCAGAGACAGCTTTCGGGAAGAGAAAAGCACTCGAAGTTGTTCAAACTCGTATTATTGGTGATCTCATCTATCGCGCTGGAAGTGTGTTGATCTCAGAAAATTTTTCTTTTCGAGATTGGTGCCAGACTGCGAAGAACATAGAGGCCAAGGTGGGAAAGATAAGACTTGGTTTGTATCATTGTGGAGAAATGTGATGGGGTGTAAAGGAAGTTCATGAGTAGGTTAGCTGAAAAGGCCATTGTCTTTGCATTAGCATCAGGTGTTCTGATGCTGCTGAGTCCCAACGTATATTCCTGCTCACCAAACCCTGACTGGTTTAGAAAAGCAGATTCTGAACACCTCGAAACGGTGAAGAAATATTATCGAATCACGGGTGACTTGGGTTGGCCATATTATCGACCGTATTTACAAGCAAAACTATTAATTGAGCGAGAGCAGTATGCCGATGCTAAACGTTTCCTGACAGGTTGGAGTGAAGATCTTAGGGGTAGAAGTCGAGGTCAGATCTTGTCTCCAACAGCTCTTTGGGCTCTTAGAGCATCTAATATTCGCATCTTGTGTCTGGAGATGACAGAAGAATCACCCAAAGAGAGGGCTCTGGCTTTAGAGGCATGCAATATGATCGATTTGGGAAGAAAGGATCTGCTTTCTCAGGTTACGGGTAAACTTTCATCCCCTTTGGGAGAGTACCTCTACTCTTCAGTTCATTCCCCGACTTCAGATGCTTGGGCGTTGGAGCTACTTTCAAAGGTGAAAGAAAACTCACCTCTCATTCCTCTCCTGATGTACAGGCGAGTTCGATATTGTGGTGACCACATTTCAATTATTGCTCGAGCAAACGAATTCTTAAGAAATTATCCCAAACACTATTTAGCTGATGATGTGGTTGGGTGGAGAGCCAGAAGTTACCTTCTACTGGGCAATAAGTCAAAAGCTGTGAGTGAGTATCTGAGTGTTTTAGAGCATTACCCAAATGGTGATATGGTCGGGCCAAGTATTTTCTCTATTGTAGGCATCTTAGAGTCGAACTCAGCGATCACTGCTGAGGTCTATGGAATTCAGAGGAAAATGTTGAGTGTGCTGCGGTCCATTGCTCAGCCTCCTGTTAGTAAAGAAAATTACTATCAATATGTGAAAACACTGTCTGGTTTAGACGACAGCGAGGAGAAGGGTTTGAGGGTACTCATTCCTGAGTTGTTGAACAGAATTATAATTTCAAGTTATAGTATGGAGAAGAAGGGGTTATGGTTTGATCGTGACTACAGAAAGATATGTCTGTCTCGCTTAATCAGAAAACATCCTTATCACAGGTATGCAGCGAACTATGCGAGGCGACATCATTTTGAGTTGTCGAAAAAAGAATTGTCAGGCCTTCTGGTCTACTGTGAAGATCAATACGTGAGGAAGGAGTTGCTTGGTCGAGTCCAAGAGAGTGCCGTGAGTCATTCGATGGAGGAACCGACGGACGTAGAGTGGAAAGGCCTTCTAGAGGGACTTCCCCTTGGTCCGGACTTTTTTAACCTCTTATCTCGAAAAACTCATGTTGCTGGGAGTAAGAAAGACTCATCTCATGATTTGTTTCTTGAGAAAGCATTTGAGATTCTTCCGCTCATGGAAAGCATTCCTATGACGGACGAAGAGTACCGCCTGTATGCATTGTTATTTTTGAGAGCGTGCACCGAGGGTGATAACCTTGCTCATTATCCAGAAGTGAGAGAAAAGACAAAGTTGGTTTCAATGAATAGCATGGAATTAAAAGAACTAGATCTCTTAGATGCTATCTATGAATGGAGAAGTGGAGAGAAGAGTCCCTCTAAACTGAAATCGATCATTGAAGAGGAGCATCACCCTTTTCGCTATTCAGCTGGTAGAATTCTGGCGAACGACTGTCTGAAGCAAAAGAAGTGGGTGCTGATGCTTTGGACGGCCCTTTCCTGTGACATGTCTTATGTCGGTGAAAGAGCGATTGATCTTGCACAGAGAGATTCGATTCAGGATATGCTGGCAGATCCAAGGCCTATCTTTGATAAAGTTAAAGGACGTCTTCTCGTTCGAAGAACCTGTATGGCTCTTGTGGAGAGAGATTTTTCTTGGTTGTTCAGCTATCGGGAAAAAATACAGCTGGAGTTAAAAAACACAGAGATGCAGTGGCTTCTAAAAATGGTGAACGATGTCATGGAATTACAGGAAAGCGTTGCTCACGGGACAGAGGAGGAGCGTTTAGAAGGCCGTTATCACATGTCATCGGCTTTATATTCTCCAGGGCATCGAGTCTTTGACTTTTATTATGACTGCTATGAACGTCTGAGAGCCTTGGAGCCAGAGTTGGTTGGTGGAAGTCCCAAGGTACATGCAAGAACCTTATTTCGGATGGCGACAGCTCTAGTCAGGACAAGAGACTCAAACCCGAATCGTTTTTATTATGATGGCTGGGAGAGGCATCGGGTAGGAAGGTCTTGGCTTGATGATCAGGAAGCTCGTGATTTCATCGCAAGTCCAAGGCTTTATCTTAGAGCTGCAGAACTCTATGAACAGTGTGCGTCGCTTTATCCATCATCCTCCCTGGCTGATGACAGTCTCTACTGGGCTGCCTACTGTAGGAAAATGTTCTTAAAGAAATCTTGGCGGATAAGGAGTGAGAGGGGTTACCCAATATTCAAAAGTGAACAGAAAACAAAGATTAAATCTTTGATATCAAAAATCATCGAAAATTATCCAGCTGGAGATTTTTCAGATAAAGCAAAATCATTCAAATTGGTTGAGTAGTATCAACTCAAATCCTAAGGTTCTCCCGCTGCTACACATCTGCTAGGGTGTAGGAATGGTTGGAGCTTTGGGAACCCTTAGGTAACGGCTTTCTCCATTGTCAAAAAAAGCTTTTTTTCCTTCTATTTCAGCCAAGTAATCTGGCCAGATCAGAAGCACTCGTTGGGTGGGCCCAGGGGACGGTCTTGAGGTCACTCTTGGTTAAACCATGATGGATGGCTAGGGCAAAGACGTTGATGAACTCTTCACAGTGATGGGCTAGGAAATGAGCTCCGAGTATTTTTTCAGTGCCCTTTTCGATGATGATTTTTGATGCTCCAGCCCCTTCATTGAGTCTTCTGTTCGTGAACCATCTTTGGGTTTCATGGTAAACTACGGTGACATCAAGTCCCAGTTCATTGGCTTGTTGCTCCGTGATTCCCGCCTGTGCGATAGCAGGAAGAGTGAAGGCTACAGATGCTTGTCCGGCATAATTGACTTTGTGTTGATTTCCTTCTAAAAGGTTTTGGGACAAAGTGACGCCTTCTCGTGATGCACTAAAACTTAACTGCGGAGAGTCTGTGACGCCGCGATC
>Ga0233432_10004210_pt1 | contig 12851 bp, 7 predicted proteins | sample SI_122_August201_6_FD_179870 | JGI IMG/M metagenome (GOLD analysis project Ga0233432, IMG submission 179870) | Seawater microbial communities from Saanich Inlet, British Columbia, Canada - SI_122_August2016_10_MG | ecosystem: Environmental > Aquatic > Marine > Inlet | place: Canada: British...
CGGGGGCGAACGAATTGGCTTGGATTTAGATAACGAAAAATGATTAGCAAACTTGACAACAAGAACGCTCTCGTCACCGCGGGAGCTCAGGGTATTGGAGCAGCAATTACGCGACACCTCATAGACCAAGGGGCAAATGTAGCGATACACTACTTCTCCAGTGCGGATACGGCGAACGAGCTGGTCGCTTATGCAGAAAGCCAAGGCCGTAAAGCCGTTGCCCTATCAGGGGATTTAACGAACGAAGCGGAGGCCACTGCTCTGGTTCAGAAAGCTTCGGAGAAATTGGGAGGGCTGAATACGCTGATCAATAATGCGGGATCGCTGGTAGGAAGGAAAATGCTTTGCGACATGGAGTCGGAGTTCTGGACCAAGGTCATGGACATCAACCTAACCTCCATGATGTACGTCACCAAAGCAGCATTGCCCTTTCTGTCCAGTAACGAATCGAGCAGTATCGTCAATCTCGCTTCGCTTGCAGGGCGCAAAGGCGGACATCCGGGTTCGTTGGCCTACTCCACTAGTAAAGGAGCCATTCTCACATTCACTCGAGCCCTATCGACGGAGCTCGGCCCCAATGGAATTAGGGTCAATGCGATTGCTCCGGGCCTGATTCTGGGTACATCGTTTCACAATACGCATACATCTAAGGAATCAGCGGATCAAACTACAGGAACCATTCCAATTCAGCGTGCTGGAAATGCTGACGACGTTGCACGAGCCGTTGCGTACCTGGCTTCCGAATACGACGGGTTCATTACGGGAGCTACTTTAGATATAAACGGTGGCGTTTACGCTTAACATTTCCTGATGCGCATTCGCTTTAGCTATTTCAACAACCGAAGAAGCGTATTCTTCTTCGAAATCAATTAATAACAATGAAAAGAAAAATCATAAGCTTGATCGCTCTGGCGATGTTTTCTGCTTCGACCCTACAGGCAGGGAAGGATTTTTTAGGTGCAGACTGGAAATCGTATTCCGGATTCCAGGTTGATACGGAAGCGGTTTTACCGGAAAAGGAAGTTCATCCTTCGCTTTGGTTTACTAAAAAAGGTTTAAAGAAATTCAAAAGATCACTGCGGAAGGATAAAACGATCAAGACTTACTGGGAGAATGTTAAGAATCACGCCTTTCTTAATTCCCCATTTCCGGAGCTCATTCCGGAAGATCAAATTTGGATTACTGAACTCGCAAAAGACAACAACAAGCGAATCCACAAATACTATGGGGAGATGACGCAAATTCCTCTCTACTCTGCATTCATGGCCTGGATGACTGACGATCCCGATGAGAAGCAGCGTTATATCGATCGAGCCAAAGCCGCTTTGATGCGAACTTTTGATGGTCCGATTTTCGACCTAGACCCCACAAAATCCGGAGTCGATAAATCGGTCGACGAAATCTATCGAGGCATCTGGTCTCAATCAATTTGCGCAGCCTATGATTTCGCCCAACCATTCCTTACTGCCGAAGAAGACGAGATCATCAGAGAGCGCCTTTTGAAGGAGGCGCGCTACACGCACGAACACCTGCGGTCCTGGGCTAGTGGTCCACACAATCATCTATCCAAGCCTGCATGGGGTCTCGCTGCTTTCGCTCTAACGTTTTCCGACGAACCGGAAGCTAAGGATTGGTTTCGCAATGCCATGGAAGCGGCAAACCAGAATACAAGCTACCACTTTAGTTCCGACGGGATCTATCGAGAAGGAGGAATGTATTACATCTTCTCATGGTTAAACTACGTTCCGTTTCTATATCATTACAAAAACGTATCCGGCGTCGATTATTTCAATGATTTCATGAAAACATTCGAATGGGGCGTTATCGGTAGAAACGCTCGTGGTTGGACAATGAATACTGAAGATTCGTTCATTCGTCCTGTGCCAACGCAGATGGTTTCGAAGGCATTCAAAGACCATCGATCATTTTTAGCTCCAGAAACTCCTTTTTCGGAAGTTCTTCAATGGAATTTCAAAAACACCGATTACCAGCCATTTAGGGATGTCGAAAAAATTAGTGGCTACAATTACACTGGAGCTACCTGGGATTACCCGAAAGAACTGTACGAGCTTATCTCCTACGACCCATCTATTCGAGCAAGTTCCCCCACTGTAGACCCGACTATATTTATGGAAGGAGGACAGACGTTTTTCAGAAATTCCTGGCTGAATCACCCTGACGAGCAAATGTACATGCTGTTCCATAATGTACCTCAGGCCGACAATCACGATCACAGCGATACTCTTAGCTTCATTGTCTACGCGAAGAACCAGATGATGGCCTCAGATAGCGGATACACGCGCTCAAGTTACGGCGACGATATACGCTACACCTACTACCGCCGTCCTCAGGCACACAACACGATTACTTTCGATGATGTCCCTTTAGGTGACTTTAATGAAAATCAACCAAATCCTTCGGAGGACAGATTGAATACAACGTTTTTCGATTTTGAAAAGAAAACCGCTCCATTCAGGCGGTATCTTGGTGAAGAGTTGGGTAGCGCAAAGCGATCTATTGCATTCATCCAGGACGAATACTTTCTCGTACTAGACGAAGTAAAAGGACAGGTCCGCAATTCCCAGAAGCTAGACGGAAAATTCGACGTCTACTTTCATGGTGGCCGAAGTTCGCTAGAGGCTGAAGGTAATAGCTATTTATGGTCGTATCAAAATGATAGGTACGGCGACGATTCTCAAATGCTAACTTATCAGCTGAATCCAGGGTCAGAGGTCGAAGTGATGACGATGGAAAGCACCTATTTGAAGCAAGACTATGCAGAATTTCCTGCAATCCGAACGTCAAAAGGCGGACACGAAGCTTTATTTGGGCAAATAATCTATCCACTTGGAAAGGGAGATGCAAAACCAGTAATAGTCGATCTTTCCACAGAAAAGCTACTGGGTGCAAAAATCTCCCATGACAACAAGCAGGATATTTTTCTGAAATCGTATACTGAAAAAACAAGCAACAATGCAGGCATCCAATTCAATGGAGATTTCGGATGGATCAGCTTAGTTTCTGGCAATCTTAAAAAGGCAGCAGGTCAATCGATCAAAAATTTTACTTATGATGAATCTTCCATAATCACTGCCGATCAACGGATTACATTTGCGATCGAATTGGGCGCGAAGGTCGAACTTGGATTGTCAGTGGAAAAAACGACCAACGTCACAGTCAATCCGCAAAAGCGGATCTCTTCGGTTACCTTCAATGGAGATGATGTTCCGTTTGAGACTATTGATCGTGTTGTTAAATTCGAGGTAAGCGAGAGCGGTAATTACATCCTGAACTAACTCATCCCCCATCACTTTTCAGCGATTCCATGACAACCAAAAAGGCACCAATAAGCGGTTCGAAACGAATACCACTCTCGGTTCTCCTTACGTGCGTTTCACTATACAAATTGGCGTTTGCAGATGCTTTATTCGTCGAGAATTTCGACTACGCTAATGGCGAGTTGCTAAACGTTTCCTCCAGCATATGGGCTCCGGCCCTGAGTGACGCAGCCAACCCGAACCTCTTGGTAACTGAAGGCGCCCTCAAATGGGACTTCACAAACGGGCGCACTGAACCGGTTAACAACGGATTCTACGCCGCTACGATTGATTCAAGTGGCATAGATTCAGGATCTTTGTATGCTCACTTTGATATCACAGTTGGCACGGCTCCTACAAGTTCCTCGTTGGTTGTGGGGCGAATCGCCTCTTTTTGGAACGGTTCAAACGGATACCGAGGCAGGCTGTGGATTGGAACTGGTTTCGATTCGGGAAATGATCCTGTGGCCAGAACATTTCGTATTGGACTGACGGAAGCAGCAGGCAGTCGCGCGGATGTAGTCTGGGATGATCGAAATTTTGAAGAAGGCGCAATGGTATCCATCGTCATTAAGTACGATTATGAAGCAGATGTGGCTTCTCTGTATTTGAATTCGACATCGGAGAGCGACCCGCACCTTGAGGTGAACGACGGAAATTCCCTTTCTACAAAAGGCTTCGCATTTCGCCACAAAGACGAGTCCTCCGGGTCATCGAACCTGGGAATATTCTCTATTGATAACCTAGCCATCACAAGAGCTTTTGGTGATGTTCAACAGGGAGAATCTCTAGGAGCTTCGAACCTTATTGCCGAGGGAGTCACTGGTGAATCCATTTTTCTCACCTGGGAGGATCATTCGTTCGATGAAGTCCTTTTTAGGATCGAGCGCCGCATTCAGGGCGAAGCGGTTTTCGACGTTCTTGGCACAACGGAACCGAATAGAAATTATTTCCTGGATACAATGTCTTCTGTAGGAGTTGAATACCAATATCAGGTTATTGCAAATAACGGAGTCGACCTTGTGGCATCCAATGTCGCAAGTGCCAATCCGTTCTCGTCGTCGCTACCGCTTAAAGCTCCTGGTCTCGTCGTTCGAAACGAACCTGCTGGTATTCTTGTGTCCTTTGAGGCCGAAGAAGGAGCGGCTTATCAGGTGGAACAGTCAGCCGATCTAGAAAATTGGAATTTCAACAATCGATTTTCGAGTGAGCAATCTGGACTTGTTAGTATTCCGCTAGAAAGCAATACAAGCACCCCACTCTTCGTTAGGTTGCAATCGAGCCGGTTCAATACACCTCGCGGCACAATTGGACTTCAGGGAGAATTCAAGCTTCCCGACAATGCGAATGGATCTGTATTCGAATTAACCGCGTTTGGAGCTACTCCAAACGATGACTCCGACGATGATGCCGGAGCCCTGCAAACCGCTCTATCGCAACTCAACCCGGGTGATGTGCTGACAGTTCCCTCGGGAGTATTTCATATTAAGACATCGGTTAGCGTTCCGAGCGGTATCACTCTTCGTGGCCAAGGAAGGGACATCACTCAGTTCACTGCCTCGGGAATAGCTAGTGCATTCACGATCAACGAAGGGAGGAGCGACATCACCTTGAGCGACTTTGGTATAGACGCGTCGGATTCGACATTGGCTTACGGCGTTTTCATTGGCGTTACCAACGGTATCAACGCTGAGAGAATCTGGATCGATAACCTTGAAATACAAAACTTCTCGAGTCGGGGCATTCAGATTCGCAATGCCAATCACGTTAAGGTCGAAAACTGCACTATCCACCATGCTACCAATTTGGGCGGTGGTGGATTCGGATATGCAATTACTTTAAACGACCCCAACAATCACAACAATTGGGTAACGCAATGTGAAATTGGCCCCGTGATCCGTCATGGCGTTTTGATCCAGTATTCAGCCCACAACAACCTTGTCGAGCTCAACACGTGTATTGAGACAACCGAAGACGCTTACGATCTCCATGGAGAAAACGAATATGCCAACGAGCTTAGGTTCAATCTTGCCTACTGGAGCCAAGGTTCGATCTTCGACGGTACGCCAGCAGGTTTTGGAATCGGAAATACTGGAGCAACACACGATAATTCCGGACCCAATAATTGGGTACACCACAATGAAGTCTATGGCTATGACATTGGGTTAGAGGTTATACAGCGCTCGCACGTTCAATACGTTGATGGTAATAATTTCCACCACAACGCAACCGGTATCAAAATTCATGATAGCGGCGGAAATCGCATCCATATTCGTGGCAATTCCATAGCGGATAACGTCACCGGAATCAGCACAACTCGCTCAGGAAACATTCAGATCGAACACAATAAAATCAATCGAAACGAACTTGGAATCTCGCTTACGCCTGACATCGATGACTATTCGATTCGATTTAATGACCTCTCGGGTAACGCAACTGGCAAAAACCTAGGTAGCGACTCTGGAGTTTTCGAAGGAAATCTCGAGTGACTCAACTTCCCCTCCCATATTCGCGATAAATCAACCCTTCATGAATAAGCTCTTTCAGTGCCATTCGAACTGTCGCAATGCTCACTTTGAATTTTTAACTAAGCATGCTCTCGGAATGAAAACGGTCGTGAGCTTCCATGCCCGCACCCTCTATCTCTTCGATGAGCATGATTTGCTTATACTTAGGGGCGTCAGAGTTCTGGAAGACCTTGAAACTGAGTAAGAGATTAACTCCTGTCTAGGAGTTTTCAATGGCTTTGAGCAGGGTTTGTCCGGTCGAGTACTTCCCCTAATCGCCCAGATTTCGCGCTAAGTACTTCCCCTAATCACCTAGGGCTCGCGCTATTTGGCGATCTTCAGTTCAGTTTCAATTACAAATTCGGCAAGGCATCGTCCTCGATGTTCCAATCGCCTAGAGTTTCGTGGGTTAAGCTCCACTTCCCTTGATTGAGCGAGTTAATTTGCCACGCTTTCTGATCGTCCCCCCTCGGGCCTGCCCAAGATAAACAGGCTAGAAAGCCTTTCTCTTTCTCAATATTCAATTCAAGCGTATTTAACATATGATAGGGTGCTTGAATGTGTGAACGAGGACCTGATTCATCGCTCAGTCGACTAACTTCTCGACAGGTTTCAAAACCATAAAGAGATTGAAGAGCGACACTCATTTCATCGGTTTTTACGACTGAATAGGCATCCTGAGAATACCACTTTATGGAATCCGCATCCTGGCTAGAAAGAGCATAACCTCCGTGCCTTAGAAGTGCAGGCTGCTTGGAATTGAATCGATGAAGAATCAATTGCCAACCTCCGAACCACCACATCCGAGTTTCTACTTCGATTTGAAATTGCTCATCCTTTTGACCTAAGCTGTAGAGGCATCCCATAGAGGACTCGTCTATATTAATCGGAGTTGTATAATGCCTACCATATATCCGTTTCGATGATACATTTTCAGCAGTCAGACCCCCGTCAAGTGGGTATTGATCTGGATTAACGGAAATCAAAAAACCAATGCCCGTTCGATAGCTCAATTTTCCCCATTTATAGGGGCCAAACCGAGTGTTGGTAGATGCAATTTGAGAACCAGCGTTTACTATTTCAACTGCCCCATTTGTTGAACGTACAATTAGCCCCGGAGCATTGTGCGGACGTGAAAAATCCGTCGATCGAACAGCAGGAAGTTCTTCTTTTGCGATATCCCAAAACGGATCATCGAATTCCATTAGCAACGGCGAGAAAGCCTTGGCCGCCCAATAAACCGACCCTCCGCAACTATACGATTCCACCATCTCCTTAAATTCGTCATGCCATCCAAGAGACAAACATCCCTGGGATTGGTAAATGGGCTTTTCCATGAAGAAATCTATGCTTCTCTCGCAAATTTGACGAGCCAACCCCGGATCCACCGGGCTCGCGTTTAAAAGCTGAGCTAGACCGAACGGCGCGTTCGCATTGAATCGGTACGTGATGGAACGTCCGAAAGCGGGATGCTCTCCTGATTCTGCGAAAAATTCAGGGTACACTTCAAGGAACTGCTTGGCATACTCTCTCCACCTATCCACACGATCAGTATCCGACTTTCCATACAATCGAATCCACCACAACCCATAAAAATGCCATGCGTATGCATTATAAAAATCGAAGGCTTGGTTCATTCCATCCATAAACCAACCGTCACTTCTGTACATCCCTTCAAGTTCATCGAACCATCTATTAATAACGGATCGAAACGAGGGACGACCACGCCCTTCTCGCTCGAGAAACTCCATTACGAATATCCCAAAAAACATATGGTTATTCCAATGATGCCCATTTCCGACATCGGACTCCAGCCAATCGAGGACCTGCTCTCGTTCTTTATCCGCCAAGGAGTCCCAGAGCCATCCTCTGCTGAGCTCCAAGCCGACTATCATCAATCCCATTTCAACCGAATGCTGATGAAAATTGGTAGAATACCCCCAAAATATAGCCGCGATTGGGTCGGTCCCCGCTACTAGTGCCGATCGAAGCCACTCCTCCATCGGTTCCGACAAATCGCGATCCTGCGATTCGGAGTATTTATCTAGCGATGATCTCCAGTGCGCGAACAAGACAAATGGGCGAGCGAACGATTCAAGCCTGTCTGCGTTATGATCATGATCGCTTGGCATTCCTTCAATCGGCATATCCGCTTCGCCACTACGCATCAATTCAGCTAAGGGAAGCAACAACCGACGAGCTCGATTCTGCCATTCACGATAGGGTGTTGGTACTCTCATCGAGTGAAATCGAATAGTAATCAGGTAGAGCGATCGTAGATCTTTAGATCGAATCCTCGAATTAATTCCTTAGCGTCTTTGTAGCGTCGTAGGTTTTCCAATGCATGATCCCCCGCATCAACTCTACGATCAGTCGTAGGGCCTCCTATGTGCGGCAGTAAAAGAACATTCGGCAACCCTCGAAATGGAGAGTCGGCGGCCAATGGCTCTTCCCCGTAAACGTCTAATCCAACTTGGAGCCTTCCCTCGCTGGCGACCCGAAATAGAGCGTCTTCATCGACAACCGCTCCACGACCGACGTTGACGAACGCACCCCCTACGGGAATCGACCTCAACAAGTCCTCGGTAACGATTCTATAGTTTTCATCCGTCAATGCGGCTAACTCGATGACCACATCGTTTTCAGAAAATAGGGTTTCGAGCGAATCGACCTGAGCTACTCCCAAATCATTGAATATCGATTGCGGGACTCCTGGGCTATGAGCACTGATCTTATTCGTAAAAGGCTTCAGCAACGGTATCAATTTTTGAGAAATCAGACCAAAGCCATGTATGCCAACGCGTCTCTCAAAGAGCGATTGCGTAGTAGTCTCAGGATTCTTCCATGCACCACTCGAGTGCATCTTCTGCGACCAGTGGCTTACTTGCCGCATGCAGCATAGAACTAGTAATAACGCACATTCGGAAATAGTGCGACTTATCGATGAATTCCAATTGCTCACCAGCAGCCCTTTATCAATCAGAGATCGGTCGATTTTCGACCGTACAGAGCCCGCTAGATAGCACACATATTTCAGGTTCGGGGCAGTATCGAGAATATCATGAGAAAGCGCCTGCATTTTCCATGCAGAGAGAATTATTTCCGCATCGCATTCTTTGATAAGGTTGTTCCATTCAGTTTCATTTTCGATATCCCCTGGATCAATCTCCAAACAAGGCCCCAAAAGCGCCTTCGCTTCGGCATGCCGTTCATCGGGAAGGAATGTCTCAATTTCGGCTTCAGTTAAACAAATAATATTCTTCATATGAAATTCTATTTATCGCTCTCCTCCCGGAGAGCACTCGAGAACAGTCATTTCTTCCGACGATTCGTACACCAATGTAACCACTCCATTGGGACAAAAAAAACGGTCCCATTGCTTCAATTCGAAATATTGACCATCGGCAATCGCTTTCCCACCACCGCTTACGACGATTCCAATGAAATAATCCTGAGGTTTTCTAAAGATAGTACCTAGTACGCACGTCTTTCGTACTGTAAAACAACTCGTTCGGCTCGATCCGATCAATTCCTCCCAGTGACCTCTTCCCCCATAAACCTCAATAATAGCAGGTTCACAACGAAACACGCTATTGATTGATTCACTGCTTACTGAATCTAGACTAAAAACATCCAACGCAGTTTCGAGATCGCGTCCCATAAACCTGGCTTTTTCGGGTATAACGAACCCTTCCCTTTCAAATTCAAATCGAACGGCAAGATCTGACGGTTCCATGATTTCGAGCATCAATATGCCTTCACCCAATGCATGTGGGCGACCACCCGTAATTAGGAAAACGTCCCCAACTTTGACTGGTATTTTGTCGAACCGTTCTTCGATTGCTTCTATGTCCTGGTCGAGAATCCAATGCTTTAACTGCTCTCGACTTGGTGCGCGCTGAAAGCCTGCGTATATGTAGGGTTCTTCAATTTCATCGCGTATATCCAAAATAACATACGCTTCCGTCTTTCCCCTAGGAGCGTTCAGCCTCTGCTGTGCGAATTCGGATGTTGGGTGAGCCTGGAAATGCAAACGCGTCGCGCTGTCCAAATACTTAACGAGAGGCATGTCATCAAGACTCCTGTGGCCATGCTCGTCGCTCCCAAGAAAATAGATGGGATCCGCCTCGATAAGCGACTTGAGAGATGTTTCTTGTCCATTCGAATCTACAAGCATCGCTAGGCCTTCGTTTGGAACGTCTCGGCCTGGATTTCGAGCTTCTACTGTAGAACCAATCCAATCCTCCGGAAAATGAGAATCTTCAGGCTCGCTTTTTCCTTGGATCGCATCGAGACGCTTTCCACCGCGATACGTACGCCATACGCGGTTCGGACCTAATTTAATAATGCTTTCTCGATTCGCCATGGCTCAACGATTCTTCCCTGAAGACTTCCACAATCCCCAACCAATGAGCAGCAGAACACTTCCGCAAAACGCAAACGCGAGTCTTCCCGAAGTTGGATTAGGCAAGACAGCCATCAATCCAACAAACGCTCCGTAGATTGCCGATAATATCCCCAATGCCTTGCTTTGCGACCGATCAACCTCGCTCACCTCGTCTCCAGATACGACTTCTGTATTCAAATTCTGGAAGAGCGTATCGACTTCCTCGGCACGCTTCGCCTCCGGTTCCTTATAGAATCGCATCGAGAAGAGGAAAAATGAAGACCCAACAGTTAAATTGATAACCACTCCTAAAATCATCGTCAAATCAGAGGCTTCTCTTCCAGAAAACGGCTCTGTTAGATTCAGTGCTTTTTGAAGGAATTCAGCAGTCAGAAAAGTCTTCACCAAAAATGAAGTGGTTAGTCCCAGAGCTATTGTTGCCCAACAAGCCCAATCCGGAGTCTTTTTTATCACGACACCCCAAATAAGAGGCACTTGCATGGGAATAGCGACCAAGGCACCGAACTGGAGCATCAAATCGAAAAGGCCGATATCCTTGAGTTGGCTGAATTTTATGCCCGCCAAAATAATAAGAACTCCGAAAATTGCCGTTGCGATCTTACCAGCGATCAAGAGCTCCTTATCTAAAGCGTGAGGCCTCAGAATGCTCTGGTAGTAATTTTTTACGAAGATGCCCGCATTGCGATTCAAACCGCTATCCATTGACGACATCGTTGCCGCGAAAATTCCCGACATCAGTAGGCCGAGCATTCCTGCTGGAAGTACCTTTATACACATGGCCACATAAGCTGCTTCCGAACCGTTCTTTAGCTGCGGAAACATTGCGTCAATATCGGGAATTAGAACCGCCGAGGTCATCGGAGGAATGAACCACACGAGTGGTCCGATAATAAATAACGACGAGGCGAGCAGAGCACCCTTACGAGCATGCCAAGTGTCTTTGGCACAAAGATAGCGCGACGCCTCCATCAAATTGTTGGTAGATGCGAATTGTTTAACGATTATAACGGCGATCCAAATCCAAATAATCGAAGCATAATTCGTACTTCCACCAAACATACGATCCGCAGGAAAGCGTTCGATTAACTGACCTAATCCACCAACTTCTCTCAGTGAAAACGCAGCAGCGACAATCGAGATCGGCATGAGCACCAGCACCTGCATGAAATCGCTAGCTACAACCGCCCAGCTTCCGCCAGTTATCGATAGCACGAGCACAACTAATCCAGTTGCCCAAATGGTCATTTCGATATCAAAACCAAAAACGGCAGCAAAGAAAACGCCTAGGCCATTCAACCATATGCCCGCATACAGGGTTCCAATCGGAATCTGTAGCCACGTAAAAACTTGCTCGGCTGTTTTCCCAAAGCGCTCTCGCATTGCTTGTACGGGAGTTATCACTCGCGATTGGCGAAACTTACCTGCGAAATACCAGTAGTTAATTAGGAATCCCAAAGCGTTGGCAAAAAAGATGACGAATATCAAAGTGCCATCATTGTATGCCTTGCTCGCCGCCCCAGTGAATGTCCAAGCACTGAATTGAACCATAAAGGCGGAGCTGCCGGTCATCCACCATGACATTTTTCCTCCTCCGCGGAAATAGTCGCTCGTATTGCTTACGAAGGAGCGGAACACGAAACCAATCACCATCATGAACACGAAATAAAAACCGATTACCGCGGAATCGTAGTTGGTGAGATAGGAGTCTGCTACCGTATTCATGTGGTATGGCTCTTGATCGTCCGCTCTAGAACAAACTACTGATCTATTTCGAAGACTTCAACAAGCGCAACGCCTCCGCCTCCATTGCCTGAAACGACCACTGTGTAAACGTCGTTCGGAGCCAAGGTCACAAGTACAGCTGCATCCATAGAACCGTCTGCAAGGCCTGCAGCAGGATCGCTACTGGCTGATGCAATCGCTGCGGCAACATCTGCATTGTCCGTGGCATTGCCCCAGTCATCGTTGCTGGCTACGATCACCTGTGCGAAATTGCGCACTTCGAAAGCCGGGTTGGCCAACACGCCTGTTACTCCACGATCTGCGAGATCTGGTCCTAGAGCGCGAATAAGCACTTGCTGAGGATTATCTCCGAGCAGTACGAAACCTGCGATGAGTTCTTCACCCCCATTAGCTCCGACCAAACCACGAGTAGCAATATTAACGAACTTAACATTGATGCCGTCGTTATTTACAATAACCACTTCCTCGAAGGTTAGAGTAGTACCCGCAGCCAAGGCAGAAGCTATTGGATTCTCCAAGGTAATTACCGCACCTGAGATGGATTCGATAATTCCAATAGCGGTTTGACCATCAAACACAGTATCACCGACTTCGGCGTCTGATACGGATTCAGCAGTCAACGTAATGGTGCCGGATCCAGCGTCTTCACCCACGGCCTTAGGCGTTGTGTCTACAGGAGTAGTAGTAGAAACGGGGGAATTAAGATTTTCACCAGTTGTATCGATAAAGAAATCATCGAAGTAAACGGGATCTTTACCCTTACGGTTAGTAGAGCCGCCCGTCGTTGTAATCAACAGGATCGTCGAAAGAGGATCCAAGGTTTGGTTACGGTATTGTGCTGTTATAGCAGCGTCCCTCGGGAGCTGTGTTTGCGTT
>Ga0233432_10004211_pt1 | contig 12847 bp, 9 predicted proteins | sample SI_122_August201_6_FD_179870 | JGI IMG/M metagenome (GOLD analysis project Ga0233432, IMG submission 179870) | Seawater microbial communities from Saanich Inlet, British Columbia, Canada - SI_122_August2016_10_MG | ecosystem: Environmental > Aquatic > Marine > Inlet | place: Canada: British...
TATTGAAACTGCCGAAGAAATTCATAAATTGTTCTTCGAAGTGATTATTGCTCCAGCATACGACAAGGCTGCTTTAGAGTTATTTAAAACAAAGAAAAATCGCGTCGTTCTTTTACAAAAAGAGATGGAGATGCCTACTAAAACCGTACGAACAATATTAAACGGCGTTTTAGAGCAAGAGAAAGATGTAAAAAGTGATGCCATTTCAGAAATGAGAGATGTTTGTCAAGTCCGAGCTAGTGAAGAACAAAAAATAGATTTAGCTTTTGCATCTAAACTTTGTAAAAACACTAAATCGAACACGATTGTTTTTGCTAAAAACAAACAATTAATATCTAGTGGTGTAGGACAAACATCAAGAGTTGATGCTTTAAAGCAAGCTGTAGTGAAAGCGAAAGCTTTTGGATTTGACTTGAATGGAGCTGTAATGGCTTCAGATGCTTTCTTTCCTTTCCCAGATTGTGTAGAGTTAGCAGACAATGAAGGAATTAAAGCCGTTATTCAACCTGGAGGATCGATTAAAGACCAATTATCAATTGATTATTGTGATGAACATAAAATGGCAATGGTCTTTACAGGGACAAGGCACTTCAAACACTAAAATTGAATATAATATTTTTAAACGAATGTACACAAATGACTTCGTTGCATATTTTACTAATACACTAAAAAGAAAAGCTCATGGGATTGTTTGACTTCATGACACAAGATATTGCCATTGACTTGGGTACTGCAAATACACTCATCATACATAATGATAAAGTGGTTGTAGACCAACCATCGATTGTTGCTATTGACCGAAAATCTGAAAAAGTTATTGCTGTTGGAAAAAGGGCACAACAGATGCATGGAAAGTCTCATGAAGGAATCAAGACAATACGCCCACTTAAAGACGGTGTAATAGCAGATTTCGGCGCTTCAGAACAAATGATTCGGGAATTGGTTAGAACCATCCCCAACCTGCACTATAAATTCTTTTCTCCATCTCTTAGGATGGTTATTTGCATCCCTTCAGGAATTACGCAAGTAGAAGAACGTGCTGTAAAAGATTCCGCAGAACAAATTGGCGCTAAAGAAGTCTATTTAATTCACGAACCTATGGCAGCTGCTATTGGTATTGGTATAGACGTTCTTGAACCTAAAGGGAACATGATTATTGATATTGGTGGTGGGACTACAGAAATCGCAGTATTGGCTCTAGGAGGAATTGTATGCGACAAATCAATTAAAGTTGCAGGAGACGTATTTACGAGTGATATTGTTTATTATATGCGAACGCAGCACAACTTATATGTAGGTGATCGGACTGCTGAAAAAATTAAAATTCACGTGGGTTCTGCTATAGAAGAACTAGATAATCCACCTGAAGATTATCCAGTACAAGGGCGAGATTTGATGACGGGTAAACCAAAACAAATTACAGTTTCAAGTGGCGAAATCGCAAAAGCACTCAATAAATCTATAATTCAAGTTGAAGATGCGGTTATGCAAGCACTCGCTATGACGCCTCCTGAACTTGCTGCAGACATTTATAATACTGGTATTTACTTAGCTGGTGGAGGATCAATGCTTCGAGGTTTAGATAATCGTATTTCAAAGAAAACTGAGCTACCTGTATACGTAGCTGAAGATCCACTTAGAGCCGTGGTAAGAGGAACGGGTATCGCTCTTAAAAATGTAGAATCCTTCAGTTTCTTAATGAAATAGAACAGCCAAAACACTCATGCGCAACTTATTTGCATTTTTCTTTAGGTATCACGTCTTTTTCGTGTTTATCCTTTTGGAAATAACCGCTATAGGAATGTTAATTCAAACTCATCATTACCAATATTCACGTTTTGCAAGTTCATCAAACTCATGGTCAGGTCAAATATTAGAACAATTTAATAACGTAACAGATTACTTTTCGCTAAAAAAAATAAATCGTTTACTTGCAGAAGAAAATGCGCTCATTAGAAACAGAAACCTTCAGCTACCTGCCCTTGAGGAAAATATCTATAAAAATCAACATCAATATATTTCTGCCAAAATAATTAAGAACTCTTACAACAAAAGAAATAATTATTTAACCATCAATAAAGGATCAATGCATGGTATAGAAAATGGGATGGGGGTAATTACTGAAGATGGCGTTGTGGGGATTATTCGTGATGTAAGTCCAAACTATGCAACGGTAATGAGTCTGCTCAATAAAAACACGATTATTAGTACCCGTTTTATTAAATCAAATCATTTTGGAGAGCTCATTTGGGATGGTAAATCACATCAATTTGCGCAATTGAATTCGGTTGAAAAATATGTTCCTGTAAATGTCGGAGACAGCCTTGTGACGAATAGTTTTTCTAATATTTTTCCAGAAGGAATAACACTTGGAACTGTAAATAGATTTGAAAGAGACGAAAATAAAAACTTTTACACCTCGATTGAAGTTGCACTAAGTGTGGACTTTAGCAACCTCAATTATATTTATGTCTTAAAAGACAAACTAAAAGACGAAAGAATGAAACTGGAATCTAAAAATGAATGAAATACTACAACATACCATACGTTTTTTTATACTGGCAGGCATTCAAATTTTAGTCTTAAACAATGTTCAGATTAGTGGCTATATAAACCCGTTTGTATACATTTTATTTATCATGTTACTCCCTCCTAAAATGCCAAAAGCAATTGTATTAATCTTGGCATTTATTATGGGATTTACAATCGATGTTTTTTCTGACAGTTATGGCATTCATTCATCAGCAACTGTTTTGTTAGCCTTTTTACGCCCAAAAGTATTAGCATTAGTTTCGGTTAAAGGAGGGGAAGACCTGGAAGCAATTGGTATTAAACAACTTAGAATTAATAGATTCTTTACATACTCAGGTATTCTGTGTTTAATTCACCACTTCACCCTATTCTACCTAGAAGCTTTTCGGTTAAATGAATTTTTCGATACATTTTTACGTGCATTATACAGTAGCGTTATCAGCATATCAATGATGATATTGATTGAATCACTATTCTCTAATCAAAAAAGCAGATGAATAGGAATAAATATAAGGATCGGAGACTTTTCTTTTATTTTTTATTTGGAGTAAGTATAATTATATTATTGCTGCGACTGATAAATATCCAAATCATTGACAGTTCATATAAATTATCGGCAAACAACAATGTTATTAAAGCAGTAACGCTTTATCCTGAAAGAGGTTATATATACGATAGAAATGGTACGCTTTTGGTATCAAATCAAAGAGCATTCGACCTTATGGTTATACCCCGACAGGTTAAAAAAATGGATACACTAACCTTCTGTCGTATCATTGATATAGAAAAAGACTATTTCGATAATCAATTAGATAAAGCAACGCGATATTCAAGAAATAGAGCTTCAATATTTATAAAGGAGATTTCTAAACAAACCGCTGCTAAAATACAAGAACAACTTTATCAGTTTTCAGGTTTTTACTTACAGGAAAGAACCATGCGAGAATATCCGGAAAAATCGGCGGCTCATTTATTGGGTTACGTCAGCCAGGTTCCGGATTACATTCTCAAAAAAAACGATTACTATAAAAAAAATGACAACTTTGGAATGACTGGGGTTGAGAATTCTTACGAAAAAGACCTTCGTGGGACCCAAGGTGTTAAATATGTTATTCGCGACGTATGGAATGCTCCGAAGGGAAGTTTTCAAAATGGGAAATATGACAGTATTGCTGTTAACGGCAAAGACTTAGAGCTAACTATAGATAATGAAATACAAAAATATGCAGAACAATTAATGCAGAATAAAAAAGGAAGTATTGTTGCGATTGAACCAGGTACTGGAGAAATTTTAGCTTTAGTAAGCAGTCCATATTACGACCCAAATTTATTGATTGGTCGATCTCGATCGCCAAATTTTAACCGCATGTACAAAGACGCAAACAAGCCTCTATTCGATCGGAGTTTATTAGCAGAATACCCTCCCGGATCAACCTTTAAATTACTCAATGCGCTTATTGGTTTACAAGAAGATGTTATCTATTCTGGAACTCGTTTTTCATGTGATATGGGTTGGCGTTTTAGCCCAAAATTAAAAATTGGTTGCCACGCCCACAGTTCCCCTCTCAATCTTACTGAATCAATTGCTCAATCTTGTAATGCATACTACTGTAATACCTTTAGGCGCATTATTGAAAAATATAATAGCGCAGAAAAAGGTTACGATAACTGGAGAAATCACATCTTAAGTTTTGGCTTAGGAAACTTCTTAAATAATGATTTATACACCGGAAGAAAAGGAAGGGTGCCAAGTGTTGATTTTTACAACCGACAATACGGAAAAAAGAGATGGAAAGCACCAACTGTGATATCTCTAGCCATTGGTCAAGATGCTTTAGTGATCTCTCCAATCCAAATGGCAAATATGTGTGCAGCTATTGCCAACCGCGGACACTACTTCACACCTCATATTGTTCGTAAAATAGATGGAAAAGCACTCACCGACAGCACTTTCACAGTTGCAAAACAAACCTCAATTGACGAAAAACACTTCAAGACCATTATTCATGGTATGGAAAAAGTATATACGGGTAAATATGGTACAGCAAAAACCGCTCAAGTAAAAAATATAGAAATATGTGGGAAAACAGGTACTGCAGAAAATTCTCACGGTGAAGACCATTCTATTTTCATTGCATTTGCACCAAAAGACAAGCCTCAAATTGCTATTGCAGTATATATTGAAAATGGAGGTTGGGGCTCTACTTGGGCAGCACCAATAGCCGGTTTAATAATTGAAAAATATCTAACTGGGCAGGTTAATAATACTGAAAGAGAACACTTTATTCTAAGTGGAAATCTAATGGATAAAGAGAATGAGAAATAATAAAAGTTTATTTGCAAATATTGACTGGCCATTAGTTTGTATTTACTTACTAATGTTATTCTTTGGATGGCTAAACATATATGCAGCAAATTATGGTGAGGGCATACATGACCTCATGACAATGACCTCAGAACCTGGGAAACAACTTTTCTGGATTGGCACTTCCTTTATTTGGATTCTCCTCATTATCATTCTCGATGGTAAATTTTATACTACTTTCTCTTACCTAATATACATCCTGATGATTTGCCTTTTGATAGGTGTACTGTTAGTTGGTAAAGAAATAGGTGGCGCCAAATCATGGTTCGATCTTGGGAGTTTTAGTATGCAACCATCAGAATTTGCAAAAATTGGAGCTTTATTGGCACTTAGTAAGTTTTTAAGTCAGCTGAATGTAAATCTGCAAAAAAAGACAACTCAAATAAAGGCATTTTTGATTATTGCGCTTCCAATCGGTTTAATTCTGCTTCAACCAGATGCAGGTTCAGCAATCGTATTTACATCTCTTTTACTGGTATTATTTAGGGAAGGTATTTCTAGCACTTATCTTATTGTTTCGGGTAGTGCAATAGTTTTATTTATCATTGCATTAAAATTTGAGACCCAAACTACAATGCTTATCGTGATGGTGATGTCAATTATTTTGGGGTATCTTCTCAAAAAAAACAGACAATCAATTAAGCCAGCTCTTATTGGTTTAGTTTTAGCTTTAGGCTTTACACAATCTGTAGATCATATTTACGCTGAAGTTCTACGTCCACACCAAAGAAATAGAATTGATCTTATCTTGGGTAAAATTGAGGATATACGTGGCGTAGGATACAACCTTCACCAGTCTAAAATAGCGATTGGTTCTGGCGGTTTTTTGGGAAAAGGGTTTATAGGTGGAACCCAAACTAAATTTAATTTCGTACCCGAACAAAGTACCGACTTCATATTTTGCACCATAGGAGAAGAATGGGGTTTTATAGGTTCAATAATAACAATTGGTGGGTTTTCATTATTGTTGTTTCGGCTTATTATTTTAGCCGAAAGACAACGCTCAGTTTTCAGTAGAGTATTTGGTTATGGCGTTGCCTCTATCTTATTTTGTCATTTCTTCATTAATATCGCCATGACTATTGGGATAATGCCTGTCATAGGAATCCCTCTTCCATTCTTTAGTTATGGTGGATCTTCTCTGTGGGGGTTTAGTATTTTACTCTTTATCTTTATAAAATTAGATGCTTACAGAATGGATATTCTTCGCTAAATAAAGCTAAGAAATGGCTTTTTTCAAGGATAAAGCCAAGCGTTTGAGCAGATGGCCTTTTCTTCCTTTAGTAGAGCCTTTTTTGTAACCATCAAACCAGAGTTTGGTATAAACAAAAGCATATCCTGCACAGGTAATGTGATCAATTTGGTTTCCAACCTTGCGAAGATATAACTGTTTACTCCCATTTTCCTTCATCACATTAAATGCTGTTATAGAGTTTTCTTTTAGAACTCTTTTATCCCCAACACAATAACAAAATTGTGTAGGAACATCTGTTTTCCAATCAATTAAATTGTTTTCCTCCAATGCCAGTTTAAATTTGAAGTTTGGATTGTTTAAGTACTGATCAACCAAATAGGGCTGCACCACATCTACAGGTATTTCAGGCAAATAATCATTAATCTGAAAAAGATCTAGTTTACCTGTATACAATTTCGGAATAATAGTATCATAAGGTGCTACAAAAAGACTAGATGGATCATTATCTGTAATCTTATAAACCTCGTTATATGACATTAACAAGTAGGGCAAGTATGAAGGGTCGGGGAATGGGGAAAACATAACCGAAGACTGCGCTCCCGACATGTCATAAGAACCAGACATGGGTGATGATGCTGTAATCTTAATTTCTGGGAAGGTCTCCTGTAGCTTTTTATGGGTCGCCAAACAGGCATGTCCCCCTTGAGAATATCCAGTAAGATAAAGCTGCTCACTTGTTTTTTGATTTAATTCTGCATTAAGCTGCTGGACAGCAAAATACATGTCAATAGCTGCATCAGCTTCTGAGTTTGAATGCTGATAAAGATGTGATTTATCGCCTTTACCTAAGCCAATATAATCGGGCATAATAACCGCATAACCATCCGCTGAAAACCCAGCACAAATAGCTTTTTCTAGATAAATATCGTAACTCCGTTCGATCTTTATTTGTGTGCCATGATGATAAATAAGTTGTGGAATAGAAACTGTATTTGTTACAGGTAAAAAGTACAATCCCGAAGCATTTATTTTAGTACCATCGTGCCACTTTGTTGAGTAAATAACTTCATATAAATCAATAGAATTTGAAATATTTACGATAAACTCAGGCATCCCATTTGCTTTCCATGCCTTTTTTAAATCGGATTTATTTAGACTAGAAACTTTAGTATATGAAATAAGTTCTTGAGAGTAAGATGCCGAAATACTTAAAAAAAACAACAGTGTGCCAAAGAAATTTTTATGAATCAAAACATTAAATATTTAATTAACTACAATATGCAACTTATTCCGCAAACATTCTAATTTTCAGACAAATAGCTCAAAAAACACATCTTAATTAGGTAAGGAATGAGTCAATAAATTGCAAATCTAAAGTACTATAGCATCGAGAGTTTGTGTAGAAACAGTGTGGTAATTATCTCGAGCTTTTTTATAAATTCTCTTGGCCTTTTCTGGATCATTTTTATATAAAGCTTCGTATAGAGGTTTTAAAAACTTTCTTCTTCCGACTGTCAATAAAAAACCTTCTAAATCTTTATCAGCTTGCGTGTAACCGGCAGGAATTGTAAGTTGAAACCAAGCATTTAATACTTCAGAATTTCCACTTGAAGTAAATCCAAAAGCCTGATCAAGTTTCTTTAAATCAATTCGATCTAAATCTTTAGGTAAATGCCTCAAAAAATGGAGCCACTCATGCGACGACCACCCTTGAGTTTTAATATTTTCTAATGGGTAACCTTTTATAAAAGATTTAATAGCTCCCTCTACTGCATCAAATTTGATGGAATTTACTTTAGGGCAATTATCGGGAATTCCTGAGCTATAAACCCACTCTTCAAGGCGAATTTTCTCCTTTAATTTCGGTTGGCTATTTAATAAATTATTATTGATGTAAGTCACAAAAGCCTCAGTGTCCATAACTTTAAAAGCATGGGTGGTAAAATACTTTTTTAGGAAAAAATCAAACTGTTTCCTGCCAACTGTTTCTTCAATCAATCTAAGTAAAAAGAAGCCTTTTTCATAAGCAATATCTGTAAGCCCGTCATCAGGATCACGACCTGTTAGATCTAATTTAAGGTGGGTGTCTTTATGAGAATGACCTAATGCTGAAACTTCATGCTCAAGGTCTTGCTTCCCTAATAAAGCAAGCATATCAGCATATTCCCTTCCCTCTAACTTCTCCATAATGCGGCGTTCAAAATAAACAGTAAAGCCTTCATTAAGCCAAAAGTCGTCCCAGGTTTTATTGGTCACTAAATTACCCGACCATGAATGTGCTAACTCATGTGCTACAAGAGAGGTAAGTGAACGGTCGCCGGCTAAAATGGTAGGAGTAACAAAGGTTAACCTTGGGTTTTCCATTCCTCCGAATGGGAAACTGGGAGGTAAAACCAACATATCATAACGGTCCCAAGCATACTTACCATACATCTTCTCCGCAATAACTAACATCTTTTGAGTTTCACTAAACTCATAACTTGCCTTTTTAATAACACTCGGTTCTGCATATACACCAGTTTGTTCCCCTAAAGATTCAAAAACCAAATCTCCCACACCTAGAGCCATTAAGTATGCAGGAACAGCTTGATTCATTTTGAATTTATACACACCATCTGCTCTTTTTTCTGTTGGATTTTCAGCACTCATTATTGCTAACAAATCTTTAGGCACTTTTACTTTAGCTGTATAACTAAAGCGAACGCCTGGAGAGTCTTGACAGGGCAGCCAAGTTCTAGCAAGAATAGCCTGAGATTGAGTAAATAAAAATGGGTGCTTCTTTCCAGCAGTTTGTTTTGGATTAAGCCATTGTAATGCTTTAGCTTCAGTACCCGTTTGATAATATATTGAAACGGCTTTCGTGTCTTCGTCAATATCTATAATTAAGGGCTGACCTAAAATAGGATCTTGATCTCCTAAGTGAAAAGAACTCTCTTTATTATCTATAGTCACCTTGTTTATTTCAAGACCATTAACATCTAAAACAAGTTGATTATGACCAGTTAAATTTTGAATCTCATAACGGGCTTCACCGGAGATGATCTCTTTCTCAAAATCAACTTCCACATCTAAATCCAAATGAGTTGTTACCACATGGTGTGGTTCTGAAAAGCTATGCAAATCAACACGCAAGTCTTCTTTTGAATTACATGCTGATATAAACAGCGCAAAAAGTACAGTTATTATCTTATTCATGGGTCTTTTTTTACTGAAGACTAATGTAGTAAATACTTTTATTTTAAATGATCTGTAAGCTCATCATATCTAAAACAATCTATCGTATGGTCATTTACCATACCGGTTGCCTGCATATGTGCATATACTATGGTAGAGCCAACAAATTTGAAACCTCGTTTTTTTAAGTCCTTACTGAGTATGTCTGAAATCTCTGTTGTGGCCGGAAGCTCTTTCGTTGTTGCCCAATGGTTTTGAATGGGGGTTCCGTCGACAAAAGACCATATATATTTATCAAATGAGCCAAATTCTTTTTGTACTTCCATGAAGGCTTTCGCATTACATACTGCAGCCCTAACTTTTAATTTATTTCTTACAATGCCAGTATCTTGAAGTAATTCTTGAATTTTATCCTCATCATATAAGGCTATTTTATGATAGTCAAAATGATCAAATGCATTCCGAAAGTTCTCTCTTTTACGAAGTACTGTGATCCAGCTTAATCCAGCTTGAAAGGTTTCTAACAGCAAGCATTCAAATAATTTTTGATCGTCATGAACTGGAACGCCCCACTCCGTATCGTGATATTTGATATACAAGGGGTCTTTTTCACACCATTTACATCGACAAGGTGTACTCATTATTTACGATGAAGGCGCGACCCAATCGCCATTCGTTTTAATTAAATCAATAAGTGCATTAACGGCATCTTCTGAGGGAATATTTCTTTGAACCACTTCCTTTTCTTTATAAAGGGTGATTTTTCCAACACCTGTTCCAACATAGCCATAATCGGCATCAGCCATTTCGCCCGGGCCATTAACTATACAACCCATAATCCCAATTTTAAGTCCTTTTAAATGACTTGTTTTTGAACGAATTTTTGCGGTGGTTTCTTGTAAATCAAAAAGTGTTCTTCCACAACTTGGGCACGAAATATATTCCGTTTTGGAAATACGTGTACGCGTGGCCTGAAGAATACCAAAAGCGGTTTGCATCTTCATTTGCTCATTTCCACAATTTGCAGCTCTGAGAAATACGCCATCTCCTAAGCCATCAAGTAAAAGTGCCCCCAAGTCGGTTGAGGCTTGTAATTGAAATTCTTCCTCACTTAAGTTTTCGTAATCCCGACAAATAATGACAGGAGTATCACAATTGGCATTCATTAATTGCATGAACAGCCTTCGTTGCTCAGCCATCCCGTGTTTGTTGTTGGTTTTAATCATTAAAACAACAGTGCCATCTGCTTTTAATTTTGAAATAAACGCATCATTAAAATCATTTAAACAAACTTGAACGATGTTTAGTTCTGTAGATAATTCCAGATCGCTCAAATACGTTTTTACATCTACTAAAGGGTAGCATCGCTCCCCTTTATTTTTTATCCAGGTTTTGTAATTGTATACAATACCTAATGTGCCAGGAATGGCAAAATCAACAATATTATTGCCGGCAAATATATAATCACAAGCCATATCAGCAATGTTCCATTTATCTAGTGGAACAGAATAATTATAACCTAAAGCAAAAAGACTTGCCGCTGTAATTTTATTTTTCTGACTAAAATTAGCCATCACAACGGGCACCTGTTTGCCCCCTATGTTAAAGACGTCTTTAGTGTGTCTTTTCTTGTATTCAAAAGGATTTATTGGATTTACATCAATAGATTGAATTTCATCATGAGGCAATCTTTTTGAATAGCGTTCTACAAGTGCTTTAGCTACAGGTATTTCAAATTCAGGCTCTTCAGTTAATGAAACACGAACAGTATCACCAATACCATCCTCCAACAATGCGCCAATACCCACAGCCGATTTAATGCGGCCATCCTCCCCTTCTCCAGCTTCAGTAACGCCTAAATGTAAAGGGTAGCTCATGCCTTCATTTTCCATCTTATTAATCAGCAAACGATAGGCCTGAACCATGACTTGTGGATTGCTGGCTTTCATGGAAATAATGACATTATGATAGTCTAAAGATTTACAAATACGCAAAAATTCTAGAGCCGATTCTACCATCCCTATTGGCGTGTCTCCATACCTGCTTAAAATCCTATCTGAAAGTGAACCATGATTAGTTCCAATACGCATCGCTGTGCCTTCTTCTTTACATATATCTACCAATGGCGTAAAGCGTTTGGCAATACGTTCTAATTCCGCTTGATAGCTTTCCTCGGTGTATGCAATCTCCTGAAATTTCTTTTTGTCGGCATAATTCCCAGGATTTACCCGAACTTTTTCTACAATTCTTGCCGCAATTTCAGCTGCCACAGGGGTAAAATGAATGTCGGCTACTAATGGTGTATCGTATCCCCTTTTATGGAGCTCATTTTTTATGTTTAGAAGATTTTCTGCTTCCCTCTTGCTGGGTGCAGTAATTCGAACAATTTCACAACCCGCATCAATCATACGAATAGATTGTGCAACAGTAGCATCAGTATCCATGGTGTTGGTCGTCGTCATAGACTGCAAACGAATAGGATTATCACCACCAACGCCTATAGATCCAACTTTTACTTCGTGGCTTCTATAGCGTTGATATGCCGTAAGGCTAGCACAATAGTTATGATTTGTATTCATCGCCTCAAATTTCGGCATTTATAATTAGATGTCAAGATTTTGTATGAAGTTTTGAGTTAATTTTTAAACCTGCCCACTGAAAGTCAGCCACTGATTACTGAAACCTGTATGAAACTTAGAATTTAATGTATACACCTCTATGTGTTAAGTCATTAAAAATGAGTGACTCTCCCTATTGGATATACTGTCAATTATACTTAACATTGATAAATATATATTGTTAAATTATTTCAATTTTATTAAAACAAAAAAAGTTATGTTAAAATCAATTTATCTCTTAGTTAGTTTCTTGTTTTTAGGTTTTGGTGTTTATGGTCAGGAGGCGATATCGTCCTCTGATCAGATGACGATGCAAAGTGTCTATCGTGAAATTATTACACCTGCTCAAAAACCGGAAAATGAAGTACAGGGTGTTTTTCAGGTCCCGGTGGTTGTTCATGTCATGCACTTAGGTGAGCCTGTTGGGCAGGGAGTCAATATCTCTGATGCCGATGTAAGAGCAGGTATCCGGGATTTAAATAATCGTTGGAGAAAAATGCCCGGCACTGTTGGCGATGGGAATGGTGTAGATATGGAAATTGAATTTGTTTTGGCTGTTCAGGACCCAGATGGAAATCCTACAAATGGTATTGTACGAAAAGAAATAAAAAATGATGAGTATATAAAAGACGGTGTTGAAATTGGTGGTTGGAGTCATTGGGATATACTGTCGGCAGGAATGAATATAAAAGAACTTAAAGATAAAAGTAAGTGGCCAGAAAATAGTTACATTAATATTTGGATTGTCTCCAAAATAAATGGAAGTGATGCTTGTCATGACGATGTAATAGTGGGCGGTGCAAATTTTGGTTTTATTAGCGTAAATAATGATCATCCCGGATTGATCATGCCAGTTTGTCGTTATCTAAATAAGAATCAGGTAGATAACCCAGTTATGACTCATCATGTGGGGCTTCTATTTTGTTTGATGCATCCATTTAGTGACGACTCTCCTAATGAATG
>Ga0233432_10004216_pt1 | contig 12834 bp, 11 predicted proteins | sample SI_122_August201_6_FD_179870 | JGI IMG/M metagenome (GOLD analysis project Ga0233432, IMG submission 179870) | Seawater microbial communities from Saanich Inlet, British Columbia, Canada - SI_122_August2016_10_MG | ecosystem: Environmental > Aquatic > Marine > Inlet | place: Canada: British...
ACTTTAAATCAAAAAAAAAAAGAAAATCAACAATTATTTTGGTACTATAATAATAAAAAACTAAAATTCAAAATAAACAGATTCTATTTCTTTAAAAATATAAAATTTAATGCAGTGCGAGGTTTACATGCCCACAAAAAAACAAAACAAATTTTTATATGCCTAAAAGGCTCTGTGACCTTAAGATTATCTAATTACAAAAAAATTATTAAAATAATTAAACTAAAAGAAGATAATAAAAAAGGTTTAGTAATATTAAAACCTACTTGGTTAGAAATATTTAATTTTTCTAAAAATTGTATTCTTTTAGTCCTTGCTGATCGTGAATATTGTAAATCAGATTATATTTTTAAGCAAAGCTTAGTCAAATAAATATGAACAAAGAATTTATTAGGTATTTGGATTTGGCAAAAAGTAATAGGCAAATTCAAAAAAAAATAACAAATAAGTTTAAAAAAGTACTTACAAAAGGTAACTTTATTTTAGGTGACGAAGTAAAAAGTTTTGAAAAAAAATTCTCTTTTTTTTCAAAAGCAAAATACTCCATAGGTGTTGCCAGCGGGCTTGATGCGCTTATATTGCTTTTAAAGACGCAAAATCTTAAACCAACAGATGAAGTGATAGTTCAGTCTAATTCTTTTATAGCAACAGCTATCTGTGTAGATCATGCATTTGCTAAAATTAAATTTGTTGACGCTTCGTTAGAAAATTATTCTGTAGATATTAATAGCTTAAAAAAAGTAATCACAGAAAGAACTAAGGTTCTTATTGTAACATCATTATATGGCATAACTCCTCCTGCAAAAAAACTGTTGTCACTATCCAAAATACATAAATTTAAAATAATTGAAGATGCTTCACAATCACATGGTAGTAATCTTTTCTCAATTCTTGACAGCAAAGAAAAATACAGATCTGCTTGGATTGGTTCTACATTTAGTTTTTATCCTACTAAAAATTTAGGAGCCCTGGGTGATGGCGGAGCAATTATTACAAATTCAAAAATAATTAAAGACAAAATTATCTCACTGAGAAATTATGGATTGATTTCAAAAGGAAGATACAATATATTAGGTTATAATTCTCGCCTTGATGAGCTACAAGCAGCTTTTCTTAACATAAAATTAAATAAAATTAATAATTGGAATAAAAAAAGAGAATTATTAGCTAGAATTTATTTTAAAGAGCTTCATAATAATCAAAATATTATTTTACCAAATAATTCTCTTAATAAAAATTCTAGGTGGCACATATTTCCTATTAGAGTGCCTTTAAAAAAAAGAGATGCATTAAAGACTTATTTACTTAAGAATAAAATAGAAACAAGCATTCATTATAATTGCCCACTGCACCTGCAACCATTGTACAAAAAAAGATTTGGAAAAAGTAAAATGAAAAACAGTGAAGCACTTTCTAAGGAACTTCTGTCCCTGCCTTTGGATCATTGCAACACATCCAAGCAGATAAAAGAAGTTGCTAAAAAAATTAATTTATTTTTTACTTGAGACTAATATCAATTTTTCTCAAAGATTCTCTTCTTCTTATTTTTTTAACTACTTCCAATAAATTTTCAAAAATGAGAATTACAGAAGGTTCGCGAACTACTTTTACGTCTGAAATTAATTGAGAAGCCTCCATACCCTTTGTGGGTTGTTAAAATTATTTGCAATATCCTAGATGATCTCAAGTCAAGCACATTTAAAAATATTTATAAATCTGAACAAATAGTATTACATTTCAAAGATAGACTAGGGCATGACAAAAATATACTATCAATATCACCAAAATTAACATAGAAACCAGATGAGACTTTTCATATTGCAATTAAAAAAACTGTAAACAGATATTTAAATAATAAAAGTTGGTACTATAGTATTAGAGATGGTAACTATGGCGATGAAAGATTAGAGAAGCTTAGATCATGAAAGGTATTATATTAGCAGGGGGGGAAGGTACAAGATTATATCCTGTAACTAAAATTATCTCCAAGCAATTATTGCCTGTATATGACAAGCCTATGATTTATTATCCATTATCCGTCCTTATGCTGGCTGGTATTAGAGAAATATTAATTATATCAACACCAAGAGATACAAGTAAGTTTGAGGAACTTTTAGGAGATGGAAGTGATTGGGGAATAAAACTTGAGTATAAAATTCAACCTTCACCAAATGGTCTAGCTGAAGCTTTTATATTAGGTGAAAAATTTATTGGATCAGATAGTGTTTGTTTAGTATTGGGAGATAATATTTTTTATGGGCAAGGATTTACGCATATACTTAAGAAATCAGCATCAATAAAAGAAGGAGCAATAGTATTTGCTTACCCAGTATCTGATCCTAAAAGATTTGGTATAGTTGAATTTAATAAAGACTTAAAAGCTATAAGTATCGAGGAGAAGCCAGATAAACCAAAATCAAATTTTGCAGTTACTGGAATTTATTTTTATGACAACCGAGTAATTGATATAGTTAAAAATTTACAGCCATCAAATAGAGGAGAATTAGAAATAACATCCGTTAACCAAGCATACTTACAAAAAAACAGTTTAGGAGTTGAATTGCTTGGTCGAGGATTTGCTTGGCTGGACACTGGAACGACACAAAGTTTGCAGGAAGCTGGAAAATTTGTACAAATTATAGAGGAAAGGCAGGGTCATAAAATAGCTTGTCTTGAAGAGGTAGCTTTGCTGAATAAATGGATTAACAGAAATAAATTGCTCAAAACTATAAAATCATTATCTGATAATAACTATAAAAAATATCTTAAAAATTTGCTAAACTACTATTAACTATATAATTAATAATTATGTTTGAGATTTCTGTAATAATTCCTGTTTTCAACAATCAAGCTTCCATCAAACTATTGGGAAACCAACTTATTGAAATATCAAAAAATTTAGAGCAAGATAATAAGAGACTTGAAATAATATTTGTTGAAGACGGATCATCTGATAACTCTTTAGAAGAGCTGATAAATTTAAAAAAAATTTGTAATAACATAAAGATCATAAAACTTTTAAAAAATTACGGATCAAACGATGCGGTTCAAGTTGGTTTTAAAAATTCATCTGGGAAATATATTTCTGTTCTCTCTGCTGACTTGCAAGATGACCCATATTTAATTTTGCAAATGTATAATGATATTAAAGATGCTGATGAAAATTTAGTTATTTGTGAAAGAAAAAATAGAAAAGATAAATTTACTACAGTATTGTTTTCAAAAATATTTTACAAAATACTAAACACCTATGTAATTGAAAATTATCCAAAAAATGGATTTGATATTTTTATGATTAATAAAGCACTATTGCAAAATATTAATCTCGATACATTTAATCCTACAATCTCATTAATGATAATTTCTACTGGTTTTAAATATAAAAAAATTTTTTATGATAGAAAAGAGAGAAAATATGGAAAATCACAATGGACTTTCTCAAAAAAAATAATTTTTTTTTGGGATATTTTTATAAGATATAGCAACCTTCCAATAAAAATAATTTCAAGATTAGGTCTATTATTTTCAATAATTAGCATTTTATATGGGTTGTATATTTTTATTATAAAATTAATTTATAATATTAGTGTAGAGGGATGGGCGACTTTAGCGATATTAATATCTATACTGAGTGGTATAATTATTTTTACACTTGGGTTGATCGGTGAATATCTAATTAGAATTTATAAAATAGTTGATAAAACTGATAAAGTAATTATTGAAAAATATATTGAATAATTTAAACTTAGTTCTCTTGATAATTCTAAACGACTAAAAATTTAAACTGATAAGCAAATGAAATTGAGTGTTATTATTCATATTCACTGTGAATTATATCTAATTAATTAAGCTTTTAATTCGGTTACCTAACTCAGATTTTTTTAATGAATTAAAAATCATTCTTTGTAATTATAAGCCAAGCTTTGAAAGTGAAATCTGAAACAATATCTCTTTAGCTGCAAATAAATTTTAAAAATTTACCCAAATCGTTTTTAAAAATATACTGGAGGTGCTAGAAATATCAGGTTATATCATCCTACTGGCGATATTACAGCTCTAAACACTTTTGACTTTTAATTACAAGTTAAGATTAAAGAGTAATCGCAGGAAGTGAACAGTGTCAGTACTTTTTGTAGTTACCGTTATCGTTTTAATTCAAATCAGGAAGTAATTATTCATGATAAAAATATTTATAGACTAATCCATGTATTTTTAAATAGTGGTATAGGCACATCAATTGTTTTGATTACAAGGGAGCTTCTTACAGAAAAGAAAATATTTCTAAAAACAAATTATAGATTTATGTAAAAAAATTCTAAATCTACATATTTCATGAATTTAAAAAATATATTAATTTCATAATTAATTAAAAAATTACAAAATTTTAAACAATTCCAATTAATTAAAATTTTTAATCATAAAGAAAATAAAAATCCTTGAATTTTTTAACTTTACTAAATGTATAATTTTGTTCACCAAATTTAATATTTTTTTCAATTTTATCTTTTTGGTTTTTTAAAGATCCTATAAAACCTTTGGGTTTATAGGAAGTAACTTTGGAATGCCAAATTTTATTATCATTTCTCATTTCATTATCTAGATAAAAATGTGTATCTACAAAAAGCGAAACAAAGATATATAAAGTTAGCTCATCGCCAATTATCAAAGCATCATTTTTATCTTTTATAACTTTTCTTTCAAATTCAATAATTTGAGGAATTATATTTTCATAATTCATTCGATTAGTTCTAACTTCAATTAATTTTTTATAATTATATGAATTGAAAATAAAAATGATTGAAAAAAATATAATCAATAAATATGGGTATTTTATTTTAAAAATTTTACTTATTTTATTAAAAAGTAAAAAATACATACTAAAAAAAGTAATCGAAATAATTGGAATCATACCTTGAGCTTGGTAATAGATCATATTTCCTGGATGTGTAAGAGCAATAAAATAAAAGCACCCAATTAAAATAGAAATTAAAATCATTAAATTTAAAATAAAAATTTCTCTACTGTTTTTAAATGCAACAATTATTGATAAAATATAAATTAAGAAAACTATTTTTTTGTTTTGAAAAAAAAATGGAACAAATGGATAAATCATTTTAATAAAATTATTTATAGTAGCCTTATAATTTAATATAAAAATTTCATCTAAACCTTGTAATTTTGATAGACCTACACCTACATATTGTTGTTCAAAAATTCCTAAATAATGATTTATCCCAAATAAATTAAAAAACTGCTCTATTATTAGCGCTAAAAATAGAGGCAACATAAGCCTAATAAAAATTTCAAAATGTTTTTTTTCTTTATCAAGAATGAATAAAGTAAAATACAATCCTAGAAAAATTGTAGATATTAAAAAAATTCCAGGGTGAATGTGGCAAGACAAAAATATTATTATGAATCCAATCAAATAATTTTTTTTAAGTGTAAAATAATTACCTATTATTAATAGTGATGCTCCAATTGTCATCGGAGTTGCGTTAATATGATGTTTTACAGAAAGAACAAAAAAAAATGATGATATTATTAATATAATTTTACTTATATTAGTCAATTTTCCACCATATAATTGAATTAAAAAAAAGGAAGATATCAAAATTAATATTTGAGAAGCATAATTTAATCCCCACCATAGATCTAATCTATCAACATGAAAATATTTAGATAAAAAGCCCAACACTTTTGAATATGCAAAATATGTTGGCACAAAAAAATGTTCTATTGACAATATAATTGCAACATCTTTTGATTTTTTAAGCGACTCTTCTTCTTGTTCGTAAGTCGAATAAACCATATCTTTTGCACTTTGCATTGTTTTTTTTACTCTATTATTATCCTCGTAACCTAAAAATGATTGTGCAAAATAAACAAAAGTATCATCCGGCTCTATAGGTAGCTCTCTATTTTTTTGTATTTCATAGATTGAAAAAAGTTTAAGAAATGTAATTAAAATTAAAAAAATAATTATTATGTATCTATTAAAAAAACTTATGAATTGTATTTTCATTTGAGTAATTTAATTGTAAATTTATTTAATTAGTTAAAATAATGTTTTTTTGATAACTTACTATATATATTTTTTTTTACTAAAAATAAATCGATTTGATAGTATAATTAACTTTTACTCTCTTATAGTATGAGGTAATAAATTAAAATAACCAAATTAATTAAAGAAATTGAAATAATAAAATATCTATAGTTTTGTGAAAAAAATATTAAATTTTTAAATGAAAAATGTTTTAGTAACTGGTGGACTTGGTTTTATTGGTACCAATTTAATTAATTCTTTATTAAAAAAAAATTTTAAAGTTCTCAATCTAGATAAATTTGGATATGCATCTAATAATTTCTTAATTGATCATCAAAATAAAAATTATAAATATATTAAAATTAATATAGCTCAAGCACCACAAAATATTTTAGATTCAATTGTAAGAAAATTTAAACCAGAATATATTTTAAATTTGGCTGCTGAAAGTCATGTAGACAGATCTATTATAAACCCTTTTTTATTTTTAAATGAGAATATAAATTTGACTATAAAAATTTTATGTGCTGCACTAAAAAATCAACGTAATAATAAAAATTTGAAAATTATACATGTAGGTACAGATGAAGTTTATGGAGATATAGATTTAAATGATAAATATAAATTTAATGAACAATCAAAATTAATTCCTAATAATCCTTATTCTGCAAGTAAAGCAAGCTGTAATTCAATCATCAGATCATTTAATAAGACCTATGGTCTCAAAACGATAGTTGTTAATCCTTCCAATAATTATGGACCATTTCAACTACCAGAAAAAATGATACCTAAATCTATTTTTTCTGTATTTAAAAAAAAACCAATAGAAATTTATGGCAATGGAAAAAATATGAGAAATTGGACGCATGTAGATGACACTGTTAATGGTATATTGCTTCTTATGAAAAAAGGGACTGTTGGGATTAACTATAATATTGCCTCTAAAGAATGCATATCAAATATTGATTTAATAAAAATTTTATCAGCAAAACTTGAAGACAAAGGTCATAAAAATATAAAAATCAAGTTTGTCAAAGACAGATTAGGTCATGACTTAAAATATAACATGACTTGTAAAAAGTTGTTAGATATTGGCTGGTATCCTCAAAAAAAATTAGACAACTCTTTGAATGACTTAATAGATTGGTATTCTTATGCTATAGAAAATAAATATTTTAAACTAAAAATTAATGACTTCAAATAATTTGAATTATTTAATTAATGAGGTTTTAAATTAATATGAGAAATGCAGACACACATAAAGATGCAGAAATAGAAATAAGTAAGGTCAAAGAATATCATTAATAATAGCTCAATTAACTTGATTTATGCACTGAAAAACTTTTTAATTGATTAAGTATAAAGTAGATAAACAAAAAATCTTGATTTTAATCCTCATGTAAGTTTTAAAAAAAATTAAAAGTTTAATATGAACTCGTTTAGGATACATTAGAAATTAATGCAAGTAGGATACATTAGAAATTAATGGAAGACTTAAGGCTTCATTTTGAAATTTTATTGAAATAGGAAATTTTTTGATTTTATATTGAATTTTACTATAAGGTTTCTGTAAAAAAGGAGCCACAGGGTAATGAATAACCGTATCAATTTTATTTTTATTAAGAAATTTTGATAATTGTAATTTCATTTCGTATACTCTAATTATAACTCAAATTTTAAAATTAGTGTAACACCATTAACTCTAAAATATCAAAGAAGGTTCAATTTGAGGAGATTATAATTTTTTTGAATGAAATAATAAAAATTATCAAAATAATTATATTGATTAAACAAGAAAAGTAATGGGAGTATTTTATAGTTAAAACTTGATAAGTTTCTTTCTATGGTTTACTAAATCACTCAATTTAATATAAAAATATTTTAGACGAACTCATTGATCGGTATTCTTATGCTATTTAAAACAAGATTTTAATGACAAAAAATAATTTTAAAATGATTTATCTATTAAAATATTAATTAAATAAATTTAATAAAATTAATTACTATATGAAAAAAAAAATTATTATTACAGGATCTGCTGGGTTTATTGGATTCCATACTTGTTTAGAATATTTGAATAAAGGCTTTATAGTTTTAGGAATAGACAATCTTAATAAATATTATGATGTGAGAATAAAACTAGAAAGGAATAAAATTTTAAAAGCTTATAAAAATTTTTACTTTAAAAAAATAGACTTAGCTAATTTTAATACAAAAAAAAATATTTTGAAAAAATTCAATCCTTCAATAGTAATTCATTTAGCTGCTCAAGCAGGAGTTAGATATAGTTTAGAAGCGCCTGAGGAGTATGTAAAATCAAACATCATAGCTACTTTTAATTTATTAGAAACATTTAAATCTGAAAAATTAAAACATTTCATGGTTGCTTCTACATCTTCGGTGTATGGTTTAAATAAAAAATTTCCATTTAAAGAAAGCACAAATACTGACACACCAATCTCTATTTATGCAGCAACAAAAAAATCAGTAGAAAATCTTTGTCATGCTTATTCATATAATTTTAAAATGCCAATAACAGCACTTAGATTTTTTACAGTTTATGGTCCATGGGGCAGACCTGATATGGCACTATTTAAGTTTGTAAAAAATACAATTAATAGAAAACCAATTGATGTTTATAATTTTGGAAAAATGAAAAGAGACTTTACTTATGTAAAAGATGTATCAAGATCATTATTTTTACTTTTCAAAAAACCTCCACGTAAAAAAGATAATTATTATCGTGTATTAAATATTGGAAATCAAAATATAGTTCTGTTAACAAAATTTATATCTGTTATCGAAAAAGTCTTAGGTTTAAAAACGAAAAGAAAATACATGAAAATGCAACAAGGAGATGTTAAGCAAACCTTGTCTAATACAGATAAACTTAAAAGGTTAGTTAAGTTTCAACCAAAAACGCATATTGAAGTTGGAATTAAAAATTTTATAAATTGGTATAAAGAGTATTTCAAAATTTAAATTTTTAAAAAATTAATTTTTCCAATTGTTCAATTTTTAATATTTCCGTTTTAATACCTGGAAAAAAATTCATTATTTTCTTATTAGACATTCTTGATATTTTTAATGCAGTACAAACTATTATTTTAAAATCTAAATAAAATGATTGGTTATTTATATAATATAATTCGAGACTTTTTTTTAAAGGAGCGATTTTTTCTTTGTAAAAAGTTTCTTTGTTTTTAGAGTTTTTTAAAATCTTATCTTCTTGAGAAAAAAAAATAGAAGATATACCAGTCAAACCTGGTTTGATTGATGATATTTTTTCTCTCTCTGTTTCCTTATAAAATTTAAAAGTTTCTTTTATTAAAGGTCTTGGTCCAACTATACTCATATTACCAAACAAAATATTAAATATTTGTGGCAATTCATTAATTTTTGTTTTTCTTAAAAATTTTCCAAACTTCAATATTCTGAAATCTTCATCTGCAGTATAAATTCCATCTCCAAGGTTAGGACTATTTTTAAGCATAGTGGCAAATTTAATTATTTCAAACTCAATTAAATTTTTTCCAACTCTTTTTTGGAAATATAGTACTTCATTTTCTCCTGTAAATTTTAATATAAATACGACTGGAATAAAAAGAGGTAATAAAATTAATAATGCTGTTAATGAGATAATGATATCCAATACTCTCTTGAATATTTTATTGTACATTTTTAAAATCAGATGGTTTTTGAAATGATTTTTCAAATAAAGTTTTTTTGTTTTCAAAAAATTTCAAATACCATTTTATAGTTTTTTCAAGTCCATTCTCTAATTTTATTTTCGGTTTATATTGAAGTTCTTTTTTAATACGAGAAATATTGGGACATCTTCTTCTTGTTGAGCCAGGAAAAGACTCTTTATTTAAGTATGAATTTTTATAATCAAATTTTTTTCCAACCAATTTTACTAATTTTTCAATGGTTACTTCAGTATCGTTTCCAATATTATAAATTTTAAAATTATTTTTCTTCTTCTTCATCAATCCCAGCATTTGATCTATAGCGTCACTTATGTAGCAAAAGGCTCTGGTTTGTTTTCCTCCATAAATGCTAAAAGGTTTTTCTTTCTTATAAAATCTTTCAATTAAATGTGGTATTACATGCTTGAACCCCATCCTTTCACCAAATATATTATGAAATCTTACTACGAGTATCTTAGTTTTGCTTTTTTTAGATAAATTTAAAAAAGCACTCTCACCAAGTAACTTTGTGATTGCATATGTATATCTTGGGTGGCCAACTTCTGTAATTGTTAAGGGGACATTTTCGTCAGTAGGTATTTTGTAATTAAAATAATCAATTGTTCCAGCATATGTTTCACTTGTTGACGTGAACATAAATTTTTTTATTTTTTTTGAAATAAGCCATCTCAAAGTATTCAAAATTATTAAACTATTAATTTCTATTACTCGATTTGGGTTAGTCAAAGTATTATTTACCCCAACAATTGATGCAAGTAAATATACATGATCAAAATTTTTTTTTAATTTTTTAAAATTTTCTTCTTTTGATAAATTAATTTTTAAAAAGTTTACATTTTTTTTTTGAATTAGTTTTTTAGCTTCATAGTCTAGTTGACCTCGTGAACTATCATCTACAATAGTAAGAATATTATTTTTATCTTCACTTATTTTTTTTGAAAGATGGAAACCAATAAAACCAAGACCACCTAAAATTAATATTTGCTTTCTCACAGATCACCTCTTCCTAAAACCTTAATAAGATTGAACTTTTTTAATTGATTAACTTGATTTTCACGAAATATTCCAATCAAATCAATAACCTTAACTTTAAATTTTATTATTTGTTTAATTAATTTGTTGTTATTTTTATACTCATTATGACCTGTTGAGATAACCAAAAAATCTGTTTCTTTGAGCAATTTATTTGATAGTTGTTTTGTTTTGATCTTTTTCTCATCCCAAAAATCTACATATGGATCTGAAACATTTATTTTAAAATATTTATTTTTGATTTGATTATAGAAAATTTCGACTGGACTATTTCTTGTATCACCAATGCCAGGCGCATATGCACAACCTAAGAGTAGAATATTTTTTTTTTTATTTTTAAATTTTTTTATTACACTTTTAAAAAATTTAGATGAAAAATAGGGCATTAAGTCATTTGTCTTAATTGCATTAAATGAAAAATCTAATTTTTGATTTATCTTAAAAATATTATTTAAACTCCATTCGGCCAGCAATGAGTCTTTTGTCAGACAATAGCCCCCAACACCTATGCCGGGATACATTATATTCTTATGAGTTGGTCTTTTTCTAATTGTATTAACAATATTATAAACATTTGACCCCATTTTTTCTGCCAGTCTAGTCCACTCAACCATAAAAGCGATATTTGTAGCTCTAAATGAATTTTCAAGAACTTTTGCAATTTCACTTTCTGTAGTTTTGTTTAACTCTGTAAGAGGATATTTTTTTGTATTAATTATTGTTTCTAAAAATGTTTTTACTGCAATGGCTGATTTTTTATCTATACCAGAGAATACTCTATAAAAATTTTTAATAGAGTTGATATAGTCTTTGCCAGGCATTACTCTTTCATAAGAATGTGCAATTTTGATTTTATTTGTTGTCAAATTCCTTTTTAAAAGGTTTTCCATTATTATGGGTTTAACAATCTTTTCAGTTGTACCTGGTGGCACTGTACTTTCTAAAATTATCAGGGCATTTGATTTACAGTTTTCACCTATGGTTTTAATTGCTTTTTTAAAATTTTTTAGATCAACATCATAGCTAATTAATTTATTTATCTTATTACTTTTTTTTTTTACATCTAAATTTATGTTTATTATAATAGTATCTGCATATTTGTATGGTTCCAATGAAGTTGTGCAGTAAAAATTCTTTTGTATGATTGATTTTTTATGAAATATAGAAATATTTTTATCTTCACTTTTAAATGGAAATTTGCAGTTGTTTAAATCATTAATCTTTGATTTTGATTGTTTTATTGGTAAATCAATTCCAAAAACTAAATTATCTTTATCTGCGTTTGCACAAATTAAAGCCATAACACTTCCTACAAAGCCAAGTCCTTGAATAGCAATAATTTTTTTATTGTGATTAAACTTCCTACCGTCGACTCTTATTTCTTTTTTCAATTTCATCTAAGTATAATTTTTCAATATTTCTAACTAAATTTTGTGAAGAATAGTTCTTATTTACATAATTAAAACCATTTTCTCCCATATTAAGTCTTAAATTTTTATTATTAATTATGATTTTAATTTTATTTTTAAATTTTTCTTTATCATTAATATCAATACAAAAGCCATTTGTATTTTCAATGATTAAATCTTTTACACCACCAACATTGGTTGCCACGATTGGCTTTTTGTACGCCATTGCTTCAATTAAACTTAATGGGGTGCCTTCATTTTTTGATGTATTGCAGACTATATCTAGTCCTGGATAAATTTTATTTAGATCTTTTATCCAAGATGTAAAAATTATATCTTGGTTTCCATCGATATTTTTTTGTTTATCAGCAACTTTTAGTCCCAGATTTTTTGCGTAACTTAAAAGCATATTTTTATCTTCTCCATCACCAATAATAAAAAAAGTTATCGGCATACTAACTTCAACTTTAATTTCTTTAGCAATATCTAAAATAAATTTTTGATTCTTAATATTAGTAAGCCTGCCCACAATACCTATAGTCACTTGATTTGAAATTTTGTATTTATTTTTAAATTCTTTTTTTTCATATTTTAAATCATATTTTAAATTTTCTAAATCGATAGCAAGTTTGACGAT
>Ga0233432_10004217_pt1 | contig 12833 bp, 11 predicted proteins | sample SI_122_August201_6_FD_179870 | JGI IMG/M metagenome (GOLD analysis project Ga0233432, IMG submission 179870) | Seawater microbial communities from Saanich Inlet, British Columbia, Canada - SI_122_August2016_10_MG | ecosystem: Environmental > Aquatic > Marine > Inlet | place: Canada: British...
ATAGATATCTGTTACCTTAACGTAGTACCACGATTCTTCAATCGGGTTAAACTCATTAGTTGTAAAGAGAGTATCTGTGATTTCTATAATTTTACCAATTTCAATTTTTTCAAAACCCTCGATTGCGCTTGATGTGAGAATAGTATAATCATTAAAGTCGTTTTCGGCGGATTTATTAAAACGAATGGACAGCAGATTGAGGCTATATGATATATCAATAATTTCAACAGCCTTTGGAGTAGAAAGGCTATTATCGATTGTTAAAGTTATTTTTAATGTGTCACTTATATTTTTACTTGCGTCTTGCGCGATAACTGCTATGGTATAATTTCCATCATCAAGATTATTTGTATTCCAATTAAATAAATATGGCTCCGCAGAGACTAAAGCACTATCTAAACTATCATTCACAAAGAACTGAACAAAATCGATTTCCTCGTTATCAATGGCATTTGCCGAGATAGTAATAATTTCATTAACAACAGCTCCATTTTCAGGAAAAGTAATAGATACTTCAGGTGCTGAGGTATCTCCTTTATTATCATTACAAGAGTTAAAAAAAATAATTGATAAAAAAGTCAAAACATTAATAATATGTAAATATTGCATCATTCAATATTACAAAAACGAGTTTTTAATATCTCTACCGTTTATTATCTTTTTTGAAGTCCTAATAAATTATCATAAATAATAATAGCTGGATTCAATAGAAAAGTTTCAAGATAACCCCTCCCTCTCAAAACAGCCTCAACTTGAAGCGATAAACCAGCCCCTACTAGGTTTACATCTGCGCAAATTCAAAAATCAGATTCAAAAACCATCTTCAAAATATTTTATAGTTATCAATGAAGTGCCTTTTTTATTATTATTTATAATTTTAATTCTGACTATAAAGAAATCATTTCATTAATTAGCGACCTCGATCTTTCCATTATATTATGGGTGTGTAAATATTCAAAACTTGAATTCCGACCAATCATATTAAGGTTATTAAACCTAGATAGGTATTTTTTTATTTCTTTAATTATTAAAGCGCTATCTCTTGTAATAATTGGATATGCGCTTTTTACCTTAACAAGCTTATAATTAATAATCTTCTCACTTTTTATTAAATTTTTATTTTCTAAATAACTCAGTATTTTATTATAAACTACTTCTTTTGCTGAATCAATTTTCATATTTCTTTCTCCCATTGGCACCTCAACAACAATACATGTTTTTTCAATGGGTGACATTTTAGTACTCCTATTTTTTGGCTCGTAAATTCTTGTAAAGGGGCATTCTAAATCTGGAAAATATATAGAAGCATTTGGCGAAAATGATTTTAAGTCTAAGTATAAAACACAGATCATCAATTCTCGGTATTTTATAAATTTTAGTTTATCTAAAATATGTTTTGGAGCAGCAGGACTTAAAGATTTTACTAGCTCATCAATTGGAGCAGTGTAGACTAAATTATTTATAAAATTATTCTCCCCGTTATTATCCGAAACAGATAAAATCTTATTATTATCATGATATACATTACAAACTTTTTTATTTAAAAAAATATTTTCTGGGCCAATTTTTTTCCCTAAAGCATTGAATATTTCCCCAAAACCCTGCTCAGGATAATAAAAGGCACCCTCTAGATGATCAGAATCAGTTTTTTTTATCAAAAATAAATCCTTGATTAGTGACCTTAGATTCAGAGCCTTTAGTCTACCACCTGATATTGTTGGATCAAGATTATCAGCGTCCTCTCCCCACAGTTTTTCTGTATATGATATTAAAAACATTTTTGAAATAGTTTTACCATAACTCTGATAAGCTACTTGTTTAAAGGATTCTGGAAGAGGTCTTTTTCTTAGTCTAGTTAGAATATTATCATATATTATTTTAATTAATGAACTCAAATCTAGATTATATACTAAATCAGATACTGATATTGGAAAATTTAAGAACTTACCTCTGTAGTAAATTTTACTAGGCGATGTTACACGCTTTAATTTATTTCCTAGCAATAGTTTTATCTCATTAGTAACGTACTCGCTCTTATCATGCAGCCTATGCGCGCCCGTGTCATACTTAAATTCTCCGTCAATTATTGTTTTACAGTTACCACCAATTGTACTTGATGCTTCGTGGATCTTTGCTTGCATACCTACTTTCTTTGCAAAATAGCCGACACTTAATCCGGCCGGGCCACCACCAACAATATCTATATTATTTTCATTTTTCATTTGGAAAATTATTTTATCATTTGGAATGTTGTTATTTTTGACCACATTTGGTTCATATATGGATTATGATAAAAGGCAGTATCTCTACTAAAACTTGATTTTTTATGATCGAAGAGGTGTCTATAATCACCAACCATTAATACTTTTCTATTGTTCGAACTACCAAATAAAACTTTTTTAATGTCTTGATCATTATCTACGTCTATAAAATCTGCTTTTATTTGGTGGCTCTTAAAGTAAAAATTCATTAAAGGAATACTAATTATTGTATCAAAACCACCATCGGCAGATATATAATCTTTCAATTTTTTAACAGCAGTAAAGTTTTTATGTTGATTAATTAAATTAGCGTTATGAAATAATAATATGGCAAAATATGTATAAACAATTCCAGAAAATAGTTTACCCCTGTATTTTTCCTGTCCCTCAATAAGTAAAATACATAAAAAAAATATTATTGGGAGTACATGCCTACTTTTGTAAACAACGTTCTGAAATAATAATATCCATAGGAAATAGATACCCATACATATAATTATTGGCTTTATTTTATTTTCAGATATCCATTTTTTTGAAACATCTTTCAAACTAATTATAAATTGAATCAAAAGAATAGTCGATAGAAAAATAGAAGTCACACCCCTAGAAGACCAATAACCCCCAAAACCATCAGCCCATACAGATTTAATAAGCAGTATAAAGCGATCAAAGAGTCCTTGTTCTGTGAGTATAGTACCACCGAAGTCCATAAAATGGCCAGAGGTTTGCTTTTTAGCCATCATGATTAAGTCACTTGCACCAGTCAATAAAACCATTGGTACAAGCCAAATAAAGACACCAATTAAAAACGATTTAGTTAAACTTTGTTTACGGTTGCTTAAAACAAATATTTTCATCAAAGGAAAAATTATTAATGGTAAATATGAAAGCCTCACGCCAGCAAGTAGACCAGAGATAAAAAATCCTTTTTCAAGGTGGTTCCCTTGTATTTTTGCATAAATTAGATAGTAAATAGCACTCACTGAAATCGCTAAGCCCATTAAATCAGGCATATATCTATTACTCATTAGCCAAAAAAGAGGATTGAGAAATATAATTAAAGCTATATACCTGCCTTCATAAGACTTTAGACTAGTATTGAATATTCTTAGTAAGTAGTATATAATAAAAAAAATGGAACAACCGCCTACTATTGAGAAAGATAAACCCATATTACCTACAACTAGATAAAGAGTTTTAATTAAAAAGCAGAAAATAATATAGCCTGGAAAATGAGGCTGTAGTTTTGTTATGTCGTAATCTTTAATACTGAGAGCAAACCTTAGACTATCAATATCTTCAATATAATAAATACTAGTTAAAGCTCTTGATAGTAAACAAATCAATAATAAAAAGATTAATAAACTATTATTACGTTTAAACATTTAGAGCAGAACCTATACAAAAAAAAACAGGGAACCAAATATGGTTCCCTATTCTTTTAACTATTATTTAACCTTTATCTACCAACCAGCTACATTGGCATCTGAAAAACCATAAGAGGCTTTAAAAATAGCTCTTACTTCACCAACTAGAGAAGTATGATATGCTTGCATTGCATCAAAATTTCCGTTTGATGGATAAACAGGTGCTGTACCCATGACGGTCAAAATACGATCAAGATTTGCATCCGTAATGACTTTAAAATCATTATACAGAAGACCATTTGCATAGCCTCTCATTTCACTCCAATGATTTTCATAATCAGCAGTTGCGTCAGAGCCAGCTACGATAGCAGTATCACCAGCAGCAATTAATCCAGCAATATCAGATGCCACATTATTTACATAATGAATAGAAACAGCAGCAACTACTTTTTCCCAGTTATTCGTCACAATATCTCTTTGAACTAAAATATCAGCAAGGTCAGCTTGGTTAGTAATCAGTGTCCTTCCTTCTAGATAAGCATCGAATATTGTTTTTGTGAAATCGTGGTTAATATCACAAGCGCTACAATCATCTCTTTTTGCAGCTGTGATTGCCCAACCAACGTTGTATTCAGATTTAAAATCAATAGAGCCATCACTATTTGAGTCATTGTATGGACTTGATTTTCTATCAACATCGTCTGCATACCCAGTGTTGTAATCAAGCGCAGCACCAAAATAACCAAATGATTCATCCCAGTGATGTTCCATCGCTGTGTAATTTGCATCGTCACTAGCTACTGAGTTATCATCTGTTGGAATTTTACTCATATACTTTGAAGTTCCTTGCCAATATGAAACAGCACCCCATAAAGTCTTTTGAGTAATTTGATCTAAACGAATTCCAGCATTAGTACCAGTTGTTCTGGTTAAACCATTAGCAACACTTTCTTGAACCCATCCATTAACTAGAGTACCCGCATTAGCGCCATACCCAGGTATAATGTAGCTTTCTACGGCTGTTAATCTATCATTTAAATGACTAGATGAGATATCATGGTACTTTGCCTGTACGGTTGACATATCACCAGCAGATGATAGAATAGCTTGATTAGCATTGTCATTCGCCATCATACTAACCAACGTAGCCGGGTTATTAGAGGCAGCATCAGCACCCATCTGAGTTTTAATGTCATTAATCAGTAAGTTCCTGACTACTTGCCCAGAATAAGAGACACTGTTTTCTTCACTATTAAACCTACTCTCAAATGAGTATTCAGTCGGCGTATCAATCAATGCAGCTCCATCATCGTCATTATCATCACTAGATTCGCATCCAATGAAGACAAAAAGCAATAGTGATGAAAGAAACATTAAACTATTGTTTAGTTTCATTTTGTATTCTCCTTTTATGTTATTGAGTCTTATTATCATTTTTTATTTAAAAATTTATGTTATCAATTATTATTATTATTATTAGGTTTTGTCTATGTTGGCCTAGAAAGTATAATCTAAACCAAGATTAATCTGTCTTCTTGGGCCTATGATTATTCCTGAACTTAGACCCGCTTCTTTTTGACCTGGATTCGAATGAAGCCTTGATCCAATATAACTTTCATCGGTAATATTTTTCCCGGATAAATAAATTCTTAATTTTTCGCTGTGCTGAAAATTAGCGCTTAAATTTAAAGTAGAATACTCGGGAACAGATCCTTGAATACCGAGATTTTTTGTCTTTTCTATGTTTTCAAAATCTGTATAGACTTTACTTACGTATTTAAAATCTACCCTAAGAGATAGTTTTTCACCAAAATCATTATAGATACCAGCCATTAAGGTATGTGAAGGCGCATATGGCAGCTCTTTCCCACTTATATCTATTTGACTCCCAACTGAACCAGCAACATTTGATATTATCTCGCCCTCAACAACCTCTGTTTTTAAAAAAGAATAAGAAACATCAATATTCGGTAGTAGTTTGCTTAAATCACTTAAGTTAAATATGGTTTTTGTTTCTACACCCATCGTATTTGCCTTACCTAAATTTTTAAAAACAGTTCCTCTTCCAGCTGCCACTAAATCTTCGATTGCAACATGATATCCTGAATATTCAAATTGTATAAATGAAACGTTTCCTCTAATTCCAATTTCTTTATTCCAACTTTTTTCTGCTTTAAGATCTAAGCCACCATCTGAAACATTCTCCCCAAAATTCAATATCTTCAAAGCACCGCTTGATGGCGGAGTAAAACCTCTATGGACACCTCCAAAAAAGTTAAAACCTCTAAGTTCACTTATAAAACCAACCCCTGGTAAAATAGCAGATGTTGTTTTGTCTAAATAAGTTGAACCAGCTAGGCGATCAATCCTCTCTTGTTCAAAAATCTCAATCCGAACACCTGGTCGAACATCAATAGAGCCAAATTCTATTGATTCGGTTAAGAAGCCGCTGAAAGCCATTGTCTCATAATGATGGCTTTGACCAACTATTGTTGGAGCCTCGTCTTCGGATGAGGCTGGTATAAAATAAATGCCATCCCTACTATTTGGACTATCACCTTGTTTCTTATCATCTATAAAGCGCTCCCAATATATTCGAGCACCAATTTCCAAGGTTGATTTTTTTTCAAGAAGCAAATGCTTTAAACGATATGACTGCTCGTAGCCAGCGACATAAAATGTTCTAAGTATCCCAAAACTATCTTGCCCGTTGCCGACTCTCACTAAATCATAAGGGTCGTAATAATTTGCTGGGCTTGGGCTTTCTTTACCGAGATCAGACGCTAGTATAAAAACATCATTTTCTCTCCACCACCTCCTATCAAAATAACTCGTAAAAGCAGTTATGTTTTTTGATAAAACTGAACTCAATCGTTCTGATTGTATTAAATCGAGAGAAGCTCTAAAAATCTTGAAATTATCATTCTCTTTTGGATTGAATTTAGGATCGTTTTCAAATGACCACTCTGTTAATCCAGTGTAAGTAGCGTTTGAATTTTCATAATTGATATTTGATTTGATATACACATTCTTGTTTAGAGAAGGTAAATAATTAATTTTCAATGTTGCATTAATTTGTTCAAATTCATTATTCTCCCTAAATCCATCGCCTCTCTTATATAGAAGTTGCAATTCTGGTTTTAGTTTTTCATTTTTAGAACCACCAACCTCAGAGAAAACACTAGCAAAACCATTCTCGCCAGCAATTATTTTAAAAGTACCTCCGAAGTCATTTCTTGGTCTGCGAGTGAAATAATTTATTACCCCTCCCATAGTTTGAGGTCCAAAATTAATGGCGCCACTGCCTTTGATTACTTCTAATCGGTCAATTCGTTCTGCAGGAGGGTTATAGTACATATTAGGGTAAACATATAACGCTGGCTGAATTGGCACGCCATCTTCTAAAATTAATACTCTTGAACTACGCCTTGGGTTCAAGCCTCTAATACCAATACTAATTCGAGAGTTTCCAATTCCATCATCGGAAAAGCCATTAATACCAGGTATATGTTCTAACATTTCTTGCGTTCCTAAAGGGTTAACAAGTTTTATTGTTTGCATACCCATAACAGTTGCGGCACCAGGTAACTCTTGATAAGGTGCGGTTGCATCACTTATAATTTCTAAACGACTCATAGCAATTGGCTGAATTTCGAGAACAGCATCAATTTTGTAAGATTTGCCAGACTCTATAGCAACATCTTCTCTATAATCTTCAAAGCCAATGAAACTTATACTAATCTTATATTTTCCATCTTCTATACCATCAATATTAAATTTTCCTTCTTTATCAGTGGTGACTCCATATTTTTGACTGTTATCACCCATAAGCTCAACATTTGCTCCTTGCAGGGGTATTCCTTGGCTGTTGTTTATTACTGATCCTTTAACACTATTTTGATCTTCATCCGCAAGTAAAAACGAAGAAGAAAGAAGACCTAAAGAAGCAATCATGATTTTGAGCAATATTTTATTCATATATTTTTTCTAAAATATTTCAGGATTTTCTTCAAACTGATCTAAATCAGAATCATTTTCAAGAAGTAATAAGCCATAACTACCACCATCTGAACCAGTATCAGTTTGAGGTTCAAGAATTGCATCATCCTCGCAGCCAAGAAATAAAACTAAAAAAAATGAAGTAATTATTAAAAAAGAAGGTACTTTCAATTGGTTTTTTATCATGCTGCTGCCTTTCTCCATGAAAGACCAAGGCCTAGAGCGACGAAAATCCAGGCGATTACTTCTATCATACTTGGATCACCATTGTAGCCAAATAAGCCTTTCATTAACCCTCCTACAGCTCCTTTATCATGCATGACAGGGTACGTACCGTCTTCATTTTTCGGTGGGTTTAAATCCCAAATTCGAGATGCCCACTTGCTTGCATTATTGACCACTGTTGCCCGATTATTTTCGTTATCTTTTATACTAAATACTTTCATATCTCCATTCATTCTTGTCGCAATTATATTATTGTTATCTGTTTTAATTGTACCACCATAGTAAGGAATTATATTTGCAGACTCAAGTTCATGAACTCCATATGTGAACATACCAGCGGCAACAAATACCAAGACACCTGAGGTCACGTTAAAAAAAGTTTTCAAAGGAACTTTACGACCTTGCATAAAGATCATAAATGACAATCCAATTCCAAGAGCAGCCCCAATAAGAGACAAAATAATATTTAAACCACCTTCTTTAATGATGATTCCGTATAAAAAGAGGATTGTTTCTATTCCCTCTCTGAAAACTGAAATAAAAGATAAAGCAAAGATACTATACCCTACCTTATCGCTTGATAACGCATTATCCGCTTTTTCTTTAAGGTCGCCGGCTATATTCCTATTTTTTGCCATCCAGACAATCATTGACCCTAAGATAGCAGCTGCAATTATCATTACGATCCCCTCAAATAATTTCGCTGACTTGCCTTCAAATCCATTTGCAAATATTTGAAAGAGGAATGAACCAATTATACTTGCAACTAATGCGGCTGCGACACCCTGCCATAATCGAATAATAGCATCGGGCTGATTTGTTTTCTTCAAGTAAGTAAACAGAATTCCTACTATTAATGAACCTTCAAGTACTTCCCTAAAAACGATTATTAATTCTGCCATTTTATTTTAATTTATTTCTAGCAATTAGGCCCAAACTCTGAGTTGGAACATGCTCTTGGAGTGTAGACTTATAATTCAAAGGGAGTTCAGGCCTAAATTGCTAAGTTTGTTTAGTATTTTTATATAATGCTATCTTTATTGAGACTTATTCTCATTAAATATAAAAACAAAAATAGCTACAATGCAAAAAATATTTAAAAAAAGCCCGTTAAAAACGAGCTTTTAAATCAGAAGGAAGGACTTGTTATTTTGAATATGAGTGTTTTATTTGATAAATATTATCTTTATGCTCAATAATCATTGCAGTTATCCTATTTCGAACATTCTGAGGAGTGTTATCCGCAAATTTTTTATACCCCTCAGACCATGCTTTTTCAAAAGAAGCAAGATCTTTTGCCTTATAATAACCAACAATATTCCATTCATCTCCCCAGCTATGGCTCAACGAGCCAACTTCATCCAACTTACCTTCGTCGACTAATTTATCAAAAACTGGATTCCAATGTTTTTCCATTAAATCATGATATTCTTTCATCTTATTAAAAACGACTTTATTTTGAGAAACAACCATTATTTGAGCTGAAAGAAAAACATTATAAATTAAAAACACTAAACTTATCTTTATAATTGAACGCATCTTATCTCCTTTATTTGTTGATTATCTGTTTAAATGGCACTTTACTACTTTTAAGTTTTTGAACTGTAAAAAGCTACCCCTGTTAACACAGACATAATAATAACGGCGGGAATAGGCGGATGAACCTCTGGATTTATGACATGTAGCAATACGCTAGCTAGGTTTATGATATAAGCTACACCGATCGCGAAGAGAAGCTTTTTTGCTGAAGCATCCTCCATATCTCTGCAAAGCAATGCAACGAATCCAAAAGCAATCATAAAAGATGCCACGGCTTCATGCATGTATGTACCTACTTTTATGGAGGTGGCATTTATCAAATGTTGACTAAAAGCGCCACCACTTACAATACCTTCTGCACCGACATAAATGGCAATACCCATCAAGACATTTATCGCACCAATGACTGTTAAAACTAATTGAGGACTCATACAAACTCCTTGTAGTTTTAACTAAACTTAATAATATATTTTACGATTCCAAATAAATTATTTTAAAAGACAATATCAATATTATATGTGCATTTATTAAATCTTAACTAAAGTGATACTTTAGGCTTATTGGTACTATCTAAGAAATTGAAACCTTTATATTGCAAGGTATTCTCATCAAAATAAAGGTAACAAATATTTGAACCTAATAGGTCATTTTTTAATTTTAAGATTATTCTAATTGCTTTACCTTTTTTATTTATCTTTTGAATTATTATCTTCCCACTATTAATGTCAAAAACCTCTCCTGGGCTAAATGATTTTTTTTTCAAAAGAAAATAAGAGCTTTCTTCACAAGCATTTAAAACAAAGCCTTCGTTAGAATGATGAATAGCTGTTGGCTTAATGTCATTATCATGTGCAATAAAAACTGGATTTATGATTCTTCGGTTTGAGTTTGTTTTTAAATTCATAAAAGGTTCTAAGTCTATTGTTAAGGTTGGTGCATAATTAATTTTTGATGGGAAGTTTAAAACCACAAAAGTATAAAAATTAGGATTCTCATTCATTTCATTTTCAAGTCCATTTACAAGCTTCTTATTAATTAGTGCGTTGTCTACCCAAACTTTATAATTATTGATACTTCCAAGAAATAGAGTTGATGCATAAAATATTAAAACTAGAAAGATGATTTTTGACTTTCGGTAAGATCTGTAAATGATTGCACCCACAAATATTGCAAAAAAACATGATGCCAGGTACGTATCCCCTGTTTTTGATGAACTACTTGTAAAAAAAATTGGTATAATGAATAGTATAAATGATATGATGTATCTATAATATTTTTCATTGTTTGAATAAATGAAGAATAGAGACCTTATAAAAAACGGAATTATAAAGACTATCAAATAATATTTTTTTTCAAAAAGTATAGTTTCAAACCAATGATAATTAAAAGGAAGAAGTATTGACAAACCACTATTTAATGGACTTGTTAAAAATTGGGACAACTGGCTTAATTTATAATTATCAGTTAAAAGAAATCGAGTTTGGTTACATGTGCTAATCAAAAAAAGTGAAAAGATCAAGACAGTTAAAATATTCCCTGCAGCAAGCTTCCATAAAATCCTGCAGCGTCTACCTTTTTCTACTAATTTATTTTTTTCCCAAACAACCAAACAATACTGAGCAAAGAGTAAAACAATACTTGTCTCCTTAGATAATAAGGCAAAAAAGAAAAAAAGTTGAGATAATATCAAAAAGCTTAACTGCTCTTTAGAGCAATATCGAAATAATGTTATTAAAGATAATAAATAAAAACTACTTGCAACGAGTTCGGTCTTACTATAGACCCAAAACATAGAATTGGTCATAATAGGATGGATAATAAATATCACTGCGCATACAAATGATAATTCTCTACGCTTTAGCAATACAAATGAAAACTGGTAAATAAGGATGACATTAAAAATATGAAAAAAGACATTAGTTAAATGATACCAAAATGGATTTATTCCCCATATCGAATATTCAATTAAACTAATTGAATCTATGATTGGCTTAAATGAATAGCTTTTATTAAAAAACTCGTTCGGGGACAGCCAAATATTTTTAAGGTTCTGAAAAAATCCATAATCATTGTAAAAAACTGCAAACTTTACATCATCGGGAATGAAACCTATCGTTAGCGATGGTAATAGATATAAAAAACATAAAATAATTAAAAGAGCATGCGGGTAGTTAATAATTATATTTTTAACCTTTTGATATTGATTCAGCATAACAAACAAAAATTAGTATAGAATTATTCAAAAACAGATTTATGATTTTGAGATATTCTATAAATGAATTAGTATTTACTTATGGAAAAAACAGAATTAAGAGATAATATAAAAATTAGAAAATCCACAATACATGATTCTGCATTCATCGCTGAAGGCGCAAGAATAATCGGAGATGTAGTGCTGTATGAAGATTCTTCGATTTGGTATAACACTGTTGCTAGAGGAGATATTAACCAAATTATTATTGGTGCAAGATCAAATGTTCAAGACAATTCTGTTATACATATAGAAAATGATCAAGGTGTAGTTATCGGGGATGATGTAACTATAGGCCATAATGCCATTATACATGGCTGCAAAATTGAAGATGGTGCACTTATCGGAATGGGGGCAATAATTATGAACGGTGCTGTTATTGGTTCTGGAGCTGTCGTAGGAGCAGGTGCTGTTGTAAAAGAGAACATGATTGTAAAACCCTGTGAACTAGTCGTAGGTGTACCGGGTAAAGTTGTAAAAAAACTACCAGAAACAGTTCTAGCTCAAAATATAGATTGGGCAAAAAAATACGTAAACCTTGCTAAAATTCACAAAGATCATCAAGAGTCAAATAAATAAAAACTATTTAAAGTTCTTTGATTTTACCACAAAACCATCAGAATTATATTCTTCCTCAGTGGTTATTTTACCTCGTTTATTGAAGTATTTCCATTTACCTATTTGCTTCCCATCTTTATACAATCCTTCATACTTAGTCTTACCATTTGCATGATATCCTATCCATTTTCCATCTTCCTTGTTATCTAAATAATCGCCTTTATATTTTAAATTTCCTTTATCGTCCCAACCAGACCAAGTACCTGATTTAGCACCATTAACGATATCACCTTTTTCTTTGCGCTCACCATTTTTATGAGTGCTGAAAGCGGGGCCATTATATACTTTTAAGTTATAAAACCACATTGAGCTGTAATCGGGCCTAGTAATAAAACGACCGCCTCTATCAAATAATTTTTCATCCATGTCAACTGGGGTTTCAGAACAGCTGATAAAAAACAATAATAAATAAATAAATATTTTCTTCATAATTACTCCAAAATTAATTCAAACCTAGTATAAAAGAATTAAAACACGAACTAAATAATATGAACACTATTTGAGAAAGAGCATCTTTTTCGATTTTAAAAAAGAAGGGGTTTCAATTACGTATAGGTAAATACCTCCACTTAC
>Ga0233432_10004219_pt1 | contig 12831 bp, 30 predicted proteins | sample SI_122_August201_6_FD_179870 | JGI IMG/M metagenome (GOLD analysis project Ga0233432, IMG submission 179870) | Seawater microbial communities from Saanich Inlet, British Columbia, Canada - SI_122_August2016_10_MG | ecosystem: Environmental > Aquatic > Marine > Inlet | place: Canada: British...
CTTTACGAAATCTGACATAGGCAGTAGTGCTCATGTCAAAATCATTGAAGAAAGAATTAATGTATGAACGTGTAAGCATAATATACTCCTTATAAAAATAGTAACTTACACAGTGTATAAGCAACCACCGTGCCAACTTTATTTGTCCATTTAATAGTTCGTTTTACCAAAATGTATGTCATCTTGCCCAATGGTTTGGTCATAATGAAAAAAGTGATTGACAAATCTGAGATACTTCCATAATATAAATAATGAGTGTCATACTTATAGACTATAACTGAAACTAAATGAAACGAGAAGAATTACTTATCTACAACCAAACCCAGATGGAACTAATCCAAGAGCACAAGTGGATTATGTCTGAAAAGATGGGTTATGATGTTGGTGATAAGGCAGTCCTTGATTGGATAAACACGCATTCTCAAAGGTTTCGTGAAGAATGGTATCATGAGAATGGTCTTGACTAATGATAAATAGATGTATAATACTGTAAAGCAATTATTTACGAGACAAATATGGATTACTTTCAAAAAGAAAAAGCAGAGACAGTCATCGACCATCTATCAAACTTCCTTGAGAAGACAGAGGAAGAAGTTGGGGTGAGAGTAGGTAAAAACTTTCTCAGCAAGGTGTTTGATACCAGAGTAGTCCAAGAAGAGTTTGATGAGATATACGATGCTCACAAAAGATTGACCAGTGGTAGTGAGAAGGTTGATGAAGATGCGATAGACATTATTGACAGTCTACTTAGCAGGGTTTACATTTACAAGATGAATTATATTTATTCAGAGTTATGGCAGAAGGGTTATGCTGAACCGACAGCAGTTGACGAGTTCGGTGAAGTTGTCTTTACCTACACAAAGAAAGCAGATGAAGGTAATGATAGCAAGTTCAGAGAAGTTTATGGTGAGTTGAGGGACGAGTAAATGTCTCAAAGTTGTCTCAAGGGATTGATCCATTTGGAAATCCCTTATACTTACCTTGGTTTATGAGAGATAATATGAAGTTCAAGATTGCATCCGATTTACACGTAGAGTTCGGTGGAGATTACAGGTTAGATAGAGATTCAACATATCTCATTGCAGGTGATGTTGGTCCTATTGGTCATGCACTCAAGTATCTAAACAATCTCCCAGACGATATTCGGGTTTACTACATTGCAGGGAACCATGAGTTTTATGGTTATGACATTTCCCTAGACTATGCACAACTCCGAGAAGGATTGAGGGACAAAGAGAATGTCACTTTCCTTCAAGATGAGTATGTGAAGGTGGATGATGTTTATATCTATGGGACAACACTTTGGACCGATCTTGAGTCAGAGCAGTTCAATCCCGAACAACTGATGAGCATGAATGTGATGAATGATTTCCGAACTATCAAGAGTGGTAAGAATATGTTCAAACCGAGTGATATGAGACAAGAGCATTATGCCTCAAGGAAGTTACTCCAAGAGTTCTTGGAAACTCACGAAGACGATAAGGTGATCGTTATGTCACATCAACTTCCATCCTTCCGAAGTGTCCATCCGATGTATGGTGGTTCCAATTCTCCGATGAATTATTACTTCGCAAGTCACTTGGACAAGTTGATTGAGAGGTATCAACCTAACTATTGGGTCCATGGACACACCCACAAATCAGTCGATTATCACATTGGTGAAACGCATGTTATGTGCTACCCAATTGGGTATCCCAATGAAAATCAACGACTTATAGAAGGTTCGTTAGAAATCTGACCCTATCTGTCTCAAAGTTGTCTCAGTGACTTGTGTTATCTTGACTCTGATATATAATGATCTGGTAAGAGGTAAATAGAATGAAAATAGGTGAAACAATTTATCACAACTGGTATTCCGAGGGTGGAGGTCAAATCACCCTTACCGAGGAAGGTTATGAACTATATGAAGTTCCTCAGTATGGGGGAGAACCTATGTTTGTGGGACACTACGAAACTTTAGAAGAAGCAAAGGCAGTTGCCGAGACTTGGACTTAGAATTGTATCAAAGTTGTCTCACGAACTTGTAAAATATTGACAAGACGATATAATGATCTGGTAAGAGGTAAATAGAATGAACAATCAAAACGTAATCAAAAAGATCCGAAAGGGTGTTGGTCTTATCCCTTCCCGAGTAATCGTGGATAAGAAGAGAAAGAACAAAACCCCAAGAAAGTCAAAGCACAAGCAGAGACTCTTTTGATCTATGATCCTTATGATGATCTCCTCTTGGCATTGACCAATGAGGATGAGAAGGGAGTTGAATACACCCTCAAGAACAATGAGATAGACATCAATTATGCAGATGGTCATTTCGTTGCGGTAGCAGTTGCTTGGGGAAAAATAAGTGTTCTTGAAACCTTGAAGGAATATGGTGCTGACCTAACAAAAGGAAAGTTCCTTACAAGTGCCTGTCAATATGGAGACTTGGTGGTTGTGGAATACCTTGCCTCTATTGGTTCAGATATTCATTGTGACGATAACTATCCCTTGACTATTTCTATTATGTATGAGCAATTTGATGTGCTTCGTTACCTCATAAAGTCTGGTGTTCCACCAGTGTTTGATATACACCTCATCACCGAGTTGACCATACTGAGATACAATAATCTTAGTATGTTAGAGTATATGAAAGATGTTGGTTTCGACTTCAGTGTATTTGATGATACTTACGAAAACCTCATCGAAAGAAATAAGAAAAAAGCAATAAAAGAAGTGTTGACTAATTGAAACTAGGTATATAATGCTAATACCTTCACACTGCCAGACCCACTACCATTTGAGTTGATTCCCCTTTATGACTGAAGAAGTAAAAGAGACTGTTAGAAGAATATTCTGGGAAGCATATTCTCCCCTACTTGGTAAACTCTCAAGAGATACTAGGACACCAGTTGAGGAATTGTTTGAGGAAATGATCACTACCCACATTGGTGGGTGGGACATGATCTACTACCAAGCACAAACTGGACTGGATGCAGGAGTATCCTTGGGAGAACAGGAACGAGAAGTAAAGAAGATCTCTAAACTATTTGAGAAACTATTCAAATGAGTAACATTCGAATCACAGTAAAAGACATTGAAGAAACCACACTATTGGATAGTATTGTAAAACAATACGATGAAGGTTCAGATCAAGTCTACGAGATTGAGAATCCAGAGGGAGAGGTAGTGGGCATTCTCACACCCTACGATGGACCATACGAGGCAACTGTCGAGGAGACTGACGATGGCACAGGTGATTGTATCGTGCCACTTCCTAAGAGACTGTTGAGCAAACTGGGAATAGGTGAGGGAGACAACCTTGATGTTACTGTAAGAGATGATGGTTCAATTGAACTTAGTAAATGAAGGATTCTGTCAAGTTCAAGATCCTGTCTTTACAGGTTCTAATATTTCTCGCAATTGCTTATATCATAGTGACTGTGGAGAAGCATGTCTATGAACTCCATCCAGAGGAAGTAAACCAAATCGTCCTTGACTATAGAGCAAAGTATGATACAAGGGTTCCACCCGAAATACGTGACAGGAAAATGTCAAGTGAAACTCTCAAGATTGTATTCGGTCAGATCCCCAAACAAACACTGGTTGCTATAGTCCGAGAACTTACTGATGAACAATATGGATTCATGTTGGTATTCTTCTCTAAACTATCAGTAAAGGAGCAACACTGGTTGAGTGCCTTATTCAAGCATCTAAACGCATCCGAACTAAGAAGACTAATAATCATCACAAACAAGATCGGTGTGGACAGAACCCTTATCCTAGTGGATCTGATGACCACTCTACCCATACAATCACAAAAGGATATTATAAGGACACTCTTTCGCATACCACTGAGTGATCTAGTAGATCTTGTTTACGTTATGCAAGAGATGAATAGTGACATGATCGAAACTATGTTTGAGGTTCTAGTGGATTCTAAGGATCTGAAATCATTCTTGCAGATCATTGAGATCCTCGACCTCAAGACATTGACCCAGATGTTCAGATCCATACAGAAACTTCCAGACGAGCAAAGGGATCTATTCGTCAAGTTAGTCAAAGACTTGGATGGTGGGATCTTTGACTCTGTTGCATTGTTGGTGAAACTTGACAGAAGTTATTTGATGAGGATGCTGACCATGCTTGCACAACTCAACGTGAATGATAAACGAACCTTTGTGAAGGTGTTCAATCGTATGTCAACTGAACATGTGAAACGTGCAATTGAAATCATGGAGAGTGATGACAGGATATTGGATAGTAGCATGGAACTCACAGATCGTCTTGACAGGCATTTGGTTGAGGGTGAGGAGACTGAGACTTTGGAGAGAGCAGTCAACACCGCATCCCGAGTGAGAGTTGGCAAACGTTTTGAGGGACTTGTCAAACTCAAGGAGAGCAGGACAGTTAGGATACGCAGGATGATGAAACAGGTTGATGGATACCAAGAAACCTACACGGGGAATACCATCGAGAAGATGGTGGATGACTATGACAGTTTGGAGAATCCAGACAGACTCACAGATATTCTATCGGGTTCCGATGGTATCATTCATGGTTCTTATCGTGGAGAACCGAGAGTATCACAAGAACGTAAATTGTTTAGAGTGAGAGAGATGTATAGTGGGAACAAGAGGGGACAAGTGCTAGACTTCTATGACAGGAAACCCTACCAAGTACCACAAAGAGTTGAGGATACTTTCATCATCCTCCCACCTCAAGAATTAGAGGAACTGACCCCCATAGAATTGGAGAGTGGTCTATGAGTCCGTTGGTCATTGCATTGATTGTTAGTTTAGGAATCATCCATACGATTATCGTTTCGATGATTTGGTTTTCAATTGGTTATTTAAAAGGAAAGAGAGCATGAGTTTAGAAAAGGAATTATACACATACCGAGCAAAGGTTGTTTCGGTCTATGATGGAGATACTATTCGTGTCGATTTGGATCTGGGGTTTGGTATCAAACTAGAGAACCAGTCAATTAGACTTTATGGGATAAACGCACCAGAGGTTCGTGGTGAGAGTCGAGAAGAAGGGATTGTGACCAGAGACAGGTTGAGAGGAATTATCCTAGATAAATACATTATAATCAAGACCCACAAGGACAGTAAAGGAAAATATGGCAGATGGATCGGTACAGTCTTTGCTGACGATAGCAACATCAACGAGTTGTTAGTAGAAGAAGGTTTGGTAGAAAGCAGAAGTTATTGAGGAAAGAAATGGAACGTTACTTAGTTATTGACGATATATCGAAAGAGATCATGGGTATCTACACAGATTTGGTGGTTGCAAATAAGGTTGCGAAGAAAAATGAAAGTTTCTATGTTTTGAAGGAGAAGGTATGATGTTGAAAGTGGGACAATCAGTAAAGATCAAACCTAGAGTGTTGATGAAGAATGTCACGACCTTCAGAGAATTTATAGTTGCTGAACTGGATGGAGAAATGGTTAGAGTGCAACAGTCCAATGGTAGTTCCATTTGGTTGTTGGAAGAGGATTTAGAATGGTGTGTATGATGAATGGTGAAACAGAATTACATGGGGTTGAATTATATACTCCTCAAGTGTTTGGAGACAAAAGGGGTTGGTTTAAGGAGAACTGGAGAGAGAATGGTCCTCTGGGCAAATACAACTTCGTCCAAGAGAATGTTTCCAAGTCCCAGAAGGGTGTTCTTAGAGGTCTTCACTTCCAATCCCCCAAAGCACAAGGCAAACTGGTTACCGTTCTGAATGGTTCCGCACTTGATGTTATCATTGACTTGCGACCCGATTCTCCAACCTATCTTGAAGCAGAGAATTTTCTCCTCACTGATGTTAATGGATACCAACTTTATGTTCCCGAGGGATTTGGTCATGGATTCTTGTCCCTTGAGGATGATACAGTCTTTCATTACAAGTGTACAGACTACTATGATCCCGAAGGTGAATACTGTCTTCGATGGGATAACGAGATCACCCAGAACCTTTGGTATGGGGTTCCCCACAGTTTCATCCTAAATGTCTCTGAGAAAGACAAGGGAGGGATGAATTTGGATAAGTGCTTGGAAAACAACCACTTCTGAAATAGTTGTCTCAACCTGTCTCAAGGTTGTCTCAGTGGATTGTGCTATCTAGTTCCCATGTTATAATGGGTTGGTAACGAGTTCTAAAGAGATAAAAAAATGAGAGTATCAGATTTGATTTCCTACCTGCAAGAAACCCAAAAGATAGAGGGTGACCTCCCCATTATTGGTATTGCTGAAGGCATTGCTTATGGAGTCGGGGTGAAACACCTTGATAGTGGTCGTCTGGATGGATTCGCAGATGCAGATGATGTAAGGGATGCTCTGCTTGATGAAGGTCAACAAGTTTTCGTAATTGATTTGGATTTATAAAACATGGATACTTTGCTTAATTTGATTGAAGGTGAATTGCGAGAGCAAGTCACTCAGTACGTCCTTGACAACTACCCTACTGCCAGTGTTCAAAGGCACACTGACCTCATTGAGGAAAAGTTTCGTGCCAAGAAATATGCTTTAGCAGATCGTCTGGTTGATATGGTGATGAAATAGGACTTGTCTCAAAGTTGTCTCAAGGGATTGTGCTCTCTTGACAAGACGTTATAATAATCTTTTGTTTGTGGAGGTTCCCAATGGAACGTAGTGTGAAAAGTGTGAAAAGTGAAATTGCCCATTCTTTGATCGAACTGGATTTTCCAGTGGTTCGACAACAGGATCGTGTCCAAAATCCAGTGGTCCCTAAGTCCAGTGGTTCTTTCTATGATGATTACGATCTGGATAGACGATAGTTGTCTCAAGGTTGTCTCAGTGGGTTGCGTCCTATTGACAACGTGCTATAATTCTCTTGTAACGAGTTTGAAAAAGGTAAAAATATGAAAGCAACACAAGAGCAACGTGAAATAGCACTGGATCACTTCTCCCAGTTTGAGAAGCACCGAATGGTCGAGTTTGCCAAACAGCACAAGACACAAGGATATTCCTTGACCCGATTCACCTATGATGTTTTCTATGCTTCTGGACTGAATAAAGTCCTGTTTGAGAAGTATGGATATGAGAATGGGTTGACAGATGACAACCTTGGATCACTGGTCCGATGGGTAATGAAACGACTTTTCAACATTGAATACCAAAGAGTAAGGGTATAGAAATGAGTATTAGCATTGAAGGATTCGAGGTAGAATCAGAAGTAGTTGGTTCCCTTGAGAACAACCGAGAGGTGTGGTTTCCTGTGTTCTATACTGAACAAGGTGATATATTTCGGTATGAAACGAACGCAAAGGACGAACAACAAGCAGAACGTTGGGCAACCTCCTTCGAGAATCGAAGGGACGATAAATGGAATGTTCTTGATAGTGAACACTGGTTTTATCGTGGTGTTGTCTATGGTTCACCTGCTTATGCTAGAGATGAGCAAGAAATAGTGTTCAATGAACGACAAATGGACCTCCGAGGAGAATACTGATGGGAATGTTTTCATGGGAATGTAAGGGGTGCGGTGAAGAACTTTGCACTCCAGAGATTGGAATTGCCAAGAAAGATGAGTTTACTATGGTGTCAGGTGAATATGATGGGTATGGAAGGTTCGGTGGTGCAGAACTGTCCAGTTTTGAACGGGCAGTTTGGCACTTGGAATGCTACAAGAAGGCAACTCCCGAGGAACAAGCAGATCTAGAACCTTCTGAAAGTGCGAAGGATCAAGGATTCGGGTGGGCAAACCCAGACTTTTGCTCTGAAGATGATGCTGAGAATATCCGATACTCAAAAGCAAGGCAAGAAAGGAAGTTGAAGGAATACGATTCTGGTCTAACTATCCCTTGTCCCAATTGTGAGGAGTACATGATCCCTGATGATGGGACAGTGGTTTGTTCTCATTGTGAAGAAATGGTCAATGGAGAGGGTGAAACCATGCTAGGGATGCTCAAGGAAAACATTGAGAGATTCAAGAGGAAGATCTCCAGTGCCCGAGAGAATGATTGGGGTGAGGTTTATATTCGTGACATTTCCATGGATATTTACTAAGAGATAAGAAGTGAACTACGCAGAGAAAGCACTTGGGAATCCTGCTTGCGTAGGGGTTGAGGCAAAACTGTCTCAAGTCGAAAAAATGACTTGCACAAGTTTGGTTCCTGTGTATAATACTGTTTTAGGTTTGAGGTTTGAAAATGAGTAATGAGTTCGTGATTGATTCGGCATTCCAATATGGGGATGAAGTTGAGGCAGTTGGATTGCCCAATGTTCGACTTGTGAGAGATGCCGAGGATTTCTTTGGAAATGGAAATGGATGGTCTGAGGTGTTGGAGAATCCAACTCCCAATGAGATCCTTGAAGCAGTGAATCGAAGTGTCATTGCCACGCAAGACCTTCACCACGTTTTCTTTGAGGGTGTTGAGAAAGTTGATAGTCCAGACGAGATCCCGACCTTTGAATTGTCGATGGGTTCATAATCTGATGTTACTAAACCCAACACAACGAGCACTTGAGATTGCTACTGATGCCCACAAGGGACAATCCCGAAAGTATTCGGGTGATCCTTATGTGACCCATCCGATTGCAGTTGCCGAGATTGCCTTGGAGAACTACGATGAGTTTTTCCAAAATTCTGCCTTTGACTTCAAGAGTGATGTTGAGGTGGTTGCACTTCTCCATGATGTTGTTGAAGATTCCGAGTGGACCATTGAGGATCTTGAGAAGGAGGGGTTTCCAGAGAGTGTAACCCATGCAGTTGACCTTCTAACCAAGAAGGACGATGACTATGCTTCCTACATCAAGAACATCAAGCAGAGCACTATTGCGTCACTGGTCAAGCATTCTGACATTACTCATAATAGCAGAACTGCCAAGGGCAGGGACAAACTTCACAAGTACGCACTTGCCAAGATGTTTTTAGACCCGAAAGTGAGAATCTAGAGATTTGTCCACGCATTACAAGAATGATTTCTATACCGTAATCAAGCATGGTTCCTTAGAATCGTGTTTTGACCTCACTGGTGACAAGATAAAGTGGTTCTCAATTAGATTCGGTGAGGAACTCAGACAGTACGAACTCAAGAAAAACACTCTGAAGTTCTATGTTAATACCAGATGGTCTTTGGGAAAGCATAAGAAGACCCCAAAGTATGTAAAGTTCAACAGGCAAGAACTCAAGAAAATCAAAATACTATTCAAATTGAAGCATGATAAAGAATTGTAGTGGGATTAGGTCTAGAGTTGTCTCAAAGTTGTCTCAAGGGATTGTGCTATCTAGTTCCCATGTTATAATGGGTTGGTAACGAGTTCAAAAAGGAAATAAAATGAGCAATCAGCAAAAAACAATCAAGGTTGGGGATGTTCTGGAAAGAGCAAATCACCTTCTGGGAAATGAGCATCTTTCCCAAGAGCAAAAGGATGGTATTGCCATCTTGCTTGAGGGGGTGCTTCACTCAACCAACAACTATGAGGGTTTCCGATACAAAGATGAATACTCTAAGGAAACCGAGTTCAATCGTCATTACAGTGCAAGCAAGAAGAATGGACCCGATGTTCAATACTTCGATGCTGTACGTCATAACCAAGGAGGAATCCGATGAGAGTAGTTAGAGTTTCACCATTCACAGGTGAAGAGAACACCATGGAAATTGACACCACACAAGAAGCAATTGACTTCTATGAGAGTGGTGGTGGTCTGATCCAACAGATATTCCCTCACCTTTCTGCTGATGAAAGAGAGTTCATCAAGACTGGCATAACAGCAGAACAGTGGGATAGACTACCAGATCCACAATGATAGGTTTCATGTATCGCACTTCCGATTGGAGGAAGACTTATGAGATCCGATTCCAAAAGACCGAGTGGAAGGGAAGGAATCATGGGAGGGTGAGTGATCATGAAGGTAGTAATTATGCCACATTTCACTACAAGTATTTCACATTCACTAGAACTGCTGATGTGATTGACACAATTTTGTATTATTTGAAAAACGATCCCAATAATGTTCCAAACCTTGTATCGTGGAATGGTTCAAAAAGTCTGACTGAAATGTTGGAGAAAGAGAAAGAATGGATTTTATCTCCCAGAAGGTATAGAAAATACCTTAAAAGGTTTAAAAAACTGAAGATATTGAAGATTTGAGTTGACATATGTTGGGACCATGCTATAATGGTCCTGTAACGAGTTTTTGAGGTTAAATATGTACCGAGCAGAAAACGACCCATTGGGGTTCCTTCGTGCCTTTGCTATCGAACGTGAGAGTGATGGGGTGATTGACTACCTAGTTGACAAAGAAGATATTGGATTTTCATTGAATAAAGAAGATGCTTTACTCTTATTTGCTCAAGATGCAAGAAAAATAGTAGAAAGACTTACTGGTGAATACCCTGTTGAAGGTTCTTTCCGAGTAATTGAGTTAGCATGACAAGAAAGTTATACAGAAAGTTTGCTGATGCTGAGAGAATCGCATACAAGAATAGTAAGGATGATCCAGAGTGGGATTATCGTATTGGAAGGCAAGGTAAATACTTCACAGTGCAAGTGTTTGATGAAAATGGTGAAAAGGTAGGTATATTATGAAATGGTTATTGGACAAACTAATTGGATTCCTAAACAGGACGTATTGTAGATTCTATGGACACGATATTCAGTCTGTGGAATATGGGGAAGTCCAATGTAAAAGATGCGGTCTAAAGTGATGTGTGATCATGAAGAGAGATCAGAGCACTTCGAAGATCAACACTACCAGAAGTGTTTGAATTGTGGTAAGATACGTTTCCACAATCCCTTCAACATCTACCATCCTATCCTCAGTGGGTTTCCAGAATGGTCTGAATGGATAGACGAGAGTTGTCTCAAGGTGTCTCAAAGGGTTGAGGAATCTTGACAGGTGTTATACTGAGTAGGAAATATAAATAAGGATGTTATGAAACCTACCGAAATACTGAATGAAGCACTCAATGAAAGTGCTAAAGAATACGTCATCTGGGGAATACCTCCTGGGTATGATTCAGAGATTGTTGTTGTTGAGAAGATCCCTAGCAAGTCTGGTGGTGTCGAAACGATCAGTGACAAGAAGATGGCAAAGAAGATCGAACAACTGATGAAGAAAAAAGGTGTCAAGAAGACACGCATCCAAGAAATTGACATGAGATCTGGATTTACTGCAAATGATTTTACTAGAGGCATAAAATGAGTCTTACAAGATTAGTAGAAGAAACGAACCAAGACATGGACGATGTTAAAGAGACTGTTGAGAAAACGATCTCATCCATCTTCCCAAAGTCTACTGTTGTGGTTTCATCTATGGCACTAGGTGGTGATAGTCTTTATGTGAAGTTTGCCCTTGGTGGGAATCAAAAAGAGTTCCGAAATGGAATTATCGACAATGATACAGCACTCACTCAATTCTCTATTGAAGGATTCGGGTCTGGAGAGTGGATTGTTGAAAGGTTTCGTGGTAGTGGGTTCTCCATTGAAGATGAGTCTGGAAGATACCATTTTGAGACTATCAAAGTCCCTTTCCGAAAGTCCCGAGCAAAGGATGTGAAGAAACTTGAAGCAATCTTCAAGAAATACTTCACCACACTCAAAACCGAAATGAAGAAATATGGTGATAGAGTCCAAAACTTTGATTTGATTGGCAAGAACATCTGAAGAAGAGATTCATCGTTTCCACTGAAACTTGGGGAATGATCCAAGAGGGAAGTGTATATGAAGTTCTAGTTGGTTCCCAAGACCACGATAATCCTATGCTCATAGGACAAGAGATCATCAACATCTTGGAGTTCTTTGAATACCGATTGGATGATTTTGAGCATCGACCTGCCACGAAGAGAGAAGTGATACTGGCAAAGTTGAAGGAAAAGGTGGTTGTCTCATAGTTGTCTCACGATCTTGTAGGATCTTGACAAGAGGTTATAATGTCTCTGTAAGGTTAATAAGGAAACAGAAATGAGTGATTCTGAGATTTTAATTGCTATACTTGAAGGCAAAAGTGCCTCAAAAATAGTAGGTTCGGTTGACAAAGAGGATAGGCACTATCTATTGTGGAGTGTCAGAGAACGAGCAGAAGAGTTATTGCTACAAGTGAAGAACCTACAATCATATTTTCCAGAGTCTATCTAAGACCTGTCTCATAGTTGTCTCACGATCTTGTCGGATCTTGACATGAGGTTATAATGCTGTTTTACAAGAGGTTACAGTATGAACACATGGAATAAAATAGAGAAACTGAAAGAGTTGCCCATTGATCGTATCATTGACATTGCAGGTTATCGGAGGAATGGGGATAAAATGGTTGTTCAACGATGTAAATATTCAGAATGCGACTATGGTGGAGGAGTCAAGGAAATGTCCCTAATGATGGTTCGTGGTGAATATAGTCATGGGATTGCCTGTAATGGTGAGACTGTTCTTTGGTGGAAGGACGTTGAAGTGGTCAAACACCCCGATGACCTTTAGAGTTGTCTCATAGTTGTCTCAAGGGGTTGTACCTTCTTGACATGAGGTTATACTGATCTGGTTATGTTAGTTCTAATAGGAAAAGAAAAGATGCAAGAGTTAGTTCAACTAAGGAACAGTCTGGTGGATCAGATTGCAACCTCAAAACGATACGCAGTTAATGACAAGAATCGTCATTCGGTTCGAGTCCACAATCGTGCCCGACAAGAATCCCTTGAGGGTGTGAAAAGTGAAATCGAGAAGATCCTCAATAATAATGGGGTTTCAGTTTGAGTTATATCAAAGATATTGTTTTGTTTTCATCTAGTATAATAGGCACTCTAGTAGATAGGGATTATGAGCACGGACTTATCCCATCACTATTCACTAAGAGTATAACCAAGTCAAAGAAGTTCCTTGGGTTTATTCCCTACAAGTCCTACG
>Ga0233432_10004221_pt1 | contig 12823 bp, 8 predicted proteins | sample SI_122_August201_6_FD_179870 | JGI IMG/M metagenome (GOLD analysis project Ga0233432, IMG submission 179870) | Seawater microbial communities from Saanich Inlet, British Columbia, Canada - SI_122_August2016_10_MG | ecosystem: Environmental > Aquatic > Marine > Inlet | place: Canada: British...
TCAATCAATTTATCGGCAACTTTTATTTTGCCAGCCGGGAAATCGCTCTTATTGCTGCAGCCGGTAATTATGCCGATCATGCGTCTGTTGCCAAAAGGAACCTGGACGCGAACGCCGGGCTTTAAACTTTCCACGGCACAATTAGCAGGAGGCCTGTAATCGAAGGTCCGGCGCAATGGTGAGGGGATGGCAACCTGTATGAATAAGTCTTTTGTCACTTCTTAAATCTGAGCTGGCGGAAAAGCATGGGTGTTTCCTGTCAGAGAGCTGGCATACATCTCTGGTGAATTAATTCGTCCCTCTTATCTAGTAAGGGGGCTGAGAGAGAATATAGCAAAATACAGTCAGGAGAGGAGATTCGCGATAGCTTGGTTTATACTTTGCACATTTTTAAGCCATGTCTGTGGAGTAAGACCCCTTATGCAAAGCCAACAAGTTCCAGATGAACTGCTTGCACTGCGCGACGAAATAGATCGTATCGATAATGAACTGATAAATCTGCTGGCAGAGCGCTTTAGCGTGACGGCAAAAGTAGGCCAGTTAAAAGCCAAAAACCAGCTTGACTCGGTAGATCCGGTTCGTGAACAGGAAAAGCTTGAAAGACTGAGGCAGCTGGCGAGTGATAAGTCGCTCAATAGTGATTTTATCCTGGATTTATTCCAGATGGTATTTGGTGAAGTCGTTAAAAATCACCGTACCTTTTTGAAATGAAGGCTGATGCAGTCCAGAAGATTGCCTGCTTGTTTGAATCAGGTACTTGGCATTCAAGGCTTATGTCTGGTTTGAGCAGGACATTTCTACAAAGACGCTATAATCCTGAGAACGTCTCTTGTGCTAAAACCAGTTTCTGTTAGAATGCGCGCTCTTTTTTCCTTGCTGAAAATGATTTGCGGGCAATAAGAGAAAAGCCAAAAAATAATGAATATGGTGCCTGACTGCATAAAGTTTCAGGTAGCGATATTCGGAGAAATAGACAATGAAAGCAGAAATTCATCCTAAATATCAGGATATTAGCGTTACCTGTGGTTGTGGTAATGTAATCCAGACCCGCTCTACCTTAAGTGACGACGTCCGTATTGACGTATGTTCACAGTGTCACCCGTTCTATACCGGAAAGCAGAAAATTGTTGATACCGGTGGGCGTGTAGACCGCTTCAAGAAACGCTTTGGTGGTGCTCGTAAGGTCTGATTTGCAATGTTTGCTGGCTGTTCCCTGTTAGGTGCAGCCAGTTAATTATTGCGCTATCGGCTATAACTGCTCAGTTATAAGCAAGACCTTTCAAAGAATCAGGCAACTAATCAGCCTGTTAAAAAGGTGATTTACCGCCTTCCTGCCCAGCACTGTTTTCACCGGTCTGGGTAGCCTCAAAGTCAGGTACATTTTCCTTCCTGAAAACCTCAAAGAATGCACCTTCTTCACCAGGACTTGCTCTTAGACCTGTTTGACGATTAATGCGCACGAACTCCAGATCGTCAGGTTGGCTCATGCTGGCATTTGCAGAATCTGCCAGTACAGGTTTCATGAAATCAATCCATATCGGTAGAGCAACTGTAGCGGCCTGCTCACTCTTGCCCAATGTGTCGGGCTGGTCGTAGCCGACATACACCGTAGTCACAATATTGCCGTTAAAGCCGGAAAACCAGAGATCTTTATTGTCGTTGGTCGTGCCTGTCTTGCCATGAATATCTTCCCTGTCGGGCATTGCACGATTAGCCGGCCGGCCACTGCCACTGGTAATCACTGAGCGTAGTATGGAGTTCATGATATAGCTTACACGTTCATCGATAATGCGCGGCGCTGGTGTGACCGCCGGAATTTCTGGCACCTGATTACTTTCCAGAAGGGAATCAATTGCTGCCATGTTTTCACAGGTATTGCAGACAGTGTAAGGTTGGGCACGAAACATCTCGCCGTCATTAAAATTATCAATTCGTTGAATCAGGAAGGGCTCAACTTTGTGACCACCGTTGGCAAAAACAGCATAAGCGGTTGCAACTTCCAGTGGGTGAACAGCATGGGTTCCGATAGCGACAGTCAGGTCATTTTTATCGATATCATCGGTATTAAAACCGAAGCGGGCGATATACGGGAGCACCACATCAGAGCCCAGAGCATCGTAAAGTCTTAATGACACCAGGTTTTTCGATTGGGTAAGGGCATATTTAAGTCTTATGGGACCCATAAAGTCGCCGTTAAAATTTTCTGGCCGGTAATCGCTGCGTGCCAGTGGGGCATCATTGATTAGCGAGGCTGCGGTATAGCCGTTTTCCAGAGCTGCAGCGTAAAGAAAAGGTTTGATGTTTGAGCCGGGCTGACGGGTGGCCAGTGTTACCCGGTTAAACTGACCGTTGTTGCGACGGTCATTAAATTCATAACCCCCGACAAGGGAAAGGATGGCGCCGGTATTTGGGTCAAGAGAAACAAGTCCGCCATTCACTGCAGGGATCTGGCCAAGCATCCATTGGCCCTGTTCATTTTGCATGACTCGAATTAGATCGCCAGCATCGACAACTTCATCAGCAGAACGCGGAGAGGAGCCCCAGGTGCTGTTAGTGATAAAGCGTTTTGCCCAGCGAAAGCCATCATATTCAATAGTAATGGACTCCCCTGATGCCAAAATTGCGGTAATTGTGCGTTCTTCAACTGACTGAACAAATGCGGGTAACTGGGAAGCAATTGTCGGAGTTCTTCTTAATGTATCAAGCCACTGGTCCACAGAGCTGTCTTCAGCCGGGCGCAGGTGGTTTTCCCGGCCACGATAGCCGTGGCGCCTGTCGTAATTTTCCAGTCCACCCTGCAAGGCAAGATTTGCCGTTTCCTGCATGGTGCTGCTGATGGTGGTATAGACTTCAAAACCATCAGTTAGCGCCAGGTCGCCATAAAGCTTTATCATATCCTGACGAACCATTTCTGCTATATAAAGTGCATCCAGTTCAGTTTCACGTCCATGGCGAAAAGCGGTGTTGGGTGCGGTATTAGCTTCGTCAAAATCATTCTGGGTAATCATGCCTTGATCCTGCATCCGCGACAGGACCCGTTCACGAACCGATTTTGCCTCGTCTCTGGATGACAAGGGGTTGTAAGCATTGGGTCTGGGCAAAAGGCCGATCATGGTGGCCGCTTCTGCCAGGCTCAGTTCGTTTACGGTTTTGTCATAGTATTGCTGTGCTGCTGCAGCGATACCGTATGCGGAGATCCCAAAAAAAGTTTTATTCAGATAAAGCTCAAGGATTTCTTCCTTGGTAAGTTCGCGCTCCATTTTTAGCGCAAGCAAAATTTCCTTAAATTTACGGGTGTGTGGAGATTCGCCTTCGAAGAAAAAGTTTTTTGTCACCTGCATGGTGATTGTGCTGCCGCCGCCCCAGTCATTGCCGGTGAAAATGCCCGCGACTGATCTTACAAGGCCGAGAGGATCCACGCCTCTGTGGCTATAGAAGCGCTTGTCTTCGGTAGAAACAAGAGCGTCTATGATCTGTTTGGGGATTTCATCAAATTTGATTGGAGTGCTGCGACGGCTGCCGAACTCGGCGATAAGCTTGTCATCGGAGGAGTAAATTCGCAGGGGATTTTCCAAGCGCAGATTGGTATAGGTCTCCCTGTCTGGCAGCTTGGGAGAAATATACAGGTACATACTGGCGGCCACCATCACCACGCCGATGCAAACGGTGATGCCAGACCAGACTAGAAAGTACGCTATTTTCTTTGTTTTATTCATTGCCGGGCAGTTAGATGGCCAAATCAGATGGTGTTTTGTTACAGCCGCTCATTTTAAACACTTTTAGCATTCTAGGTTAGCAATCTGGCAGATTTAGCTATAAAGGCATAATACTAGTCTGCAAAGTCAGAGAATATGGGGTTTTTGTACAGTAATTCTCATTTTTACCTCTGCAAACACTGTTTAATTGGCCTGAAACAAACTTTGGATAATAAAAAGTGCTGATTTCGCCCAATTGTGAACCAGCTAGCAAATTAATGTAATTTGTAAAAAAATGCGATAATTACTTGAAATCAATACTTAAATTGATTAACGTGCCAAGTTGTATCTGATAGTAAAAGGTAGTATTCCGGCAGTCTCAGTTATTTTTTTGGAGACCTAAAGTTTTGCTTTTACTGGCAGTAACTTTATTCGGGGAGACATTTTGTTTAGTTTCTTAGCTAAAAAGAACAATGGCTTGCTAGGTATAGACATTAGTTCCAGCTCAATAAAATTGCTGGAGCTGAGCAAGTCTGGTTCTAAATACAAGGTTGAAAACTATGCCAGCAGGCCTTTGCCTGATGGTGCGGTGGTTGAGAAAAACATCGCCAATCTTGATGCTGTGGGTGAAACCATGCTGAAACTCTCATCTCTCATTGAAACAACAACAGAAAAGGCTGCAGTAGCCGTCTCAGGTTCCGCCGTAATCACAAAATCCATCGAAATGAATGGATCAATGAGTGATTCCGAAATGGAAACGGAACTGCTGATTTTTATCACACCGTCTATAATCAACGAAGTAATGTAATCTTGGTTAATTAACTCAGGATTGTTTTCCGGCCTATCGGGTAGAATGGTATGTCGGATTTTTTTTGTTTGTCATTTGTTAACTTTTTCAGCTGAAAACTCCATTAAAAAATGAATAAAGCACTGGATAATATTTTCCTCATCGGACCTATGGGAGCGGGTAAAACCACTATAGGGCGCCAACTTGCGCGCAGTTTGAAAATGGATTTTGTCGACTCTGACGAACAAATCGAAGAAAGAACAGGCGCCAATATTTCCTGGATATTTGATGTAGAGGGTGAGGACGGTTTTCGGCAGCGGGAAAAGAAAGTTATTGAAGAGCTGACTTTGGGCAAGAATATAGTGCTAGCTACGGGTGGTGGCGCTGTTCTGGCACCAGAGAACAGGAAGTATTTGCAAAGCCGTGGCACTGTTGTTTACCTGATGGCAACTATTGGTCAGCAAGAGGAGAGAACGCGGCATGACCAGCGCAGGCCCTTGATCCAGAACGTTGACGATATAAGGGAAAAGCTTACTGAATTAATGGAGATTCGAGATCCGCTGTACAGAGAAATTGCCGATCATGTGGTGATGACTAACAGGCGCAGCCCTAAATCTGTAAGCAGTGAAATAGTGAAACAGTTATTCGGGGAAGAAGCCCATGAAGAGTAAATCTGTCAGCACTCAGAGCCGGCAGCTTGTTTCTGTGGAATTGGGGGATAGAAGCTACCCTATCCATATTGGTGATGATTTGTTATCAGACGCATCATTGCTGGAGCCTCATATTTCCGGTCAGCAGGTTTGTATTATTACAAATGACACCGTTGCACCGCTTTACCTTGAAACGCTGTCTGAAACCTTATCTGCGTATAAGCCCATCAACATCATCTTGCCCGATGGAGAAAAATACAAAACGCTGGATACTGTAAGCCTGATTTATGATCGACTCCTGGAAGAAAGATTTAGCCGCTCCGCAACTCTTGTCGCCTTGGGTGGCGGGGTGATTGGCGATATGGTGGGTTTTGCAGCAGCAACTTACCAGCGTGGCATTGACTTCATTCAGGTTCCTACAACGCTGCTTTCACAGGTGGATTCTTCAGTGGGAGGCAAGACAGGGGTAAACAGACCGTTGGGCAAGAATATGGTTGGTGCATTTTATCAGCCTAATTGTGTCCTGGCTGATACCTCGACTCTGGAAACTCTGCCAGATCGTGAGCTCAAGGCCGGGCTTGCAGAGGTGATCAAATATGGCCTTATTAACAATCTACCGTTTTTAAACTGGCTTGATGACAGTATTGAGAACATCCTTGCGCGGGATAAATCGGCGCTGGCCTATGCAATTTGTACCAGTTGTGAGGATAAGGCAGCCATTGTTGCCGAAGATGAAAAAGAAGCAGGAATCCGCGCAATTCTCAATCTTGGACATACCTTTGGTCATGCCATAGAAACTGCAATGGGTTATGGCAACTGGTTACATGGTGAGGCCGTCGCTACAGGTATGGTTATGGCCGCGGACCTTTCCTGCCGGCTGGAGTTAATCAGTAAACAGGATTTTGAGCGGGTAAAAGACATCATTCAGCGTGCTCAATTGCCCGTATCTCCTCCTGCCGAGATGAGTGCGGAGACCTTTATTTCTCTGATGAGCAGGGATAAAAAAGCAGAGCAGGGAAGAATAAAATTTATTCTGCTGGAGAAGCTCGGCAAGGCCAGGGCCGGTGAGGAAATAGATCAGAAAACGCTCGCCTCCTTATTTTGATTGTTTATACAAAGCTTGCCTCCATGCCCTATTGCTTATGCAAGGGTCATGCAAACACGCACTTGTGCATTTAAAGCTGCATGAGTGATGCATATTTTAGCGTTTAAGTCCCTATAAACCTGATGTTTTTCCCTAAAGTCTCAAGTCTATATTTTCTCTAAAGGCTTGTTTTTCCTAGTTTTTGATGTGACAATTGCGAAGGTTTCAATTAAAGAATCCGTATTTTGTAAATTCTTTAATATGGAAGAAAGTAGTAATGTAGATATTCACGGACAGAAGCCATTTTTTAATGGACGCCCGTGACTACAATTTTGTTAAAACAAAATTAATTCATTCATAATCATCAAGGGGAGAATAGGATGAAATTCAGTCCATTCCATACCATTGGCAAGAAGAAGTTAGCCTTGTCAATTGCAGCATCTCTAGCGCTTGGCTCAGGTATTAGCAATATCGCACTGGCCCAGGACGAAGAAGAACAAACTCTCGAAGAAATTACGGTAACCGGTACTCGAATTCGTTCCGACGATTTCAGTAATGCCCAGCCGTCAACAGTTGTTGATTCAGCTTTATTAGACAACCTTGGTATAGTTAACCTGGGTGATGCAATGGCCAGCCTGCCTTCAAACGTAGGTAATAACACGCCAACGGCTAATGCAGGCGGCAACTTTTTTAATGGCTCCAACATTGCCAACCTTCGTGGTCTGAACCCTTTCTTTGGTTCACGTACCCTGACTCTGGTTGACTCACGTCGTCACGTTCCTACTAACCAGGGCGATGGTGTTGACCTTAACTTTATCCCTTCAGTACTGATTGATCGTATGGAAGTGGTAACCGGCGGTGCTTCTGCATCTTACGGTTCTGGTGCGATTGGTGGTGTAACAAACATCCTGCTTGATCGTGATCTGGAAGGCGGCAAGATTCAGGTCGACTACGGTGTTTCCGGTGAAGACGATGGTGAAGATGCTCATATCGGCTTCGCATGGGGATCACAAATTGGTGAAAACGGTCATTTCATTTTTGGCTTTGAAGGTCAGGATGCCGGCGGTATTGGCAGCTGTATGGAAGCCCGTGACTGGTGTGCTGATAACGTAGCTGTTGTTACCAATGATGCATGGACCAATGATGGTGCTAATGGCCCACGTTATCTGATTAAAGACCGTGTTGGCAGCAACAGTCAGCAGGTTAGTGGTCGTCCAATTTTCGGCATCACCAATACTACCTGTACTGATGATAGCTGTACTGCCTACCGGGCTTGGGATACTCCCAATGAATATGATCAGGGTGGCGAAGGTCGGCCAAACTATCAATACACCAATATGCGTTCACCTGTAGAGCGTGAAGTGTTTTATTCGGCCTATACTCATGAAATAAATGATGACATGACCTTTTTCATTGAAGGTTCGATGGGCAGCGTAGATACCTTTACACCACAGGGTAGTCTGGATACCACTTTTGGTTTTCTGGCGCCGGATAACTTCTATCTGAACCGTTTGCAGGCTGCGGGTTCTGATCCATGCCCATTGCAGGCATTTGGTGTTCCTTGTTTCTTTAACAAGAACTACTCAGATGAAATTGACACCTACAATGAGACAACCACTGACCTGACTCGTTTTTCATTGGGTCTAAGTGGCCGTTTCGGTGACACTACCTGGACATGGGATACCTACTACCAGTATGGCGAATCCGAAAGGACTCAATTGGTCAATGACAACCTGCGTCTGGAAAGCTTTGGTTTTGCGGTGGATGCAGTAGATGACGGCAATGGTAATCCGGTTTGTCGTTTCATTCGTGACGGCATTCCTCCCGGCTTTATTAAAGATCCGGCGCTACTTACTGGTTGTAAACCGATTAATATTCTCCAGCCTGGCATGATCAATGAAGCTGGTGGTCAGAGTTATGCCTGGGGTCGTCTGCTTGAGGACACAACAGTTGAACAGGATATGTTCGAATTTGTTGCCTCTGGTGAAGTCTTCGAAGGTTTTGGTGCCGGTCCTATCAGGGCTGCAGCAGGAGCTTCCTATCGTGATGAGTCAATTGCAAACATCTCTGACCCAGGTCAGCCAGATTATGCGCGTCGTGATTACCTGATCCAGTACGGTGAAAGCTTTTCTGGTGAAGTGGCGGTACTTGAGTATTTTGTTGAGGCTCAAATTCCTTTCACTGAAACATTTGATGTACAGGTAGCTGCTCGTCAATCCAGTTATGAAAATACTGCTGGTCTTGGCACACCCGTTCCAGGTGATACTTTTGATTACGACATCACCACATGGAAAGTCACTGGCAACTGGCAGGCAACAGATTACTTGAGACTGCGTGGTTCGCTTTCTCGAGATATCCGTGCACCAAACTTCCGTGAACTGTACTACGGACAGGACCTTCAGCGTGGTGGACCATTTGGCTTCTGTTCAAACGAATGGACTGGCAATGTTAGCCAGGGTTTCTTCACTAACACTGGTGACCCCTGTACTGTTGAATTACGCGGTGGTCTGGATCTGCAACCTGAAGTATCAGATACCGTTACCTTTGGTGTGGTTCTGACACCGGCAGACTGGAATGTTCGTTTCGCGGTTGATTACTTCAGCATTGAAATCGAAGATGCCATTACTCCAGCCAACTCAGGCCTGGTACTTGACGGCTGTTTCGACGGGATTCTGGTTTACTGTCAGCAAATAACTGGTACGCCTTTTGATGCCAATGACCTGACTCAAGGTTACTCCCAGATCGACAAGATCACTCCTACAGCTGCAAACTTCCGTGCCTATGAAGCGAATGGTTTCGATGTTTCGGCTGACTGGATAGGTGAATTTGATTTCGGTACTATTTCATCAAGGCTAATTGGTAGTCGCATGCTGCAGCAGTTGATTCAGCCTACGGCAACTGATCCTTCATTGATCAGAAACATTGCTGGTACTACAGGGCAGACTAACGGCTTCCTGTCTGACTGGTCTGCTGCTCCAGGATGGTCTGTTCAGTGGATTAATACCTATATCAATGGTCCTCTTACTCTCACTGCATCAGCTCGATTTATTAAATCAGGCCAGATGTATGCTGATCGTATTGGTCCAGAAGATTCAGGTTATTCCCCATCTAATCCAAACAGTATTGAAAGCAACCGTATCCCTAACTATGTCAACTGGGCACTGAATGCTGGTTACAGCTTTACAGTAGCCGACGTAGACATGCAGGTATTCGGTAATATCAATAACCTGTTTGACAAAACTCCGCCAATAACTGGTACAGGTACTGGTGGTTCTGCTAACCCAACTTTCTACGATACAATAGGAAGGAATTTCAGGGTTGGTCTTCGAGCTAACTTCTAAGATTTTTTAGAAAGCTTGAAACAAAAAGGCCGCATCTCACGATGCGGCCTTTTTTTATTCTCTGATTTATTGTAAATCGGAAGATGTACTTTTCAGAAGGATATAGAAATCCAGCAGTAGTTGATGGAAGGGGAGTTTAATTTATTTGAAAATGGTCAGCATCTGGTTTGCAGGTATATCGGTCAGTACCTTTTCTTCGCCAGAAGGCCAAACAACTCTTAGCTCATTGATAACTGTATAGTCACCTAAACCAAAATAAGCTTCTGATGGATTGTTGGAGATAAAATTACTGCCGGCATAAATTTCACGCATTTGTGTTATCTCGCCAGTGGTCAGGTAAACTCTGGCGCCGATAGCTTCAGAATTAAGATCTTCACCGGAGATTTTTATTGTTAAAAAGTTTTGGTCATTGCCACCATCATTTCTATATAAGGCAGGCGCCTGCTGATTGTTGGCCACAAAAACATCAATATCTCCATCAAGGTCATAATCAAAACAGACAATGCCGCGTCCCTGCCCTGTGTCTGAAAAGTTCAACTCCTGTTCTCTCCCGGTAAAAGTTCCGTCCTGGTTGGAAATATAAAAACGTGAGCCATCAGTGAGGAAAACAGCATTGTTGGTGAAGTTGGCTGTGACATAACCATTGACGTGAAAAATATCGAGCCAGCCATCATTGTTAAAATCCGCAAAACAGCTGCCCCAGCCCCAGCCGCCAATTTTTACACCGGCAGCGTCAGTAACATCTTCAAAAGTACCGTCACCAGCATTCTTATATAAGCGGTTTCCTGAAGCGCCGGTGTTGGCACCGGGAATAACATCATTGGGGATCCCTCTGGGGTCAAAAATGCTGGAAACAAACCAGTCTATGTCGCCATCATTGTCATAGTCACCTGCAGCTGCGCCCATGCCATTATCATCAGTGATGATCTCGTTATCAGTGACTAATGTGAAAGACCCGTCCTGGTCATTGATATACACCTGACTGGTACTGAAATCAGCCGCAACCAGAAGATCGAGCCAGCCATCATTATTAATGTCCGCGAAAATAGGGGTGTAATCGGCCATCAGGCCGTTTGGGATGCCTGCACTGGCACTAATATCAGTAAACTTTGCATTGCCATCATTCTGGAACAGGTAGTTGCCCTGATCGGCATCGTTCCAGTGCGCCAGATATAAATCCAGATCACCGTCCTTGTCATAATCTGCAAAAGACGCGCTGAAGCTGTTATCAATTTGTGCCAGCCCGGCCTGGCTGGTTATATTTTCAAATGTGCCATTCTGCTTATTTCTGTACAGTCGTGCTTTGGTGCCATTGACGCCGCCGATGAATAAGTCCGGCCAGCCATCACCATCGACATCGGCAAATGTTGCGCCAGCATCCTTGCGTCCATCAAGTGCAACGCCAGCACTTACAGCCATATCTACAAAGGATCCATTACCGAGATTCCGATACAGCAGGTTGGGGCCGATGCTGCCGCGAGTCACATACAGGTCTATCCAGCCATCCTGATCATAATCTCCGGAAGCGACACCGGCTCCCTGCAGAATGCGCTCATAACTGGGGTCAGTATCATCAATGTCCTGTGGCAGATAGCCGTGTGAATGATTTATGCCAGCGTCCAGAGTGACTTCGGTAAATTGCCAGGGGATGATCTGATTGCTTGATGCCAGTTGGAACGAGGTGCCAGATGCAGAGCTGTCTTCAAGCATGATCTCCAGCGTATAGGTGCCACTATCCAGTGTTGTGCTAAGAGTCTCATTGCCGTTATTACTTTCTGAGCTGTCAATTATATAACCACTGCGACCACTGCCATCGCGGAGAATTATTTCAGCATCAGCAGAGCTTAGAAGCTCCAGAGTCAGGTCGCTTTGGCTATCCAGGCTGAATGTATAGTAGCGGGCAAGATATTCTTCCTGCTGGCCTGCCAGGGAATCGCAGTTATTGGACCAGGAATCTGAAATGCTTAAAGGTAAACTCACATTTTCACGGCATGAATCTTCGATAACCGATAGCTTGGCGGTGCTCAGATCGATGGAGCCATTATTGTCTCTGGCTTCAAAATAAAACTGATACTCGCCAGCGTCGAGGTTTTTTAACCTGAACAATCTGAAATTGAACAGCCTGACAAGCGGGGCTGATAAAATCGGGTCAATAATATTCGATGCCTTGAAGCCGGCCGGATACTGAAAAGTATATTGTCCATCGGGCAAGTCTGCCCAGAAATAATATTCAGCGGCATTGCCCAGAAAAAGGCCCGGGAATAAATCCAGTCTGATTTCTGCTGTTTCTCCTTCATAAAGTACTGAAGAGGTAAGGCCATTTATTTTAACAAGGGCCTGCGCAATAGGACTGCCGGGGTTTTCCGGGTCTGAGCCAATTTTGAATTCTTCAAGATTTCTCAGTCCATCGCGATCATTATCCTGGCGATCCAGTGCCTTGTTATCAATAAAATCCAGAATGTTGTTTACAGAAACTGGAGGCCCGGCAATGCTGTCTACCGTGTTATCAATAATATTGTTTGCTGCGTAGTTGGCGCACGAGCTTGGTTCAGCGGCCTCTATAAAAGCATCAGCTAACCTGTTGCCGGATGCGCTGAGGGCGACAGCATCAACTTTGTAGCGGTATTGTTCTCTGGGAATGCTGAACAAAATATTGAAGTTACACACTTCAATCTCATTAAGTTCATCCTCAAGACACAGTACCACGGCGGCACTGTCTAATCCTTCGGCGCGGACACTGGCAGGCAATTCAGAATGAATGGAAGGGACATAGCCATCGCGATGAAACAGCAATATTTTTTTCTTACTGGTGGTAGATAAGATCGCTGTCGAATTTTCCGCACAAAGTAAATCCAGTTGCTTCAATTCTGCTTGGGTCAGGATAAGGCTATTGGCAGAGGCTGCCAATGAAAATACCAAAGCGCTCAGTAGACTGAACAGACAACATAATATTTCAGCCGTGGGTTTATTGGGCATGGGGTCTACTTATGTGATTGGTAAAATATTCGCTTTTTTGGTCACGCAATAAAGAGTGCCTATGGTACCAAATAATCCCTTTGTATATGAGTTCATGATCCAGGGTTTGCCCCCTTAATATCACCTGAAGCCGGCAAGGTTATTGGGATTAATTATACTGATAGTTGTTTTCCTAATTGCTCGAGGGGATTGAATTGTGTAAAATGGCTGGCTGTTTTGCGACAAATTCAAGGTAGTTTTTCTTCCTGAAAAGTCCCCTTAAACTATTGATTTAACGAGGAATTATGAGG
>Ga0233432_10004223_pt1 | contig 12821 bp, 10 predicted proteins | sample SI_122_August201_6_FD_179870 | JGI IMG/M metagenome (GOLD analysis project Ga0233432, IMG submission 179870) | Seawater microbial communities from Saanich Inlet, British Columbia, Canada - SI_122_August2016_10_MG | ecosystem: Environmental > Aquatic > Marine > Inlet | place: Canada: British...
GCGCTCATAATTTTTCCTTACTCGCGAGTTATTTTAAAAGGATAACTACTACCTGCCTGTGTCCAGGTGCCTTCCAGGTACCTGTTGCGGGCACCTATCTCATTCAAAGTCCCTTCGAAGTTAATATCGGTACCATCACGGGTAGTGGCTTCAGCATTTAGACTCCAGCTGGACGCATCCAGCTCGGCATCGTTGAATCGATAGGAGCTGCGTCCGGGATTGATCATGCCAGTGATACTTTCACCGTCATAATCCATAATAATTAACAGGGCCTGATTTTCATTACCCATAGAAATTATGCCGCGCCAGGTACCCTTAAACGGATGACCTTCCTGTGCATTGGCAATGCCTGCAAAGGCAGAAGATAGAGAGAAAAATACAGCTAAAACAACGAGTTTAATTTTCAAACCCCAACCCCCCGACAAACCTGTTGAATGATTTTTTTCTGATGGTATCACAATCCAAATTCGAAACACCTGCATGGCTCAACATGCACAATATTTTCTAAATTTAGGATACTTTGCCTGATAGACCTCTGTTTAAGTCCAGCTGACAAAGCCCTGAGCTGTACCTGTTCCGGCTTCGCTCCGGTAACAGGGAATGTAATCGATGGTATCGCCTTTTAACTCTGTGCCAAACACGGCGCCAGCAGCGGCAATCCAGTTTCGATATTCCGACGTTCCCTGCATCAGTATGTTTTGTGGCACTGAGGTAATAAAATCTTTGTCCCGGTTTTTCAAGGCCGCCAACATTTGCTGATCAAAATTTTCATCAATGATGAAATGGCTCATTCCTCCTGAACCAATTACCGCCACTTTCAGATTACTGTCCCACTCACGGATACAGTCACCTACGAACTTACCCATTTCAAAACAACGCTTTGCAGTAGGCTGATTAGGCGGGAAAAAAGTATTGGTGATTATTGGCAAAATCGGCACAGCCGCATCTTGCATGACTCGGCGAATAATCCAGCTGAAGGCATGGGGAGTACCAATATGGTGATGACTTTCTCCCATGTCTGGCCACTCACTGGAAGAGGCAAAATCAAAGCCGGCATCAAGTCCTTTTTCTATTACCTGATTGGCAAGCTCGGGCATTCCGGGCCAAACCTGATCCTGTTCCGGGCGGTAAGCCCATTCGCTTTCCTTGATACCAACAGGTAGTTTTGCCGATTGTTCTTCAGGTAAGGGTTTTTGCCAGAAAGTGTCGCCATGATAGATGGTGAACATAGGTTGCAGGCTTGGCATCACCAATTCACGCTGGTCATTGCCCATTATCACTGCCACATCCGGTTTTATGTCTTTCCAGATTTCGACCAGTTTTGCTACGCCCTCCTGACATTGGGCATGACGCCTGGTGCGCTCCTCGAGCGTAAATTGCTCGGCAAAATTTTCATCTTTACGCAGCTCAAGCAGTTCTTCAAAAGAATACTGCTTGCCCCGAAACCAGTGGGGAATACGTTTATCATTGATAACTCGCAGCATCCATTCTTCCGGTGTGGTATTAAGAATGGGACCGTGGGTTGACCACATGCCCAGGACCATTTCAGCCATAGTATTGTTCCAACAAGTTATTCAAATTTAAATTGTGTGAATTGTTCTTGCCGGAAGAGCCTGCAAGGCTATGTCCGGCATTTTTTAAATATCGAGATTAAAAACCTTTTTCGCATTGCCCGAAAATATTTTTTCTTTATCTTCGGCGCTTAACCAGTCGATGCTGTCAATAACAGGAACAGTCTTGTCATAGCACTCACCAGTGTCATCATTGATTGATGAACCCACGCCAGGACATTCTGAGCCGTACAACACTTGATCAACGCCGACCACATTGATAAGCATTTCCAACGATTCCTTACTATACAGAACTGTGTCGAAATACATTTTACGCATGCGATCAACAAATAAGCCTTTACTGGTAGAGCCTTGTGCACCTGAACGCGCAGAACCTGCATTAAAGCGACCAATCTGATAAGGCATGGCACCGCCACCGTGCGAGACAACAATTTTTAATTCCGGAAAATCCTCAAACACGCTTGAGTTAACAAAACCATAAACAGCGGTGGTTTCCTCATTTACAAAATACAGACTGTAAGGTTCACGTTGCGGATTACGGGAACCTGCCGTATGAATGTGCAAAGGAACATCATATTCACAGGCTTTTTCATACAAAGGATACCAGTAGCGATCACCCATCGGGGGTGCCTTGTTGCCATCATTTTCGTAAGGGTCCGGATTAAGGAGAAAACCTTTAAATCCATATTCTTTAACACAGTGTTCCATTTCTGCAAAAACCACATCGACCGGTTCTCCGCCCTGCTGGGGCAAACCACCAACGCCAAAAAATTTATCAGGCATCAGGCGCACACTGTCGGCGATAATTTTATTTACTTCATGGATATACCACTCCACTAAAATGCCGGGCTTTTCAGAATGCATGGTCTGGAATGGGCGCGGCGAAATGAGCTGCATGTCCAGACCATTATTCGCCATATGTTCCAGATGGCCACAGGGTGCCATTTCTTTTTTATTCCACGCAGCAATAAGCTGCTCGTCGGTATAGCGCACCGCACCGCGACCATGGGATCCGCGATGACTTACCAGGCCCGCTTTATAAACTGCAAGCTGTGGTGGTGATGAAACATGTGCATGACAATCTATAATCAAAATTTTACCCCTTGCTAAACTTCAAATTTTTCGACTAATTTATAAAATAAATACATTTTCTTCGGGACTAAAGTCCCTCCTACATAGATTCGCTGTTTTTTGTAGGAGCGGTTTCAACCGCGAAGAACAAGGCACCTTTTCTTTGGCACTGAAGCCTTTCCTGCATAAATGCATTTCCTACATAAAAGCCTTTCCTGCAACAAATCAACGGTTTCAACCATGAAAGGTTATTTCTCCGGTGTTTGCAGCGAATGATATTTCATTTCAGCTCTCGCCTCTGCAATTGTTTTACCTTCTTCAAGATATTTCCTTATTTGGTTTTCGGCGGCATCAATCTGCTCTGCAGTGTCGAGCACCTCATCTTCACGGGAAGCCGGTATACATACCACCCCATCTGCGTCACCTCTGATAAGGTCACCTGGCAGTACTCTGGCATCACCGATGTTCACCGGGACCTGTTCCCCGTCCACCTGCACTCTGTCTTTTCCGGTGCGCATTGAATAGGACCGACTATAAATGGGATAACCCAGTTCAAGACAGAGATGGACATCTCTGCAGGCACCATCAATCACTGTTCCGGCCAATTTTTTCTTGTCTGCAAGGTAAGTCAGGATATCACCCCACACAGTAGCATCTTCGCGTCCACCATTATCAATGACTACAACCGAACCTTCATCCAGCTTGTCAATAAAATCTCCCACAGTGCCTGGATTATCCGCATCAAGAGGTCCGTATTGAATGGTATAGGCGCGCCCGGCCAGACGAAAGTCATGATTTCTCGGTTTGATGCCCAGGCATTGCCCGCTAATGCGCAGTTTATCCAGAGCGTCGCTAATGGTTGCGGTATCGAGCTGTGCAGCTCTTTCGACATTAAGGTCAGTCATTCCTGTTCCTGTTTATGTTCATTTTATATTCATTCACGACCAGGGCCATGAAGGGATTAATCTTTATTCAGCATATTTTCGTAATTGGTGCCCATCACTTCTGATACTGGTTTTCCCGACAGCACATCAGCAGTCATCAGGCGTTCTTTTTCTGCCACTTTTTCAGCAATGCCAATGACTTGTTCGGCCTTGTCAGCAGCAATAAAAACAACCCCACTGGCATCAGCGATAACATAATCTCCTGCGTGCACCGCTTGTACATTTTCGTTGCCTACCATGATGACTTCTGCGAAAGATTCTTCCCACACGCGTCCACGCGCAGTATGAGGAGTCGTGTCGCGAGAAAACACAGGAAAGCCGATTTCTTCATATTCATCAACATCTCTGGCCGGCCCTTCCATGATCACACCGCGGACTCCTTTGGCTTTAGCGGCATTGGCCAGCACCCCACCCCAACCGGCACAGTCGATGCCAGTGCGCTGTTCAACAACAATTATCGTATGATCATCGGACGCCTCAATAGCCGCAGTTCCCAAATGGCGTTTGGAACCGCCTTCAGGAGCCTGGTCAGTGAGTTTGACGGTCATTACCTGCCCGGCAATACGCTGGCTGGTGGAACGACGTGGCAGGCCTGAATGGGCGCCTTTTAGTTGCAGCGAATCCAATGCATCAGATACGGCACAGGCATCCAGTGTTTCCAGACGTGCGATAAGTGAATTCCGATCAGACATACTTCCCCCGGTGCGATCGCTTAATTAAAGAGCCGGAATATTACCAGATCAATCCGGCAGAGTAAGTGCCACAATTTCTGACTTGCCTCCACCACTGACACTCAGCACGATATATTGCTTCCCATTCAACATATAGGTCATCGGCATGCCGGTCTGCGAGGCAGGCAAATCAATTTCAGCCAGGATATTCCCCGTGGCTTTGTCATGGGCGCGCAATAATGGTTTACCACCACTGCCTTCACCGCTGATTAACAGGGTTTTTGTCAGCAAAATACCCACCAGATTGGGTGATCCGGTACGTGGCAAGTCCACACCCTGTAATGCCGGATGGTTTATCACCTCTTCCGGTGTATCAGTATTGGCAATCCACCATAATTCATCGCCCGAATTCATATCAATCGCGGTAATACGCCCCCAGGGTGGCTTGATCAATGGCAAACCATCAAGGGTATTTTCGTTCGGACCGGCAATCCAGGCCACAGATGAGGCATCTCCACCTGGTTCCAGGCTCGCTGCCCAGGCCATATCTCTGGAGGGGGCGTAGACTATGCCAGTCTCCGGGTCATAAGCACCGCCCTGCCAGTTGGAGCCACCAATAGGACTGGGTAATATCATGCTACCCCGGGTCCCGGAGGGGTCATCAAATCTCGAGGCAGGGGTGAAAATTTCACCATAACGATAATTTGCCAGATGCGCTTCAGCTTTAGCCTTTAGCTCCGGGGTAAAATCAATCAGTTCATCCACACTCATGCCATGGCGCGCATAGGGTAGCGGCTTAATCGGAAAAGGTTGCGTCAGTGAAGTGACTTCACCCGGCACATCGGATTGTGGTACCGGCCTTTCCACGATATCCCAGACCGGCTCTCCCGTCTCACGATCAAATACATAGGCAATCCCCTGCTTACTTAACTGCACCACGAGTTTTCGCCCATCCGGCATATCTGCCAAAATAGGGGAAGTAGGAATATCCCAGTCCCATATATCATGATGAATAAGCTGGAAATACCAGCGCATCTCACCGGTACGGTAATCCACTGCAACCAGTGAGTTGCCAAACAGATTATCGCCGGGCCGATCAGCACCATAGAGGTCACCTGTTGGTGTTTCTACCGGCAAATACACCAGACCCAGCTCCGGATCGGCTGACATATGTGTCCACACGCCGGTGTTACCGGTGTACTCGGCAGAGTTGCCCAGCCAGGTTTCTGCGCCGAACTCATCTGGCTCAGGAATGGTATGGAAGGTCCAAAGTTGCTCGCCAGTAATGGCATCATAGGCGCGCACATCGCCTTTCACATTGGCAGCACTGACAGGCCGGACCGACACCAGATGAGAGGCGCCCACGACAACGACATTGTCTACTACCAGAGGCGGGAAACTCAGACCGATATCAAGATCTGCCCGACCGGGTCCCAGACGCAGACCTTGTTGCAAATCCACCCAGCCACCGGCACCGAATTCTTCCATTGGCAAACCGGTACGGGCATTTAGCGCTACAAGATAGTATCCAGGTGTCACAGTAAAAATAACTTCACGGATACCATCGCTCCAGTAGGACAGGCTTTTACCAGAACCTTTGCGCGGAGCCAGAGTGAAACGATCACCTTCCTGGGGTCGCCACATCCACAGGAGTTGTCCTGTTTCAGCATCAAGGGCGACAACGTTTCGCGTCACTCCTGCTGTGGCATAAAGCACACCATTAACCATAAGCGGTGAGGTAACACTGCTACCTTCCGGGATTGGACCAATATTTTTTGTATCCCAGCGCCAGGCCAATTCCAGGTCGGAGAAATTATCTGCATTAATCTGATCTAAAGGCGAATATCGATTTGATCCCAAATCACCATTAAAATCCGACCAGGCCACTTCTGGATTCTCTGTTGCGTCAGACTCAAGCGGAACAATGATCAGGGCAGAAAAATCTTCCAGAGCAAGGTTTGATCCCGTCTCAATCCCGCCAACATTCAAAACGAAGGCAGTGACATCCAGATATTGTTGCGCGGTGAGGGTTCCTGCAGACTCCCCCGGCATGGTAGTGCTAATGCGCTCGAGCAACTCATTGGCTGGATGTCCCAACCAGTCGTTATTGAGCCGAAGCTGAATCTCAAGAGGAATATGGCAGCGTGTGCAAAATTCCTGAAAAACCGCCTGCCCGCGTTCCGGGTCAGCACTTTGAGCAAAAGAGAATTGGCTGAATGTTAATAGCAGAATGAATAGTAGTGAAGTTTTCATGATAGCCGCTCTTGGAAGAATCCAGAGCTTGAAGATAATAGAAAAGGGATAAAGGATAAAGGATAAAAGATAAAGGGAGTAAATTTTCAGGCTCACCTGAACCCGCCCACCTTTATCCTTTATCCTTTATCTTTTTTCATTTAACAGTAACTAACTGGGCCTCATGTATCTTTTTGAACCATTCGGCCGGCCCTGTCTGATGCACCGACACGCCGTTGACATCCACTGCCACCGTCACCGGCATTTCTTCAACAACAAATTCATGTATGGCTTCCATACCCAGATCTTCAAAGGCAACGATGCGTGATTTACGAATGGCTTTGGACACCAGATAGGCGGCACCCCCGACAGCCATCAGGTAAACCGCCTTGTGTTTTTTGATTGAATCAATGGCCACCTGTCCTCTTTCGGCTTTACCGATCATGCCCATCAAACCTGTTTTATCCAGCAAGGCATCTGTGAATTTGTCCATGCGCGTTGCCGTTGTTGGGCCTGCAGGGCCAACCACTTCATCACGCACAGGATCAACAGGACCCACGTAGTAAATAAATTTACCATTTAAATCGACGCCTTCCGGAAGCCCTTCACCACTGTCCAGTAACTGCAGGATGCGTTTATGGGCAGCATCACGGCCTGTCAACATGGTGCCTGAAAGCAGAAGCGTTTCACCGGGTTGCCACTGGGCAATATCTTCCCGGGTCACAGTATCCAGATTCACCCGACGGGCAGTAGGTCCTGCATCCCAGGTAATTTGCGGCCAGTCGCTGAGTTTAGGCGGTGTAAGTTCTGCCGGGGCACTGCCATCCAGTACAAAATGAATATGACGGGTAGCCGCACAATTAGGAATAATAGCCACCGGCAAGGAAGCCGCATGCGTAGGAAAGTCTTTAATCTTTACATCCAGAACCGTTGTGAGCCCTCCCAGCCCCTGAGCACCAATGCCAAGATCATTCACTTTGTCCATGAGTTCCAGGCGCAATTCTTCTACTCTGTTATTTGCTCCCCTGGCACGCAGTTCATCGATATCGACAGGATCCATCAGGGATTCCTTGGCCAGTATCATTGCCTTTTCTGCGGTGCCACCAATACCTATTCCAAGCATGCCTGGCGGGCACCAGCCTGCCCCCATCGTGGGAACCGTTTTTAGTACCCACTCGACAATATCGTCACTGGGATTGAGCATGGCAAACTTTGCCTTGTTTTCTGAACCACCCCCTTTGGCAGCAACATCAATTTCGAGAGTGCCACCTGACACGATAGTGGTATGAATAACAGCCGGCGTATTGTCACCGGTATTTTTTCTGGCACCAGCAGGATCGCTGAGAATGGAAGCACGCAACACATTGTCAGGATGAGTATAGGCGCGCCTTACCCCTTCATTGATCATCTCTTCCAGGCTTGATTCACCATCCCACTGAAGATTCATACCGGCTTTAACAAACACGGTCACAATGCCGGTGTCCTGACAGATTGGACGCTTGCCTTCAGCGCACATCCGCGAGTTAATTAAAATCTGTGCCATGGCATCTTTTGCCGCTTGAGATTCTTCACGCTCATAAGCACGGTGCACGGCCTGGATAAAATCCAGAGGATGATAGTAGGAAATAAATTGCAGGGCGTCAGCGACACTCTGGATTAAATCTTCCTGACGAATAAGGGTCATGTATCAAACTCCTGAAAAATCTGTCCTTACCTGAACACCCCATAAGCCGAAAGAAAAAATGCTCAAGCAGGGTCTGTATGCGAAGCAAGGTGGTTTGCGCTAGAATAATGCATGAATTTTATCATGCTTTACCCGATGCTACCCGAACACAGTGTATTTATAATCATGAACAAACGCCTCAACAGCCATATATTAATTGCCGCCTTATTCGCACTTGCTTTTGCGTTTAACAGTAGTGCTGTCTCTGCCCAGACACCATTTACCGTTGTTTTTCTGGGGGATTCACTCACTGAGGGATATGGCCTGGATGAAAGTGAATCCTACCCCAGCCTGATCGAAACCAAATTGAGTGCAGAGAATATGTCGCATATTCGCGTAATCAATGCGGGAGTCAGCGGTTCTACATCTGCCAGCGGACTTGGCAGACTGCAATGGTATATCCGTTCACAACCAGATTTACTGGTGTTGTCGCTGGGTGCTAACGATGGTTTACGCGGTTTGAGTGTAGAAGAAATGAAAGCCAATCTCTCCAACACCATTACCTATGCATTGGACAATGACGTAGACGTAATTCTTACCGGCATGCAAATTCCTCCTAATTATGGCCCGGAATATACTCAGGAATTTGCCAGTGTTTTTCCAGATCTGGCAGCACAATATGGCATTCCCCTGATGCCTTTCCTGCTTGAAAATGTCGCGGCTATTACAGAACTGAACCAGGCTGACGGCATTCATCCCAATGTCAAAGGCACTCGCATTGTTGCTGACAATCTGTACCGCTTCCTGCGTCCCTATTTACCTGAAGCTTGATTATTTCTCTTTCTCTCAACATCAAATTTACAGCTTCCTGGATTTTACAATCTGAATTTTTTCTATATGTGCGCCACTTAAAGGGGCATCGGCGGAGTTGGCAAGAATCTCTGGCATATATTTAAGAGTTAACTCTTTTCCCATCAGCTCGGCCTGAATAACACTTCGAGTATGAGACTTTTCTCTCTCCATAAGAACCGAATGAGATTCCAGCCCCTCAGTCTGGATCAAATGAAAGCCTCGAATCACTTCATCTGCATCGATGAGCTTTTTCCCCAGTTCACGCGTCCAGGCTTTAAAAATATTTTGTCGAAACGCAATCACTTCTTCGGTCAACATGGAAGATGAGGTAAAAATAAACCAGTTTTTAACCTCTATCTCTTCCATCTTATAGGTACTGCTATCCCAGGAAAATTGAATTATTTTCTTTTTCGTTACCAGAAACAAATCAAAAGGGTTGTATTGAGAAAATTCAACACTTTCCAGCCACGCACTGACTGCAACAACGCCACCCTGTTCAAGCGCCTGCGGAATTATAGTACCGCGTGATTTCGGGTTAATTATCTCCGGTGCCTGGTAACGATTCAGTAGACACAAAATTACACCCTTGTTGTTTGCGCCAAACCACGTACCACCACTCCTGAGATCAACCGGATAAAACAATCGCGAAGCATTACTCGATTTGGAATAGAGAACGCCAGCTTCCTTGCGTGTACGAAGCTCATCTCTATTCATGGTTACGACACAGCGTTTTTTACCGCTATAAATAGTCAACGTACACATGGGAGCATCCCAAATAATGTGAAAGATGTTTCATGAAAAATTTTAAAGAAAACGAGAGATCGACTCTACGGCTAATGAATTTATATATTGGCACTGATAATAAAAGGACAGTAACTTTCAAAAACCTTTCTGTGTTTATGGAATTGCATCTTTTGATCTGAAACTGAACTTTGGATAGATCAAAAAAATACAAGTCTGACACTGGATAATACTGTACATTCCTTATCCAGGGGAGCCTCCTGTGTTTTCATTGCCATAGTGAGATGACTGCTTTATTCTTCCAAACTTTTAATCCTGTTGAAGTTACTGATGATTCTTGAAATTAAAGATCTATACAAATCCTTCCAGACAGTTGCCAACCCTGACCCCATAGAGGTTCTGAATAACCTTAACCTGGAAATGGAAGCCGGTGAAACCCTGGCAATTCTGGGTCAATCAGGCAGTGGTAAGTCTACCCTCTTAACGCTGCTGGCAGGTCTGGACAGTCCTACATCGGGCTCCATTATTCTTAATGATCAGGACATGCATGAGCTTGATGAAGAGGCATTATCAAAATTTCGCGCCAAGAACATTGGCATTATATTTCAACAATTTCATTTGATGTCGCATCTCACTGCACTTGAAAATGTGAGTCTGCCTCTTGATCTTTTCAAGGATAGTCAGGCTTCTGAAAAAGCCCATGAGGCACTTGAGCATGTCGGACTTGGAAAACGCCTGGAGCATTTTCCTCATCAACTCTCCGGTGGCGAATGTCAGCGCGTTGCTATCGCTCGCGCCATGGTAGTACGACCCAGCATTTTGCTGGCAGACGAACCCACCGGCAATCTCGACAGCACTACTGGCGCCCATGTCAGCGACATGATTTTTGACCTGGTAGACAAACACAAGATGACTTTACTTTTTGTAACTCACAACGAACAACTCGCAATGCGTTGTGCCCGACAACAGCGCCTGCAAGATGGCAGCTTTGTGTAGGAAGGACTTTAGTCCCGAAGAATTCGCGAATAAAAGCGCTCCTGCAATATGTATTGTACAAAGTAGGTATAAATAATTATGCTCTGGTTGCATCTGGCAATTAAAGAAATCACCAATAACTTCAAGTTCAGCATATTTTTCATGCTGAACCTGAGCATTGGCTTGATTGGTTTTATCGCGCTGGATTCTTTCAAAAGCTCCATTGATCAACATCTGCAAAACAACTCGAAGTCCATCCTCACAGCGGATGTGCAAATTTCTTCTCGCTTCCCATTGACGGAGCAGGAATATGAGCTAACCGAAAACATTCTGGACACCCGAATCCTCTCCGTCTCAGACCAGGTCAGTTTTCTGTCTATGGTCGCGGGTGATGAAAACTCCAGAATGAGCACACTTATTGGTATTGATGGCAACTACCCACAATACGGCGACATTATTTTGCAAAATGCCGGCCCTATCTCACTCGCCGGTGGACCTGCTGAATTAATCATAAATGACAATATCTGGGTTGCCCGCGATCTGATGGTCATCCTGGAACTGGAAGTAGGTGACAGGCTTAAAATCGGTGACAGAGAATTCACCATTGCTGATGTAATCCTTGAAGATCCCAGCAGCACCATATCGGTGATGTCCAATTTTCCAGCCATTTATATGGGTCTGGATCAGATAGACAGTACAGGTTTGATCCAGCTTGGCAGCCGCATCACTTATTCACGTTTTTACAAATTGCCTGAAGATTACAATCTCGCCGGACTCGAAGAAGCGTTCAGGGATGCAGAACGGGAAGTCTATCGTGACACCCGTCGCCTCAGCATGACTACTCACCAGGAAGAAAGTGAAGACCTGGGTGAAGTGCTTGGCTATATGAATGACTATCTTGGACTGATTGCGCTGATAGCATTATTCCTGGCTGGCGTTGGTGCTGCATATTTGTTCAGAGCCTTCTTCACTTCTCGCTTCAAGGATATGGCGATTTTAATGTGCCTGGGTGGAACGCCAAGAGAAGCCTACAAAATGACCTTGGTACAGATTGTTCTGCTGGGTACCTTTAGTGCCGTTATTGCCAGTGCCATAGCCTTCCTCGCACTGCCCTTGTTACCCCTGCTTTTTGAAGGCTTCCTGCCCAGAGGTTTCAGCAACTCCATGGAGCTCAATTCACTGGTGCTGGCCCTGTTCATGGGCACCGCAGGCAGCATCATCTGCTGTCTGCCAATACTGTCTAAAATCTATGACCTTAACCCTATCGGTCTGTTTCATGAAAATGTTCAGCCCAGTTCCTCAGCAACCCACTGGCGCCGACATGTCAGTAGTTATGCCCCAATACTCCTGACTTTCTGGGGGCTTGCGATGTGGCAGGCGCATTCGGTTTTTGTGGGTAGCGTATTTGTTGCCGGTTTCCTGGCCGCCATATTTATTCTGGGCGCCATTGCCTGGGGAATTCTCTATAGCTGCTCTGCATTCGCCATGGGATTGAATGCGGGCAAACATGTGACGCGTAAAATTGCCTTACGCAACCTGAGTAGAAATCGACTTGGCGCTATTTCCTGTTTTCTGGCCATCGGCCTGGGTTCATTGCTGATCAACCTTATCCCGCAAATTCAAAATGGTCTGCAGGATTACATAGCCCAGCCTTCTGATTATTCGGTACCTGATTTCTTTATGTTCGACATTCAGCAAGAACAGCTGGAAGAACTGCAGGATACCATAGCCGAGCGAGGCTACTCACTTTCGTTTTTATCGCCGATGGTTCGAGCAAGACTGGAATCAGTAAATGGTCAGCAAATTGATGATCCGGAAGAGACCCCTGATGAACAACTAATGCGCAGACGCATGATGAATCTGACCTATCAGGATGCCTTGAAAGATTCCGAGAATATCGTGGAGGGTGAAACCTGGTCTGGCCCATGGGATTTCAATTCCCCGGAACTGCCCGGAATTTCTCTTGAAGAAAATTTTGCCCAGCGCATGGGACTCGAGATTGGCGACACCATGGCTTTCGATGTTCAAAGCGTGCCGGTGGAAGGACGCATTATTAATACCCGATCAGTTATCTGGAATTCGTTTCAGCCCAACTTTTTTG
>Ga0233432_10004224_pt1 | contig 12816 bp, 19 predicted proteins | sample SI_122_August201_6_FD_179870 | JGI IMG/M metagenome (GOLD analysis project Ga0233432, IMG submission 179870) | Seawater microbial communities from Saanich Inlet, British Columbia, Canada - SI_122_August2016_10_MG | ecosystem: Environmental > Aquatic > Marine > Inlet | place: Canada: British...
AAGAAACTGACCCTAAAAAGAAAGCAGAACACAAGCGTCTGGCATCTGCGTATAACAATACACAGTTGGCTAAGAAAGTTCAGTTAAACTCTGCTTATGGTGCATTGGGTAATCAATACTTCCGCTTCTATGATTTGCGTATGGCTGAAGCGATTACTTATGGTGGTCAATTCAGTATTCGCTGGATTGCAAATGATATCAATGATTATTTCAACAAATTGTTGAAGACGGAAGGAGAAGATTATGTCGTGGCGTCGGATACGGATTCAATATACATTGTTTTTGACAAACTTGTTGCTAGTGTGTTTAAGACGGGAAGTGATGTATCGAAAAGTGAGGATAACAGGCGGAAGGTTGACTTCCTTGACCGAGTTGCTGAAAAGAAAATTGAACCTTTTATCGATAAGAGTTTTGAAAATCTTGCCGTTTATGTAAACGCATATGCACAAAAGATGCAGATGAAGCGTGAAGCGATTGCTGATAAAGCAATCTGGACTGCAAAGAAAAGATACATTCTCAATGTATGGGACAACGAAGGTGTACGTTATAACAAGGCAAAATTGAAGATGTCAGGTATCGAAGCCGTGAAATCTTCAACACCCACAGTTTGCCGTGATAAGATTAAACATGCACTTGAGTTGATTATGACAGCCGACCAAAATACTATTCAGAACTACGTTTCAGAATTCAAATCAGAATTCAAAAGCCTACCTCTGCAAGACATTGCGTTCCCAAGAGGTTGCAACGGTGTTCAGAAGTACAGTGATAGTACGACAATCTATGCTAAGGGTACTCCTATGCATGTGAAGGGTGCTATCGTGTATAACAAACTCCTCAAAGACAACAAACTTCAACGTAAGTATCAAGAGGTCAAAGAGGGTGACAAGATTAAGTTTCTTTACATGCGAGAGCCTAATCCGTCTACAGTCGGTTGTTTATCTTTTCCTAGTGATGGCACACTACCAGACGAATTTGAGTTGACTAAATATGTAAACAAGGACGAACAATTTTCAAAGTCTTTTGTTGAGCCACTTGATGCAATCTTAACACATATTGGGTGGTCGGCAGAACAGAAGGCTTCATTAGAGGACTTATTCATATGAGCATAGATTACTCACGGATTCCTCAAGAGTATTTGGATAGTACACACGACTTTGGTTTTAGTGCTATTGATGAACCTCTTGAGCAAAAAGAAGAAACAGCCGCAATCTCTGAAGAGGTTGCGAGTACACTAACTAACACTAGCGAAGGTGTAAGCAGACTTGAAGGCAAAATTGAAATGTTGCTGGATGCTATTGCAAGTCAGTCAAAAGAGATTGAAGAACGCAAAGCCATCGTAGAGGCTGAGGTAAGAGAGAAACTTGAAGAAGTGGAAAAGTTGATGATGCCACTTTTAGTTAATCTTTTGAAGTCTTCAGATAAAGAATACATTCGTTGGGCTAACCGAGAAGAAGCAGTACAGAAGCAAATTGACAGACTACTCGCTTTGACTAGGGGGTAGTCTTGGCGTATTTCGTATTAGCGGTCGCACTTGCCATTTCGGCAGTTGCGGCTTATTACTCAATCATTGGGTTGGTTACTATCTTCTCTGCGGCAGTCTTACCTGTAGTTATTATGGGTTCTGTTTTAGAGATTGGTAAACTCACTACTACTGTCTGGCTTCACCGATATTGGAAGCAAGCAACGTGGTGGCTCAAAACATATTTGACTATGGCAGTTGTTGTTCTCATGTTGATTACCAGCATGGGAATTTTTGGCTTTTTATCGAAGGCACACATTCAACAGACAGCCGAAGTAGAACAGAATGCAAGTTTAGTTGTTCGAATTGAACAGCAAATTGAAACCCAAAAGAATAGAATTGAAGAACTAGAGAATGTTGCAAATGTACAGAATGAGCAACAAAATGCGCAGATTGTACAGAATGAGAAACAAATTGAGCAAATAAATTCCCGCTATGAGACACTAGTTTCAGAGCAAAATACAATCATCGAAGAGGCTCGTGGTAATCTTGCATTGCTTGAAAAGTTCACCAGCGAAAACGATATCGAAGCGTTACAAGTATTAGTTGGAGTAAGGGCAGATGGTAGGTTTGGTCCTGGTACTGCTAGAGCAGTCGAAGCATTTAGAGAACGTGAGGAAGCATCGTCCACACGAATTGTGTCGCAAGCCAGGGAAGAGATTAGAAGACTGCGTGAGTTGCAAAATTCTGAGGTATCTCGACTGGCTTCCGCAAACGGTAGATTGCAGAATGAAATCGGAACAGTATCCGTTGACAGAGAAGCAATCGAAGCAATCAACCAAAACGTCCTCGAACTTGAACAAGAAAAATTTGAACTAGAGACTGAATTCAGAAAACTTGAAGCAGAATTTGGACCAGTTAAATATATTGCTGAACTAATTTATGGTGCAGAACAAGATGACACAACACTCGACAAAGCAGTTCGTGTTGTTATTCTATTGTTGATATTTGTATTTGACCCATTAGCAGTTTTGCTATTGATTGCAAGTCAATATACACTAGCACCAAAGAAAGATGATAAACCATCTAAGAACGAAACAGTAGAGTTTAGAACCACACCCAAGAAGGTTCAAACGAAATTCAAAGAAGTTGAAATAGGAACGACCGAAGTTGAGTATGATAAAGAAAAAGATGAAATCAAATTCAATAATGGAAAGTTAAAAGGATTCAAACCAGATGTATGAATATAGATGTAAAATCCTTCGGGTTGTCGATGGTGACACGGTTGATATTGATATTGACCTTGGCTTTGGTGTCTGGTTGCACCGTGAGAGAGTGCGTGTTGCTGGAATCGATACACCTGAAAGTAGAACAAGAGACTTGGTTGAAAAACAATTTGGTCTTGCCGCAAAAGAAAGACTTAAAAGTCTCTGCCCAATTGGTTCGATGCAGATTTTAGTCTGTAAGAAGTATGATGATAAGGGCAAGTTTGGTAGAGTGTTGGGAGACTTCTTTATCGAAGAAGAAGATAAATTGCTAACTGATATCATGGTAGAAGAAGGTCACGCTGTTGCATACTTTGGTGGTTCGAAAGAAGAAATCCAAATCAAACATCTAGCAAACAGACAGAAACTACTAAGAGAAGGTGTTGTTGTACTAGAGGAGAAATGATGTATGTCTGATGGTGGAAAGGGGTCAAAGCAACGACCCACTGATAAGCAAAAGTTCGATGAGAACTACGATAAAATTTTTGGGAAGAAAAAACCAAAGAAAAAAGATGAAAAAAATACTTGACATTTAGTATGTTTTCGTGTATGATGTAAGATATAATCAACAAATGAGGAGTTTGAAGTATGAGTGATTTTCTTGATGGTCTTGTCAAAGCGACAGGCAATGAGTACGCAGGGATTGCCGATGGTGGCATTGTAGCAGGAGAAGTAGATGGATATATTGATACTGGGAGTTATGTTCTTAATGCTCTTGTTTCAGGAAGCCTCTTTGGTGGAATTCCTAATAACAAGATTACAGCGTTTGCTGGCGAGAGTGCGACAGGTAAAACCTTTTTCGTTCTTGGGGCAGTAAAGCAATTTATTAAAGACAATCCTGATGGTGGTGTAATTTACTTTGAGAGTGAAAGCGCACTTACCAAGAAGATTATTGCTGACCGTGGAGTTGACCCAAAGCGTGTGGCGATTGTTCCGATTGCAACAGTTGAAGAGTTTGGTACACAGGCAGTAAAACTTGTTGACAAATACCTCGAACAACATGAACGTGACCGCAAGCCTATTTTGCTTGTACTTGACAGTCTTGGTATGTTGTCCACTTCAAAAGAAATGGCTGACACAGAGAGTGGTTCTGAAAAGCGTGACATGACACGGGCACCTAAGATTAGGGGTATCTTCAGAACACTGACACTCAAACTGGGTCGTGCTAAAGTTCCTATGCTTGTAACTAATCACACATATGAAGTTGTTGGTGCATATGTACCTACGAAAGAGATGGGTGGCGGTGCAGGTTTGAAGTATGCGGCATCAAACATTTTGTTCTTGTCGAAGAAGAAAGAAAAAGACGGCACTGAAGTTGTTGGTAACATCATTCGTGTTCTCAATCACAAGTCTCGTTTGACGAAAGAAAATCAAAAAGTAGAAGTTCTTGTGACTTACAAAAAAGGTCTATCAAGGTACTACGGTCTACTTGAACTAGCAGAAGCGGCAGGTATCTTTAAGAAAGTATCTACACGCTACGAACTACCAGATGGCGCAAAGCAGTTTGGTAAAACCATCAATGAAAACCCAGAACAGTTCTTTACTGAAGAAGTGTTGCAAGGTATTGAAAAGTATGTACAAGCAAACTTCTTGTATGGTTCTGAAACTGTCGAAGAATTGGAAACTGCATTAGAAGAAGAAATTGCTGAGATTGAAGAGGTCACCAATGAGGGCTGATATCAAAGACTTCTATGATTTGGTTCCCAATGCAGTCGGTGATGAATATCATATTCTACTGAAGAACACAGAGAAATTCGATGGCGTCACTTATCGCTATGGTCGAGTTCAATTTGGTTCCGAAGAAAATGAAGATGGTACCTTGACATTTCGTTATGAGTATGATATAGTAACGGTACCGACTGAAATTGCAGAACAGCAATTAGATGACACAGATAAGCAAGAACTAGAAAGTCTCGTAGGGGACATTCTATTGCATATCTTAGAAAATGATTTAAGCGAAAAGGGTAAACACAAAGATGGTATCGTCAAGATTGGAACACCTAATCCTGAAGTCACTCATTAGTGACGAGGATTACTGTAGAAAAACACTACCATTTGTAAAGCCTGAATACTTTGAAAGTCTCACTGAACGTGAGTTATTCAAAGAGGTTTATGGTTTTGTAGATGGGCACAATAACATTCCAACGCATGAAGCGTTATTGATTGCATTGAACAATCGCAAGGATGTCAGTGAAGAGACATTCAAAGAAGCAGGTGAACTGCTAAGTGATTTTAAGACAATCGAAAAACTTCCTGACCAAAGTTGGTTGCTTGAGAACACTGAGAAGTGGTGTCAGGAACGTGCTATCTACAATGCAATCATGTCGTCCATCGGTATCATGGAAGGGCGAGACAAGCAGAATGAGAAGGGTGCAATTCCTAAACTCTTATCTGATGCACTTGGTGTTTCTTTTGATACTTGGATTGGTCACGATTACCTTGAAAACTCTGATGAGCGTTTTGACTTCTATCATCGTGTAGAAGAGAAAATTCCTTTCGACTTAGATTACTTCAACAAGATTACAAAAGGTGGTTTGTCTCGTAAATCACTTAACATTGCTCTTGCAGGTACAGGTGTTGGTAAATCACTTTTCATGTGTCACTGTGCGAGTGCAAACCTTCAACAAGGTCAGAATGTTTTGTATATCACACTTGAGATGTCTGAGGAAAAAATTGCTGAACGTATCGATGCAAATTTGTTGGATACACCAATTCAACAGTTGCCAGAACTTAGTAAGTCAATGTATGACAAAAAGATTGACAGAGTGAAGACGAAGTTCCAAGGTAAGTTGATTGTCAAAGAATATCCAACTGCCAGTGTTCACGCAGGTCACTTCCGTCACCTTCTGAATGAACTTAATCTGAAGAAGAACTTCAAGCCCGATATCATCTATATCGACTATCTCAACATTTGTGCTTCATCAAGGGTAAAAAATTCAAATGCAAACTCGTACACTATCGTTAAATCAATCGCAGAAGAAATTAGAGGACTCGCCCAAGAGTTCAATTTGCCGATTGTGTCAGCCACCCAGACAACCAGAAGCGGATACTCAAACACAGACGTTGGTCTCGAAGACACCTCAGAAAGTTTCGGTCTACCAGCCACGGCAGACCTTATGTTCGCTCTTATCTCCACCGAGGAGTTAGAAGAACTAAATCAAATCATGGTCAAGCAGTTGAAAAATCGCTATAACGACCCTGGTAGTAATCGTAGATTTGTAGTTGGTATTGACAGAGCAAAAATGAGGTTATATGATTGTGAGCAAGATGCACAAGATGATATCGTTAATAGTGGGCAAGTCGCAGACACACCCGCATTTGACAAGTCGAGTTTTGGAAATGGTTTGGCGAATGAAAGGAAGGCTTTTAATGAATGGAACGTATAGATTAGTTGAAGAGAATGATGTTTGGTTAGTTACCGAGAACGGTACGCCTATCGCAAAAAGTCGCAACAAACAACATGCACTTGGTATGCTTAATCATTTGAATTGGGGCGGAGCATTCGAAGGTAAGACCCCACCTTTCATGTTTACGGGCGGACCAATCGATATTGACAGGAGAAAAGAAGATGCAAAACCCCTACGTTAAATACATTAAGGTGTATGATGATGCACTTGACGCATCATTTTGTGATGCACTTATTGAGAAATTTGAGATGCTTAATGACAAACAAGTATCAACAGACCTAGAGGGTGTTCGACATTTCACTGAAATCAATCTAGCAAGAACGCCTGAGTTCCGTGAAGAGTTTCTTGTTATGCAACAGCAAGCACAAGCAAACATTCAACAGTACATGCAAGACGCAGGTATTGAAGAAGGTCAATGGCCTGAAAAGTCTGGCTTTGAAGAATTCCGTATGAAGCGTTATGAACCAAATGACAGAGATGAATTTTCATATCATGTCGATGTTCAGGACCATGCATCTGCCAGACGATATCTTGTATTCTTCTGGTACTTGAATGATGTTGAAGAAGGTGGCGAAACACACTTCTTTGATATCGACCAAGGGGTTAAACCTGCAAAGGGTCGTTTGTTGATGTTTCCTCCGCAATGGAATTATCCACATGCTGGTAAGAAGCCAATCTCTAATACTAAATACATCGTGGGTGGATATCTTCATTACTTATAGGAGAACACGATGGGTAAAGTTATCGAATTTCCAGTTGAAGCGACACAGGCTTATAGAGAAATCGAAGAAGAACTTTCAGATTTTACAGACCAACACCATTTAGACCAATATGTGTACAATTCTATTATTCAAAATCTAGCACATGTACACAGTTCTTTCAGTATTGATGACCAAGAGACACTAAAACTAATTGCTCTTACAGGAAGAATTCATAGAACAATAGGTAACTGGCAGATGGGAAGAAGCGACCCATTGTTACCATATTTACTTAAATTAATTGAAGATTTGAACCTAAATAATATCAAAATTGACTACGATTGAAGTAGGAAACCTTATAAATATTATTACAAGACTATGCGTGGGTGATGAGTTAACAGGCGTGGGTGTAATGAGAACACTGCTTTAAGTTCTCGTAAGGATGAGTGCAGTTATTCTAGCAGGAATCAATGCATGAGGAAAAGAGGGACGCGGCGCATGAGGCCGCTCGTAAGGGGTTTCGACCCTCACACTGTAGAACGCCTGAAGAGGTGACTGTCGAGAGGCAGTCGCCTCTTTTTTTGTCTGTAACCTCTTGATTATACTACTTTTTTATTACCAAAATAACCCTTGACATTGACCCTAGAATAGACTACAATATACATGTATTTGGTTGAAAAGAGGCTTGCGTATGAACGCTGTAGAGATAATCGGTGGGACGAAATTTGAGAAAAAAGTCGCCCTTACCGCTGTTCAGTTTTGCTTGAAGACACTGTTGCCCAGATATCGCACACTAGATATTACTGTGCGTTTACGAAATATCAAAACCGATGCTATCGGCTACTGCATGATGCTCGACCATGACCGTGAATTTGAAATAGAAATTCAGAAGGGTATGAAGTTGAGGGATTTCGTGTCTACTATCTGCCATGAGATGGTTCACGTTAAGCAGTATGCCAAGCATGAGATGAACGAAGAATTGACTGATAGCGGTCGTGCTAAGTGGAAAGGTTCTTTCATTAAAGCAGGCACTAAGTATTATGACTTGCCTTGGGAAAAAGAAGCGTATCGCTTACAAGACAAACTAGCAGATGAGATTTGGGAGAATAACTTAATATGAGCCATACAAATGGGCTGAGGTTTGTAACACAACCTGACGAAACTAAAATTCCAGAGAGACCTGAAGGATGTGAAGTAGAAGTAACACTCGACTACATTGACTTTGGATTTCTCGACCCGCAACATAATTGGCTTGTTCTGAGTTTTATTGAATATGCAGAACAAGAATATGGTAATCCAAAATACTTCCGAGATGATGCAAGGGAAGTGTATATGGATTGGAAGTTCGAAGATGCAAAATGGGAACATGGTATATTAGATATCGATGACAATGAAATTCGTAATGCGATTGCAGATTATCTCGCATATGAAAGACTTTGGAATGATGGTGCATATGTTCACCCATTTGCATTCAATTAAAATCTAAAAGGAGACGATTTATGACTAGAGAAGAATGGCTAACAAAGAAGCACCGGGAACTAGACAACACAATCTGGCAGATTGAGAATACTGTTAAAAATGATGCCCTCCTAAAAGACTTGAAAAAACAGAAATTGCGTCTCAAAACTCAGATTGAGAACGCCAAAAAAACCTGAAAAAATACCAAAAAAAGCCTTGACACACCCTTGGGTTTCAACTATACTATATGTGTAAGTTGAGAAAAGGAGATTATATTATGATGTATGAAAACTTGAATGACGCTGTTGTTGCTCTTAAAGAAGCCATGATTGGTGACTTTGCAAAATGGAACGATAACAGTTATGAAAAGAGCGATTACAAAAACCTTGACAAAGAATGGTATGATAATCGTGTGAAAGAATACGCTGACGACTTCAAGATTGAAGAAGGCAGAAACTATATCAAGTTGAGTGCCAACGGTAGCGTTAAAGGCTTTGTTGTGAAGAAAGCGACTAAGGGTTTTGTTGTCGGTGACTTGCTGATGGCAAAGAGTTGGAAAGCACCCGCTACAAACTTTGCTCGTGGTAATGCACTGATGGGTGAGTTTGACCGTGTTCGCTGGACTGGAATTCTTTAAGGAGATATTGATTATGAAACAAGTAGCAGTAATACACACCGCATTTGAAGATACACCACGCACTGTTGCGTTTGTGAATGTTCCCGATGAATTTAGTGCCGACATGGCACTGGAGTATGCATACAGACGAACCAACAACATCGAAGGTTCTTGGTCTAAGCCTCAAGTGTTTGAGTTTGATGGTAAAGTGTTTGAGAACCCAGACTTCTCTGAGGATGTCACTGTGATGGCTCCGCTTGAAATTGTCGATGGCAAAGAGTTTGGTCTTCGTTCTACTTCAATGGGTGACCAGATGTTATTCGGTACCACGAAGTACAAAGTTGCAATGTGTGGATTTGAGGAGATTGTATGAAGTTAGCCTATTGTGATAAGATTGCCGATGTTATTCGTAAGTCACTTTTGAAACATGACCCAGATGGTATCATCGGTTTGATTTACCCAATCAAATGGGATTTAGATGAAAATGGTGCATTTATGTCTACGAAGAAGACTATTGAAATGTGCGATATGAATGAAAAGAGATATAAAATAACAGTCGAAGAACTGTAAATACTCCAACAACTCACTTAAACTTCGGGCGCATTTGCGCCCGCTTTGTCTTATAAATAGATGAGTATATTGAAAATCACTTAATGTTGGAGACACTTAATGGCTATTACTTATTCTCAGTTCATAGAGAATGCAACAGGCAATATCTACGATGAACTGATATCCATTGTCAACGGACTTGGATATCCTGATATCAAAAAGAAATCATCGTTCCGTTTCAATATTCTAATTGACGGTAATCGCATTGAAGCGATGCAAAAAATGGAAGCCGCAATCAAAATGAAATACCCACAAGCATTTTGGGATGAAAATGCGGGTGACAGTTCTATCGGTGCTATTGTAGTTGACCGATATCTAGTTGGTGCATCTCCTGCATCAAAACAAGGCAAAGCCTCTGCTGGTCTAGCGAATGAACACACACTGTTCAAAATGATTGAACAAATCACCGCTAGTGGACCAATGCATGTCGTATTCAAAGCAGGCTCAAAAGAATATCGTGTAGAAAATGTCGTTGGATACCGTGACGCAGGTCGTGACACAGGTGGTCGTAAGAAAGCAGACATTGTACTAATCACCAAAGATAAAAAAGAATATCCAATCTCGCTAAAGAAAGACAAAGCAGAGATGTGGGAAAGTGCTGACAGTTATTGGTCGGCAGAAGCAAAAAAGATTGTTGATGCAGAAGTCAAAAAAGGCAACGTCACAATCGATGCATTTAAGAACGTCTACAAACTGACACCAAACCTCGCTAAGAAAGCCTCAAGTGGCGAAGCGAAAGCAGTTGTATTTGGTAATGATATTTTACCCAATGGTTGTGTCATTGAGAAGACCTTTAATGGTCGTTATGAAATTGTAGACGATACTGCATATATCACTGCAACCAAAATTATCACTTCACTATCAGACTTGAAGGGTGAGTATGAGATTTGGTTCCTTATTCGTAACGATAGTTCTCGCAAGGGTTCAAAAATTTATCCTGGTCTCCGTGTGCTTGCAGTGAAGAAAACAAGAATTAACAAAAATGTGAAGCAGGTTAGATAATGTTAAAATTTACTCAATACTTAGAAGAAGCCAAGGACGGCAAAAACTTACACCTAGAACACCTTGAAGATGAAATTCTCAACAAGGGTTTGAAGGGTGCAGGTGCATCTATTCAACTACTTGACCAACTCACAACTATGTTGTCAGGTGACAGTTTCAAGCCTGTGAACATCACAGTAAAGTGGGATGGTGCGCCCGCTGTGTTCTTTGGTAAAGACCCAAGCGATGGTCAATTCTTTGTTGCGAAAAAAGGCATCTTCAACAAGAATGCAAAAGTCTACAAAACAAACGCAGATATTGATGCAGATACTTCAGGTGAACTTGCTGACAAGTTGAAGACTTCTCTCAAGTATCTAAGCAAACTTAAAACTGGTAATCAAGTATACCAGGGCGATTTGATGTTTACTAATGATATTAAATCACAGTCTATCGATGGCGAAGATTTCCTCACATTCCAACCAAACACAATTCTCTATGCTGTTCAGAAGGATTCTGATATTGGTAAAGAGATTGCAAGTTCTGGTATGGGTATCGTTGTACACACTGTTTATTCAGGTAAGACTTTTGAAGATATGACTGCATCTTTCAATGTAGATGTTAAGTCACTTGGAACCACATCTGGTTTGTGGTTATCAGACGCAGAATACAAAGACGTATCTGGTAAAGCAACATTCACTGCACCAGAATACAAAGCGGCAGTCAAGTCACTTGACACTGCAAAACGTGCATACGCAAAAATTAACAAACAACAATTTGCAAAGTGGGATAGAACTCAACAGCAAATTCTTGGCTCTAGTGGTACTACTGGTGCCAGTTTTAAGACATTTATGAACTCATTCTTTCGTAAGGGTGAGAAGATTAATCCTAAAACTGCCAGTAAAGAATATACTAAATACTTACAAGACTGGTGGCAAAAACAGATTGATAAGGTAAAGACTGAAAAGGCTAAAGAGAACAAAGCCGGAATCCGTGATGAGATGCTTAAATCAGTTGTTCCTTTTGAGGGCAACACTGCAAACCTTGTAGAATATTACAATGCGATAATTGATACAAAACTTGCAGTCATTCGCAAACTAGAACAAGTGAAGCAAATGACTAAAACATTTAAGCGTACAGATAACGGATATGAAGTTACCGAACCAGAAGGATTTGTCGCAGTAGATAAAACATCAGGCAATGCCGTCAAACTAGTTGATAGATTAGAGTTTGCTTTTTTGAACTTTAACCTAGACAAAAACTGGGATAAGACAAAGTGAATATCGATAAAGGATTAAATTAAATGGCAAAACTATTAAAGAATTTCAGAACCCGCATTAATGAGGCAGAAGCCCGTGCGGTTGTTGTGACGTTCGGTCGGTTCAATCCGCCAACAACAGGTCACGAAAAACTAATCAAAGCGATTGAGAAAGTCGCTACAAAGAATAACGCAGACTATCGCATTTATCCGTCTCAATCGCAAGACCCCAAAAAGAACCCACTATCTCACGCTGATAAAGTTAAGTTCATGCGCAAGATGTTCCGTAAGTATTCTCGCAACATTATGGATGACAAGTCTGTAAAGACAATGTTCAATGTTGCAAGTAAAGCATACGAAGATGGTTATCGTAAACTAATCATTGTTGTTGGTGCAGACCAAGTAAAAGAATTCGGAAATCTAATTCCAAAATATAACGGTAAAGATGGTCGCCATGGCTTCTATGACTTTGAAGATATTCAAGTCGTATCTGCTGGTAATCGTGTAGACCCAGATAGTGAAAAAGCAAAAGAGATGACTGCGGATTCTATGTCTGCATCTGTTCTACGCAAACTTGCCGCCGATGGACACTTTGATGAGTGGACTGATGAAAAAGGTAAGAAGCAACTAGGTTTCAAATCTGGTGTTCCAGATACTCTAGGTGACACTGACAAACGTGTACTATTCAATAAAGTTCGTCAAGGTATGAAACTAGCCGCTATCAATGAAGCATTCGCAAAACTATTTGAAGAAAATGTTGTCATTGTTGAGAAGGCTCCACCTGATGAGAAATTACAAAAGTGGTTAGAAGACCCCAAAACTAAAGCAGACTTTCAAAGTCGCTATGGTGATGAGTGGGAAGAAATCATGTATGCCACTGCATGGAAAATCTACAACGACAAAGAAGGTAAGATACAGGAATCTTGGAACATCGATGAAGAGATGGATGAAGATTTCGCACCTGTCGCTTCTAAGAAAACTCTTGGTGAAATTCGTTCACGTTTGAAGAATGACCCGAAACCGATTATAAAAGAACTCGTTGAAGAAGTACAAGTATTTAAGAAAATC
>Ga0233432_10004225_pt1 | contig 12816 bp, 17 predicted proteins | sample SI_122_August201_6_FD_179870 | JGI IMG/M metagenome (GOLD analysis project Ga0233432, IMG submission 179870) | Seawater microbial communities from Saanich Inlet, British Columbia, Canada - SI_122_August2016_10_MG | ecosystem: Environmental > Aquatic > Marine > Inlet | place: Canada: British...
CCTTCTTTTGTAAAGGTTACCCAAATACTACGTTCTGCATTTTGCATTTTGTCTTCTTCTCTCATTCTACGTTGCATATATGAATAATATCGTTCTTGCATATTATTAGTATACTTTCAATTAATAACTTTGTCAATCACAAAAATCAAATAAATCGTCAAATGTTTTTTGTTTAGATATGCCTTTTATTTCCTGCATGCCTTTATTTGTAATTCTGTACTGCCATTGCTCTTTGTCTTTATCTTTTTGCCAAATTACAGGACCATAAGTTTTAGTATTATTACCGCATAGCCCACTTGCTATTTCTGCTCTTCCTAGCTCGTATCCTTGTTTTAGTTTTTCTTCGATATACGGATCAGTAAAATCATATACTGTATTGTCTGTAATTTCACAATATATATCGCTCCATTCATACCTATTTTGATTAGCAAGTATTTTATCTCGTACACTGCTATCTTCCCAACAGGTATCTATAATGTCACTAGTAGTCATTCTGCCAATTGTGTGCGCACTTTTACTAGACGTTTTTCTTACTTTATTTTCTGTATTTAGATCAGGAAGATCTATACCTTTACCGTCATTATAATTATGACCGTATTCTTTAAGTTTTTGTTCAACAAGTCTGCCTACAGTGTGGTTAGACTTTGGATTAACGGGAACACTATCGCCTACTTGCACGCCTTTTACATTAGTTACTCTCATTTTAACACCTTATCAAGGCCATATTTGCTCCAGTCCGTAAATTTATCACGGTCCATCAAGTCATGCAGGCTATGGCACCAAACACCTGGATTACTTGCTTTAAAGTCTTTGTCATCAATTTTAACCATTGTGTTATAGTTCCACTGTGCAACATATGGAACTACAACACGGATCTGTGGAATAAAGTTATTAGTTTCAGTTAGGCCTCCGTCTAAAAACCATTCAAGGTTAATAGTACTCGGAATGTCTAAACTACAAAGAATACCTTGATCCGTAAACGCACGAATCATTAGATCCCAATCTTCAAACTCATCAGCTGTAACAGGCTTATAACTATGATTAGCACCAAAGAAGATATGTTCACATTGTTCTTCTTTGTAGAACTTCATTATTTCGTTGTAGTCTTGTGTGCCAGTAACAAACAATGTCTTCATTCCGTATGCAGGAGTCTTTTCAACTTCAACGCCTGTAAAAAAGATGATGTCACTTGCTTCGCCTGTTCCGTAATCACGTTTCATTTGTTTCTTCCTTAATCCAAACATTAACATGAGCAACTGCACCGTCTTCACGAGTAACTACATAATCTAAACCCGCTTGTCTTAAAGCAGCTCTAAGTTTTTCAAGATTTTTATTAGCTATCATTCTAACCCTTTTTGTACCAAGTATGCGTTAATGCGATGCATTTCATCTTTGAGATAAAGTTTCATAGTTTTCATTCTTCGAGCTTCGTCTGTTACTGATTCATTATTATAACGTTCTTTTAGCTCGTTGTCAAGTTCTCTATGCTTACGTGCAAGCTCATCGTAATGTGCTTGCAACTTATCTCGAGTCTCAGTCCAGTTGCTCATCCTCTAGTTCCTCTAACTTAGTTTCATCTAATTCGTCAACATCTTCAACTTCTGTTTCTATTTGATCAAACAGCTTGTCAAACATCGGCTTAGCTGATATTGTCTTTTTACCAATTGCTCCGCGTGTACCTGGAACTTGCATCCAATATGAACGATACTCTATGATTTTAGCTAACGATAGTTCTTTAGTAGGTTGTTCAAAAACTTCGTTAATCATATCACGTATTGTATGTACTTGGAATTTATCACCCATTAACATTTTAGGAACAACACCGGCATCATACTGTCTATTAGCTTCTTGTACAGCGTTTACATGCGTCCATACGTTGTGACCCATTTGTATAGCATAACTAAAGCTATCCCAGCTTGTTGAGTCTTTCTTGCGCACAATAGGATTGCCATTGTCGTCTAATACAGGTTGATCATTTTTATCAAGTTCAACTTCGCCTGCACTTACTTTAGGTGTTCCAATCTTATTGCGATCACCTTTTGCATATGTACAAATATCATTAACCAATAATCCATCACTTAGTGGACTATCTTCAAACGTATTAAAAATTCCATCTTGTAGTGTAGCATCTTTAAATGTACGTGTGTCTGTTGCATACTTTAGTTCGTCAACGCTCGGAACCATTCGATAAGTCCATTTACCTTTGTCGGGTGTTTCATTAGATGTATAAATTTGTCCATTTGCTGTAGCAAGGAACGGACTAGCACAATCGAATGTAACCATAAACGTTGGGTTGTAGTGCTTACGTACAGCTCTTTGTACGTCTGTAAGCAGTGTAGCCCACTCTAGTTTACTTGTGCCTAAGAAGTGCATTACATCGTGTACACCGCTTTGTAATAAGTTGTCGTAGTGCAGAGTAACAATACGTTTAAGTACAAGCTCAACATCACACATATTCTGACCACCCATCGACCACCCGTTAAAGTGATTGTCTGGATACTTAACTGGGTCACAATAGTCTTTCATTTGCTCGTACCAGTCTTCAGCATCATCAAAGTTCTCACCTTGTAGAACGTTAAGGAACTTACAGGCTCCTGTCCTATGTTTCATCCAGTAATCGTTGTTGATGCGTGTTGCTGCTACTGCTTCTTGATAAGTGCTAATACCAGTAGCTTTAGCACCTGCAGGTGAACGTGCAACCCACGCTGGAATATCAAGGATCATACCATAGTCCATGTAAGCATCCATCCAACGCAATACACCATCACGTTTCTTTTGTGCTTTAGGACAGTTAGGATCTTTCCAGTCACCTTCCCAAACACCCTTACCAATTTGGAAGCCACCTGAGTCACCTAGTAACCAAGTGTTTTCTCTATCTCTATTACGCACCATATCTTCTTTAGGTACAAACTTAGTTGTATCTAAATCGGCGTGTCCTGCAGAGTAGAGCGTCCACTTATATGTGAACGCTCCTTCACTGGAGTTGAGATAGTTGAGACTTTCTACATTGTTTTGAAAGTTGTTAGGAATACGATTGTCAGGAACATAAGGACCGTTCACAGGATCAGGATGACGTTGCTTGCCCACGTATGTAGCATAGAAGCCACTAAGTGCGGGTAAGAAATGTGCGTAATCGTTCTGAGCTTCTGTTAGGTCTTTTCTCATGTTTTACTTACTCTGCGCTGGTAGAATATAATCGTAAGTAGCCATACCTGAATCAATGCTGATCTTCATAGCACCTTGATCTGAAATGCTCATAGTTGCATCACCGTCTAATCTAAGAATTGCTTGCACTTGTGCAACTGGCCAACTCCATGTGTGTTGTAGTTTACCTTCAACAGCATTTTGAAATACAAATTCACCTGCATGTGTACTCTGATCACCAAAACTAAACACTAGATCAGCAACGCCGCCTGTTTCTTTAGTACTTACATTAAAGGTAGGCTCTTCTGAATGTGCTGCTGCCATTAGCTTCATGCGTTCGATCGACGAAATACTAGGTTGAAATTGTACGGCCCAGGCTGCTCCTTTAAATTTAACAGTTTTCAATTTCTCTTCGATAATTGCTTTGTTCATAAAGCGATAATCGTTTTGAAAGTCGCCTGCATTATTCTCAAAGTGAATGTGTGTTGGCATTGTTTCGCCATTGCGTTCTGCTTGCACTACGTCAATCTTAGCATCTTTCTGATACTCTGGATTTTTTAAGTGTAAACTAAGTTTGTCTAGATTAGGCATACCAAATGTGCCTGTAAACTCTGCAACTTTACTATGTGTTTCTGCTGATAAAATAACACTGCGGTCTTCAGCCATTGAGTCTACACTAGTTATATCGTCTTCAGACGTTACCTTAACTAATGATAAAAACCCTAGTGCATGAGTATGTGCTACTACGTCTTGTAAGATGTCTTTCATTCTACTGTTTCTCCTGTTATAATGTTTATTATATTACTATTTTCTTGATTTGTCAAGAACTTTTCTACTGTGTATTTAGGTTTGAAGCCAAGTGCTCGCATTTTTTCCATGTTAGCACAAGTCCAATTTCGTTCTCCTGGGGTATTTAGACGAACCGGTGCTAACGGTGCCAAGTCTTGGATCCTAACTGGATGACCCGTACCAATATCGATTGTACCATTGATATGTTCTTTTGCTATTAGTATTTCTATTGCATCTAGTACGTCCTCTAGATGAATAAAGTCTCTATAATGCCTAGTTGCATATTCTAGTGTGCCGTTGCGCAGTTTGTTAAAGAACATATTCTCTCTAGGACAATTATCACTATACACTGTATGAAAACGCATACCTAGTGTGTTAGGATACCGTCCTGCTAGTTCTTCCATGATGTACTTACTTGCAGCATAAGGGTTCAAATCGGGCTCGTAAGCACTCGAACTACTTGCATATAGTATACGTGTGTCTTCGTAGCGATCAAACAGTCTACGTGTTGCTTCTACGTTGTTGTTCCAATAACCTGCAGGGTCTTTTAAACTTTCACGCACTCCGCTCTTACCAGCAAGATGTATAATTAAATCAAATTCTTCTTTAAAGTCACAGTATAATAAATTTTGGTCTGCACCGTCTTTTAAATCAAACCCGATTACTTGATTATTTTTGCGAAGTCGTTCTAATAGTGCAGAACCTATAAAGCCTCGATGTCCTGTTAATAGTATCTTCATGATGATATTCCTTGTTCCTGCGACCAAGTTAAATATTCCCATGTGTTGCGCCAACCTGTGACATGTCGTTTAATATCTACAACTTGTGCTAATGGATAGTCATTGCCACCTTCGTGCATAGCATCGCCAAAGAAATATAATTTATCTTTTTTATTAAAGTCTTTTATAATTTGACTCTTATCAAATCCTTTTGGACTAATATCAATACCTGTTTCACCGCCTACCTTTGCTTCTAGGTCAGGAAACATTGTATTAAACGCATCTGCAATTTTTTTACGCTCGCCGTTCTGTTCTTCAAATGCTACATATGCCGCACGTTGTTCTGCATCTGCATTGCGTCCTACAACACTAAAGTTTACCATACCGGGACGTTCTTCGATATGATTACCAGTGCGAATGCTAAAATCACTTTCATATTCACAACTAATTAAAAAAGTTCTTGCAAGGTCAGGAAGTTTCCAATCATTAGTTTGAATGTTTGCATCCTTTTCCCATACATCGTTGCCGTTACATTGGTAGACACGTTTACATAAGTTGTAAGTTGGTTCGCTAATTTGTTCTACTGTTTTTGCTTTGTCACTACCAGTAACTAAGTAGACATCATTGGTTAAACAAAACATATTAAAGAACTCTTTAAAGTCAAGGTCAATAATACCTCTGCTGGGTGTTAGTGTTCCGTCTACATCAAATATAAACTTATTCATTATATTAACGCTCTACTAGCGGCTGTGTACTTTGACTGTCATGATAATCGCCAGATTTATAATAATCTCGTGATGCTTCTTCTTTTACCATAATGTCGCCTCTCATACGATATGTTACAATTTCTCTACGTATTACACTGTCTGTGTCTGCATCAAATGCATTTTTAAATGGTCCGTCAGTCATTAGTTTGCCTTTCTGTTACTCTTACTCTAAGATCGCTCGAACTAAATCTATGATCTCGTTTATTAAAGTATAGATCAATGTCACGTTTACGGCATATGTCTTTGCCTGTGAACTCTTTGTCTCTATACTCCTCTCCTAATATTCTAACATCAATATGATACATTGTCAAGATATCTTCTAAATCTTTTTCTGTACCATAAGGAATGATTTCGTCAACATAACTAATTGCTTTAAGTTGTGTGTAACGCTCTACTACAGTTTGTATTGGTGCGTTCTTTTCTGCACGATCTACACTAGGATCTACTTGTAAGCCGCAGATCAAATAGTCGCAGTGTTCTTTTGCTTCACGCAACATTTGTACATGTCCTGCATGACATAGATCAAATGTGCTACAAGTAAATCCTACTTTCATTCTAACATTTCCTTTAGTTCTACTAATTTTTCAATAACTTCTTCAATAGTATTTAGGTCCTGTTGATTCTCTGTGTCAATTTCTAACTCTATTTTAATTTTCATATTATTCTCCAAAGTCAAACAAACTTGAGAATGTAGTGTGTTGTTTTGTATCTTCTAACGGATAGTTAAGCACACCAATCAAGTTGTCCAACTTGTTGTCAATAATGGTTTCTGCCATAGCTGCGTCATCAAACGGAAGTTCTTTAAACCATTCTGGGATACGCAATTCATCTGTTGGGTAAGCAACACTTGTGTATCCTAGTGGATTTTGTTTTAGTTTACAAACAATAACTTTCATGCCGTCAACAACTTCTTGCGAATACTTGTCACCGTTCATACGCTTTAGTGTGTTCCAGTTAATACTTGCTCTGACGTGTCCGGGCATGTTTGCTTTGCCTTGCTTTTCTTCAAGACGCTGATAATGTCCAACTTTGTTTGCACGTTTCGGAGATCCTTTCTCCCAACCCGGCCTTGCACTAAACTCCTTGCGGAATTCTGTAATACGATCTAGTACTTCTTTTTGCGGAACATCAGTAAGTACCATTGTTAGCAATTCTTTTAAGAAGTCTTGCATAAACACAGGCGTGTCCGATCTACGCAAGTCCAATCCCATTGCTTTTACTTTACCAATACCGTCGGCATCTGTTCTAAAGCCTTCGTTGTCAACGACTAGTGCCGCATAACGCTTCTTAGTAATATATAAGCCGCTTTTTGCAACAATTTCACGCCCTGCTGCAATAACGTCACTTCTGCTTTTTGGACAATGAAATGCTTGCACCATAAACTTAGGAAACGTTGTGTTTGCTTGTTCACAGATTTGATCATAAAGTGCAATAGCTTTTTCAGTACTCCACTCTAGCTTTCCACTTTCTACATCATCTTTTAACATAGGCCAAGCACTAAAGTAACAAGAGTCAGTATCGCCATAAATCATTGCTTTACCAACATGATCATATTCGCCGGCAATACAGTTGTTAACTTCGGCACTCATGTGCTTAACAATTTGTCTGCCAGTAAGTGTTGTACTCTGTCCAATACGCTTATCAAAGAATCTACAACCAGGATTAAGAATAGCACCATACAAACTGTTCAAGTTAATCTTCTTAACCAGCTGTCGTTTGTCCCAGTATTCAATCTCAGCATCGTTCTTGGCGTCTTTGGCCTTCTTGAGCATCTTCTGCATGTCTTTACGTTCAGCATACCAACGCTTTAGTAGTCCAGGAATAACACCTTCGAATTCTGTTGTAAATATAGTACCGTTAGCACTAAGCATCCAAGGCATATGACTATCAAAGATTAGCTGATGTATTTCTGCACCCGAAAGTATGTCCGACCTACCATCCTCCCAATCAATTGTAAGCGCAATGTCCTTGCGTTGATCCATAACTGCTTCGTATTCTTCTGTTGCAAATCTACCTTCCCAACTGCCTGCAAAAGACTTCTTTTTCAGCGTCATGTCTTCGTGTGCACGAGCGTCTGAAATTTCTGGTCGAATCTGTCCTACAATAGTTTCTGGAGCCATGTTTAGCGCACGAATTACTGAAGGATACAGTGAGTTCAAATCCATTGACGCTACCCACTTATGCAAGCCTTTCTTAGGAAATGCAACATACGCACCTGCTGCTTGTGTATTTTGAGTATCATCGCGTCCCCTACGATTGGGCACTTGTAGTCCACGATTGTGTGCTTCGTTAATAATACCTTGCTCTGTAACAGCAACAGCACCCATTGTTGTTTGTAGTAACACAGTATTCTCGTGTGCAACAGTATTGCTAAGGTCAATAAAGCGTAGTTTCTTGTCCAACTTGTCAAGTAGTGCAGTATCCTGAATATTATATTCAATAAACTTGCGGAAGTCATTGTTGTATAGTTGATCTAATGTACCTTCATATGGCACTTTGTTTTCGCCTACTTCGATCTCACCAATAGCGTCCAGTCGATATGTATGACGTTCTTCATATGTATATTTACGATACAAGTTTAAACTATCTAAGTGTACTCTACCCACTAAGTCAAATGTTTGTGCTGCCTTGCCAAACTTTTCATACTCACGTTTCTTAGGCAGTTGACCCCATAAGCAGAATCTACGTGTGTCATCCTTACTTAGTACACGGGCAGTTCTGTTTACAGTATACGGAATATCATAACCTTCGCTGTTCCAGCCACTTAGAATGTCTGCATCTTCAATTAAGTCTAAGAAAGTGTCAATCATATCACCTTCTTTTTCAAACAACATTACATTGTCAATGCCTTCTAGTTCTGCTTTTGCTTGTTCCATAGTAAGCGTCTTAGGCGGAACAGCGAGACAAATCATTGTCTCCATCCACTGTAAGTAAACTGATATAGAAGTAATAGGCATAAATGGATCACTAGGATCAGCAAAGCCTCGCTCTGGATCGAAATCAGTCTCAATATCGAAAAAAGCAATGTTTAGTTTAGGAGCATCTTGATTGAGATAGTGCTCACTTAAAGATTGAAAGATTGGATTAATGTCGCTTTCGAAAAGTGTTTTGTCTCTATTAATAGCAACTTCCTTGCGAAAGTCCTTTGTATTTTTACACACAATGCGAGACAACGGATCGCCGTATACACTTTTGTACTTGCCTCGTTCGTCTTTATAATAAAATGTATACTTTGCTTGGTATTCTTGGAAATGTCTCTTTCCGTCGCGTCTTTCTACGACACGAATAATATCTTGATCGCGATCAAACATCGCGTCTACGTATGGCATCTAATTTTCTCCTTCGTTGCTTATGGCCAACTTAACCTTCATACTTGCTCGACAATCGTCATTGAGCGTACTATTACTTATTAGAACAACAATCCCGCAACATAAATTACGGTTAAGCCTGCGTTCATTACTATAAGACTTTTTTCTTTCCATAAAATACCTACAAGTATCCATAGACTGTTACTAATAATGAATGCCCAAATGTACAAAGGGTAAACATTAAATGCGGCTAGTGTAGCGGCTGTCAGTAAACATACTGTAGCCACCCACGCCAACCATTGATACGGTTTTACCACCATAGTGAAGCAACTCCGAATCCAAATACATTTACTATAGCAAAGTATCCAGTTAGTAGCATTACCCAGGCTGCACCGCGTCTGTAAGCGGCATAGCACTGAGTAACACTACCTATTAAGAATCCTGGATATACTATAAGCATATTAGGGTCACTTGCTGTTAGAGCAAGGGTTAGACTGGCATATACTGTGAATACAAAACTTACTAATTCAAAGTAAAACGCTGTTTTATCACTGGTATAACTATCTACCCAAAAAGACTTAATTTTTTGCATTTATTTGTCATAACCTAAAGTTGTAACGATTGTTTCCAAATCATCAAACGCATCGTAATGTTTATCCCAGTCACGTTTTAGTGCAATTTTAATTGCTTTGTTAATTAGTGCAGGCTTTACATCAAGTTCCTCAGCAACTGCTTTTACAGTTTCCTTAAGACCCTCTTGTAGATCTTCTACTTCTTGTAGTACTGTTACACCTTCTTTTACTAGTCGTTCAAGTTTTGCTTTTTCTTCAGCACCATAAGTACGGTCACTCATAGATATCTCCTTTTAGTTATGTTTATTATACATTGGTTTTGATTAGATGTCAATTATTATTGTAAACTTTTATAATAATCGTTTGTTTTTACACAGTTAGGAACATAATTATTAACTGCTTCGCTTACGTTTTTATAATCTTGTTTCGATATGTTATAAAGGTTATAATCTTGTAACTCTTGTTTTGCTAATTTAGGATCTAATATATGCATACCGATTGCTATTTGATACCATAAAACATTTCCTATGTCACAATAGTTATTACCTTTGTTGCCTATATAATCAACTGCTCTAGGCATTCTATGTTTCCAAATATTCATTAATTTTGTTAATCTTTCTGACCGTCTTTCTGGTTTAGATGACTCTTTCCAAAATTCTGTATCATTTCTAGGCGTTATATAATGAAAGACAATAAAATCTCTTATAGAATCCCACATCTCTCCCATTTCGTCATTGTATTGTTCATGTAAAAATTCGCAGTTAAATGGCATATCTTTCTTAAAGTAGTTTTCTATAAAGTGCGTAACTTGTATCATTGTAGCATGTATAGAAGTTGCTTCTAATGGTTCTACGAAAGCACTTGAAAGACCAGTTGATAATACATTTTTACACCAAAGTTTACTCAATCTACCTGACTTGAATTTAATTTGTGCTTGTACGTCTATCTTTCGATTCAATTTTTTAGATATTTCGTCGTGTGCTTTATCAAAATCTGTAAATTGATCACTAAACACATAGCCACACCCCATTCTTTTTTGGGTAGGTATTTCCCAACACCATCCATATTTTTGAGCCCAAGCATGAGTGTAAGTTTTAATTTCTTCGCTTTCATCTAATTCATAATTAAAATTTAAAGCACTATTAACTAACAGATCATCTTGGTAAGATATCCAGTCATTTTTTTCAACTTTATCAATTAGTACCCTAGCAAAGCCGGTACAATCTATAAACAGATCTCCTCTAATCGTACCACCGCTTTTTGTTTTTAAACTTTTGACAAGTCCATTTTCGTCTTGTTTAAAGTCTACAACTTCATCTTCAATATACTTACAATTGCGAACAGCAATAGCCTTTTCTTTTAAATACTGTCCTGCTTTGTAAGTATCTAAATGATAAGCTAACGGTAAGTAGTTAGGGTTTTCATATACATTGTTATTTTTTACATAGTGTAATCTATTTTCGTCCATTAAACGAGACTGAAAAGTTTTACTGTAATCTTTATTATCAGCTACGTGATATATTCTATAATTATCATAATCCTCATGCGGGAATTTATATTGATTTGAATAAGTATCACCAATTGGGGAGTAAAAGGAGTTGCCTATTGTATACCAGTCAGTATGCTTAATACCTAATTTAAATGTTGACTCTGTTTCTTTTAAAAACTCTTTTTCATTTAACCCTGTAATGTTATTAGGTAAATTAATTAAGTTATTAAACTGTCCAGTTGTGCTTTCTCCAACTCCTATAATAGGAATCTCTTTTGTAGCAACAACTGTTATCTTTGTATCTTTTGGTGTTTTATTCAAGAATTGATGAGCTGTTGCCCAGCCAGCTGTGCCGCCACCGATAATTACAATTTTTTGTATTTTCATAGGAACTCCTTTAGTAATATATTATAACATATATTTTATAAAGAGTCAACTATTAAATACTAAATTATTCGTTAATTCGTATTTCTAGTCTACGTAAGTAGTCGAGTAAGTCTTTTGCGCCGTCTACTTCCATTTGGCTGAAGCCGCCGTCTGTTCCTTCATCTACTGCTGCCTGAAGATCTGATTTAGGATAACCTTGATTAGAAATAAGTCTTGTGTGCAGTCGTTGGACTATTTCTTTTGGAGTGTCATTTTCAACAGCATCTTCAAGACGTTTTACATTTTGTGGATTTAAATCGCTGCTTAGTGCTTCAACTGCTTGATAATAAGTATTAGGTAAACCTTGAACAAAGGTATTTGTAGGATATTTATCAGCAAACGTCTGTTGTGCTTGTGCTTGTTGTGCAACACTATCAATATTAGGAGCATTTGGGTCTTCAGGCTGCTCCGGACGCTGAGGACTATCAGTTGACGGATTGTTGTCTGTTGTATTGTCAGGACTTATAGGGTTATCTAGTTCGCCACCGGAAGCAGAAGGAGCAGTAGGAGAGGTAGTATTAACATTAGGAGCAGTATTTCTATTAGTTCTAACTTCAATATATCTTTCGACAGCTCGAATAAAAGCCTGAATTAGCTCTTGATTTTCGTTTAATTGTGTTAATTCAAAAACTTTCATCCTCTAATATCTCTAAGTTGCTGCCGAAGATTTGCCGGCAATAGGTTAAATGCTTCTTCATCTTGTATTAACTCGTCTAGCATTGCATCTAATTCTTCCTCAGACATATTGTCAATGTTGCCAATTTTATCAACAAACGCTTGTGCTCTCGCTAGTGCTGGCGGATTTACATTTGATGTTGCCTCAGGTTCTGCTGTATCGTTTGATGGAGATCCTGCTTCTGGCTCTGCTTGTGCACCTGTTTTTGGAGATCCATCTGGATTGTGTGTTGCAGCATACTGTCTATCCCATGCTGCTCTTGCATAATCACCTTGTACTCCACTGTCGGTAGGACGAGGTTCAACTGTTTGTCCAACATCTGCAGGATCTGGTCTTACTTGCGATAGTGCAGCTCGAGAACCGTCGGCTTCTGGTCCGTCACCTGTAGGTTGTGCTAATTGTGCTGTATATTCGTTTTGAGTAGGTAAATTAGGACCTGCTCCTCTACCCGAACTTACTTCGTTGCCATCAGCGTCATATGTTCTATATCTTCTACCTTGTCCGCTACCTGTAACTTCTTTGTATGCAGCACCTGTACCTGCTTCTGGTTCACCTGCACTATCATCTTTATTTGCATTATAGAAATCTTGTGCTGCTTGTCTTTCAGCATCGGTTGCATCAGGATCTTGAAAAATACTGTTAGCTTGATCTGCTGTTGTTACAACAATCTCTTCTGGTGCATCTCTGTTCACTTCATTTGGATTTGGTTGAACTGGTGCATCTCTGTTCACTTCATTTGGATTTGGTTGAACTGGTGCTGCTGGTTCGTCACTTACTTCTTTAGCACCATCTACAATTGCCATATATCGATCGTAACTAACTTTCGGAAGTGCTGCTGCAAATTCACCATCTGTTACTATAGCATCGTATTGTGCAATTAGGTCGTTAAGTTCTGATTTTTCTTCGTCGCTTAGTGCTTCGTATAA
>Ga0233432_10004226_pt1 | contig 12811 bp, 28 predicted proteins | sample SI_122_August201_6_FD_179870 | JGI IMG/M metagenome (GOLD analysis project Ga0233432, IMG submission 179870) | Seawater microbial communities from Saanich Inlet, British Columbia, Canada - SI_122_August2016_10_MG | ecosystem: Environmental > Aquatic > Marine > Inlet | place: Canada: British...
TTTGATGATTTTCATAACTTTCTCTAGGAATTTTTCGCTCTTACCGTAGTGGTACAAATGGTACTGATTGATTTGAGCATAACCTTCACCGTGGGTGAAGACTTCTGGGTCCATCTCAGGTCCCTTCTTAACTGTCACGCTGACAGAAGAATAGTGTCCTTTACGAACACCAAAGCGATACTTAGGGAACGCTTTCTTCAACTCTTCACGGATTGCTTTCACTTCATTCGTAGAAATATAAGCCATAATGTAATCTCCTTTTCTCAACTTACATATACAGTATAACAGGAAAAAGGTGTCTGTCAAGGGTTATTTTGGTTTTTTTGGGATTATTTCACCATCATAGTCTTCTTCTATCAGACCATCTTGGATAAGACTATCGATTGTGCCCTTAACACCAGCATCAATGCCTTCTCTCATACCATCTTTCCACCGACTTTGCCCGTGGAAGTACAGAGCAACACCAAAAAAAGCAAGAAAAAAGTAATCTTTTAGTTCTAAAAGTTCTACCATTCTCCGTAATACTCCTTCTGAATGTCTTCGTAAACCTCTTCAACGATTGCTACAGTAGCACCATTCGCATCTGCGATTTTCTGTAATACTTTCTTATCAATGATTTTGTCGTCTCCGACGGCATCCATGATGTCATCTTCGATATCCATAATCCAGGCTTTAACTTTACCCATATTTCACTCCTTTCATTACAATTTTCTCTCTCATTACAAATACAGTATACAAGAAGAAAAGGGTGCTGTCAAGGATTATTTTGGTTATTCTTCATAAAAATCATCAAAATCTAGGTCCCTAAGTTCGTCAGTATTGCGACTTTTTAGCAGGGTTTTGAATTTTTCTTTGTTTTTGTGTCGAGTAGTGCGTCTTTGATGACGGTTCGACTTGGATGGGAGAAAGTCTTCTTTCTCATCTACATAAACTTCGAGACGGTTTTCTGCCGCAGTTCGAGCCATGGTGTTTCACCTATACGTTGTTGCTATTGGGAAATGTCGAGACGGTTAGTTTTTGGTTTCTTAACTACGTCAGTGAACTTGCCTGTGTTGACAATTTCTGCGACATTTGAGAACGTGCCGAAAAATTCGACACCATCAATCTCAACGGTCCAACCTTCTTTATCATCGTCAGTCATACCATCGAAATCAAATTCTAATACCTCATGCGATACGGGCAGAACTGCCTTAAGGGTTTCGTATTGCGCATACTCTCTCACCTCTGCAAACTTTGAATTGCCGTCTGCATCGGTGAAAGTGATAATTCTTTGTTCTATGTCAAGTGCCATTACTTGCTTTCCTTAGTGATATACACTATTTAGAAGTCTTGGATATTCTCCATCAGACCTTTGAGACGTTTTTCTACAAAATACGTCAACAGACCAGAACGAGGTGGAACATTATAACCCTCAAACACACCAACAATCTCTTGTTTGATTGCGTCAGGAGTTTTAGTCAAATCGACCAACAGTTCGTTACGCTTATAGTTGCGCAACATCGTCTCATTACAGAACTCTTCTGGTGGGTTAGGAATGAACACTTCAGCCATCTTCTTTTTGCTTACAGGTTTCTGTCTGCGACCCTCTACGAAACACGCATCATCTGACAAGAAGTTGGGAATGCCGTCTCCAGTGTCACCTTTGATAATGTGTTCTTTTAGAAACTCAGCGGCATTGTCTGTACGCAACCAACGCTTCATAATAGGCGACCACTGGTCAACATTAGAATAACGCTGTAGTTGCACAAAGTCTTTGTCACCAGACAGAATAAGAACAGGCTCATGTGCAGAGTATCGTGCGGCAAGTGTACCGATTACATCATCTGCTTCTGCGCCTTCTACATCGATAACTTTGTAGGGCATGTGTGTTGCAATCTCATCTTTGATGGCATGTAGGCAGTTGAACACTGCATTCCAATCCAGTTCAGACTTCTCACGTTGCTTCTTACGGTGCGCCTTGTAATATGGGAATACGTCTCTGCGCCAATACTTACGATTGTCACATGCGATAACCAACTCACCATACTTGTCGCCGTACTTACTTCGATACGACCGCAATGAGTTGAGTACCATATGCCGTACAAGGCTTTCCTCAATCTCAATGTTTTTATGATTACCAATCTGCATCATCAGATTAGAAATCATCACTTGGTTCAAATCAACTAAAATCATTTTGTTTTCCTATTGTCATTGTATACTAATTATATCACACCATAAACAGAATTACAAGGACAAATAGTAGTATTTTGAAAATAAAGTAGGCGAGTATTAACCCGATGCCTAATTTTACTCCGTCCCAAACTGTCATAGGTCAGCCGTCCTTAGAATGATAGTGTCCTCATTGAACCTACCAGTCATTGGTTGTTCGTTTGTCTTTATCTCATCTAAGAGTTTACGCAAGACAATCTTACCACCAGTCAGACATCGACCAACAACTTCTTCTGGCTTCCGTAATTTCTTCTGAACACTTTGCGTCTCATCGAACTTCTGTAGAGTTGTTCCTTTGAATGCAAAGCCTTCTCTTGTGCTTGCCACATACTTACCAAGTTTGCGATACTTAGTATTGTATACCCAGACAACCATCGCACCAACAACATTCTCTGGTGCTATCGATACAAGTTTCAATTCATCGAAAGCCTTGAGATACTTGACCTTCTCCACTTGCTTTGATATTGGCTTGGGCTTCACTTTGCGTGGCTTGCGGTTTTGCTTTTGATTATCTGACCACCGAGTGAGGTCATCAACAATCATGCGCATGAACTTAGCGAACCGTTTGAGGTCTGCTTTACTAAAATGTGAGTAGCCTTCGACTAGTTGTTCACACTTACCTTCAAGTGCCTCTTCAAGTTCATTTGCTTCGCCAGCATAGAAATCAATCATACGCTTGGCAATCATGCCCTTTACTTGTTGACCCTTCAGATACTTGTAACAGTCAAAGTCACTCTTATAACCGTTATTAGCGAACTCTTCGATAGCGTCTTCGATACCATTAGATTGCTCTCTAGCGGCGTCTGTGACACGCTCCTGGAGCGATACAACACGCTTCTGTGGCTTCTCTTCTTGGTCTTTCTCTTCTACTATCTTAGATGCCTGTTCAACAATCTCAGTGAACCGTCTGTCCATGAATGCAGTCGTACTGTCTGTATTCCTAGTAAGCCCGTTCATCTTCATCTTACATATTGCAGTAAGTGTAGAACCGATTGCCCAATCAGGAACCTTTCGAACAGCATCGATAATCGCTAAATCGTCTGGTTGATACTCTTTGAGATATTTTGTGACAGTAGCCTTTGCTTTGCTCTTGTCGAAAAAGTAGTTGTACCAATTCAGCGCATTACCGTACTTAACCTTAAACTCCATGTCAGACAAGGTTGCTTGGTCACCCCATTGCGGTTCTTGACCAAGCACCTGTTCATCGATAGATACGCTTTTTCTTTTAGCCATGTTTAACCTCATTTAATTTCACAGTAATCATAACACAAAGTATTTAGAGGGTCAAGGCTTTTTTACAACTCGGTTGAAAAATCTTTTACACTGTCGAGGCGGAAAGAACGCCAACCTTGAGCATCGAGGTCCCAGACGGCAATAGCCTCTGTTGACTGCTTCTTGGTCGGACCTTCGACTTTGCTGGCTTCAATCGGTGGTAGGTCTTCGGGTCGCAATGAGCAACGCATCTTACGGATACTTCCGTCGGCTTTGATAAATTCGACATTTGCTACACTCTCCTTGAGTACAGATTTGTATTCTTCAATAGTATTCATTATTTATTCTCCTGAAAGTATTTAACCAGTTCATCGTAACCACCAATTCTTACAGTGTTACCAGAACCATCGTCAGTTTGCACAATCATAGGCATTGTGCGCCCATGCCCGTAATATTGAATTGCCTCTAAGAGACTGTTTCTGTCAATATCACGGTCAAGTTTCATTTCCTTGTGTGTCTTTTTCTTCATCTTTAGAAGATTGATTGCTTTGACACAAAAGGGGCATCCGTCTTTAGAGTAAACGATAAACTCATCCATATTAGAACCCACCATCCACATGTAGATTAGGGTATAGATGCACAAGCAACGAACCCGACGGTTTAACGTGCATTCTCGTCATATGAGTGTTACCGTTAATTCTGAAATAGACCTTGTAGTAACGAAACCTATTCTGAGTTTCAAACACAGGTTGACCTGAACATCTCTGTTCAATCCTATCTTGTGTGCCATGCTGTCCACCAATGTGTCCACCGATTACTGAACCAATAACAGCACCAGCGGCTCTGTTACTCTTATCAACTTGAGAACCGATTACACCACCGATGATTGTACCCATGACAGTGTTATCTTGTCCACGAATAATAACATTATTACACACCGTTTGTGTACCAGTTTGCACTTGAACCGTATCATAGACAGGTTCTACATGGTCCCAAGGTACATGGATTGATGTATCGAACTCAGCATACGCTGGCGCACCGATTGATAAGGCTGTCAGTGCTACAGCCATGATTGTTTTTTTCATATTCACTCCTTTGAACCGACAACTTCCTTGACGACAACACGATTAAACATCGTCTCTTTACCACCATGGAAATTCGATACCTGATGACGCTTTGGGGTTGCTTTCATAACAAAGCAATCATTCACTTTCAACTCAAAATTGTTTTGAGAGAAGAACACCCCAAGATTTCCTTCTTTAGTCACAACATTATAAATGTGTGAACCATAGTTATCTAGGTACCGTTTGTCAGTTAGTTTCACAAAAAACTCACCACGCTTGCCTTCTTTACCAATCCATTCAGAATTGACAGTTGTTTTCGCCAGTTCTTCTTTCTTGGCTTCACGTCCTTCTGCCTGACGTTTTAGATAAGGCAGACAAGCAATGAACCCGAACTGTGACGCAGTGATTTCAGATTTAGAGAGAATGTCACGGAGAGAACGGAAGAAGTCAGAACCTTGTTGTTCACGACCCCAATCTAACAGTGATATCACCTCTTCGGGCTCCACGTTTTCAAATGGATTTCCACTTGTTTGACCAGATAGCAGTTCTGCCATCAGATAGCGGTTCTTTGATTTATCGTAACCGTTCACTTTGTCAACTGCGACAGAACAGGTTACTGCATCAAGGATTGAAAACTTCACTGAATTAGACATATTTCATCTCCATAACAATATCTTCTCACAGTACCAATATTACTCTACTTGACATGGTTTGTCAAGGGTTATTTTGGTTTATTTTCATCATTTTCTGAAGTGAATTTTACATCATAAGTTCCCACAAAAATGGAATTCCATTTTTGTGAGTTTGGACCCCATGTGTAGGTATAGTCAGCCCCACCTTGGGGAACAAATTCCCCATTTTGGGTATCATTGTCAGCAAATGGGAATACTACATTGTCTTCTTCGTGGTAATCATGTCCGCAATTACTGTGGTCGTCTTCATCAATTTCACGCAACTCTACAGTCATACCATCAATCATAAATCCAGATGCTTTGAGAAATCTTTCGAATGTCTCACACAAATCGTCAACTGAGGAATCACCAGGAAGTGTCAACTCAACATCACCGGAATCACTAGTCGAAATAAACTTAAATTTACCCATATCAAACATGTTATCTCCTTTTACCCGTCATTGGGTCTTTTGCTTCAGCCTTAGATAGAACTTGCAAACCGCCTTTGTTGTATGCTTGACCTATCTCATATTCACCAGTATAAACTGGCACTTCTTTACGAGGAGCAACTCCTCCAATATTGTTAGAGCAAGGGGGCAGATTGACTTCACGCCTGTAAGGCTCTTTTGTCGCTACTAGGGGTTCGAACTCTTTCTTAACCCTCTTAGTATTATCTATACCATGCTTCTTCAACCACGCTTGGTGTTCAAGTTCCCTCTGTTGCCACCCCGGCTTCCTCTTCTGCTTGCGCTTCTTCAGGTTTGTCGTTGTATAATACACTGGCATCATTCCCATTACTAATCTCCTTCAGTTTCTTTGAAGTTTCACATTGACCACAACAGTCTCCAGTTCCGCAGTGCGGATGGTCGTCTTCTAATTTCATTTTTCCCACTTTCTGTTGGTCGGAGTACAAGGATTCGAACCTTGGACCTCTTGGTCCCAAACCAAGCGCACTACCAGGCTGTGCTATACTCCGATTGTTTCTTCATTATAACAGAACACTCTTTGATTGTCAAGTATATTCTATAATCTCAATTCCCGCCTGCTTGATTGCATGTTTGCAAATTTGACAAGGCTTGGCTGGTAATGGGTCGCCTGCTTTAGAATATCTTTCAATGTAAATACGATGAGGCTTTGAACCCTTTGGTAGACGCACGATTGCCTGCGTCTCGGCGTGTAAGTATATAGCATCAACCCGCCCTACTTGCACGGCGCAAGAATGATGAAAGGGGTGTGTCTTAGAATAAGAGTTTTCACCCCTACTCAAAACACGACCCCTCTTATCAAAAATCGTTGCTCTCAGTTCGAACTGCGTCCGAGACATTGATTTACTCCGTTATTCTTTCACAGGAAATTCTTTGTGACTAAATGGTCTAAAATCTATAGACATGTTTTTCAGATAAGGGTCACAACCTTTTGTCTCTAGTCGGTCTTGTAACCACATTTCGAAGGCATCTTTATCTTCGAATACTCTTTTGAATTCTACTGTCTCATTTTGTAATTCACGCTCAAATGAAACTATTACTTCTGCACTAGCCATACTACTCATTACTAATGCTAAACCTACGATGATACTCTTCATCTCCTTTCTCCAGTTATGTTATTTGGGTAGTGTACCCAAGAATGTAAAATTCTGTTTGACCACATCAAGTGTGAACAGATAGTTACGGGAATTGGAACCAGGGTCGCCACCGACAACTTCTCGGTGCCAAAGTCTATCTTTAATCATACGCTTTAACTTAGGCGTCAGAATGACATACATCGACTTACGACCACTTGGTTCATGTATCTTGTACAGATACAATGTGGCTTTAGAAATAGCGATACCAGACTTACGACCCCAACTTTCAATCTCTACACCGATGTTACCAGTACGTTCACAAGAGAAGTCTTCTTTGATTTCAATAGTGAACTGTTTGCCGTCTTTTGTTTCCATCTTAATGTCATAATCTGCATTATCACATTCATCGATGAACTTCATGTCCATCTTAGAAACAAGAAACTCAGCAATCTGCTTTTCAGTCTTACGAGCGATTGGAAAGTCTTTATTAAAGTCATAGTGTGGTGTATGCATACGCTACTCCATAAAATAAGGTAGGGGGAGAGTTTCCCCTCCCCCTTGAGGGTTTATTACAGAGACATACCCTGTTCACGCAGTGCTTGCATACCTGCCGCAATTACTGCTTTAGAAGGTGTACCGATACGATACGCCACTTCACGCTTGCTCCCAGCCACAGTGTTAGCGTAGATGCAATAGCCTTCATTGCGAAGGTCGTACACACGCTTACTAACAGTATTCGCAGGGATTTTGAATTTCTTCGCCGCCTGTGAAGTTGTTAGTGTCTGACCTGATACGAATGCATCAAGTAGTTTCTGCTTTTGGGTTTTTGCTGTTTTAGCCATATTATGGTCTCCATTTCGGTTGCTTCAAATCATTATGCTTTGAGGTGCAACCATTACCTCAAACTGTAAAACTGGCGGGCTTGGAAGGATTCGAACCTACGACATCCTGTTTCGTAGACAGGTACTCTATCCGGCTGAGTTACAAGCCCATGTTATTTTGATGCGAGAAGGAATAGTCCGATGTTTGAGAAAGCATAGCCTGCGTATGCAATACCCATACCGATGTTTCCCTTAGTCGTTTGCTCAATACAAACATATGCGTAAATTGCACCTGTAAAAATTATCAACCATCCGCTCATATATTCCCTTCACAATAAATTTGGCGTCCCCGGCAGGATTCGAACCTGCGACCTACGGTTTAGAAGACCGTTGTTCTATCCAACTGAACTACGGAGACAAATCTCTTTCTAGTCAACAACGATTTCGTTGAAGATTTGTTTCCATTTCCAGTAACGAGGAATATCCGTAATATTCGCATTACTCTCATGTGCAACAAGTATTGGGTTCAAACCGAACTCTTGCCCACAATATGCATTCTCTGGTTTATCTTCAATCCAGTAACAACCACTACCTTCATATTGTTTTAGTGCTTCGTCTTTGTCAGCACCACAATCTAGGAAGACAAACTTTTCGAAAATCTGTTCACCAAACAACTGGTTCAAGTTCTTCTCACGCAACTTCTGTGCATGTGGGTCTAAACTCAAACTTGTAATACAGTGGAATACATATCCACCTTTTTCGTGTAGTTGTTTAATGTAGTAAACTGCGTCACGCAATGGGGGTAGAAAGCCAATAGCCGCACTTTCGTTAAATGTACGCACTAGTTGTTTACCAACTGCTTTCTCAATACCATATGCTTGACTAATATCGTAACACACATCATCTACTTTTGTGTGTCCGTGACTTTCCATCCAACAATCAAAGGCATATGCCCAATCAAGTAGAACACCATCACAATCAATGAGAATTACTTTCTCTTTCTTCATTTCATTTCCATACTCTAATTTCATTTCAATCCTTTTTCTCATTACAGTGTAATAATACTAGGAATCGGTGTCTTTGTCAAGGCTTTTTTTGGTTTTTGATACTTTTACTTGTATTTTTTTGAGGCGTTTGACAACTTCATCTCCGTCCATCCAGAGGTCTTTGTTGTCTAAAATCTGTGCAAACTCTTTCTCAGTGAGAAATTCTGCATATACATCACGCAATAGTTTTTCTGACCATTTACGCTCATGGATAAGTTGGTCAAACATTTCACCACCCTTACCAATAACTCCACCAGAATAGTTGTGGAACATGAACATAGAATGGGCTGATACTTCGAACCCACTACATGCTAAGAAAATCATTGTTGCGGCAGACATACATGCACCTTCTACAGATGCAACAGTTTGCGCTTCAGTTTCACCCAACACTCGCATGAATTGAATGGCTGTGAATAAGTCACCACCATACGAGTTGATGTGAATGCGGATTAAGTCGTTTTCGCCAGCACTTCGAATTTTTTCGAATAACTCTGTGTAGTTGTCTGCGCTTTCAATCGTACCCGAAAGATAGAATGAATGTGTAAATACTACAGGCTTACTGATGACCTGATAATCATCGGCGAAAAGATTTTTGAAAATTTTGTCCGAAGACGAATGGTCATTTGCTGACATTATGATTATAGTTTCCTATTGATTAGAAATATTTTTTGAGCATTTCAATCTGGTCATCATATCCTGCAATGATTTCCAGTTCCTTTTCAATGCTCTCAAGTACATCTGGATGCTCGGCAACACCGACACCATTTTTAAGATAGATGTTCACATTTGCCTTATGCTTTTCGATATGCCCTTGGGCATGTGCAATCAACGCTTTAATAATATCTTCACTCACGAGTGGTCTCCTTTTTTATGTTTTTAACATACTGTGCTTTGTCATGTGCAATCTGCAAAGCCAGCGCCTGAATGTCATCGACAAGAGAATTTATCAAACGTGTATCCTGCTTGTCTTTAGGCGTATCGTATTTCAATCGTCTAAGGTTCATAGACTTTTCGTACATTACCGATACAACATCGCACATATCTGAAATTTTGTGTAACATGGCAACTTGCCCCTTCCACTATCTTTCCGTCAATAAGATGTAAGAACAGCCCCTCTTGCCCGCCTTCTTACTGAACCGCCCACCCACAAATGCGGTCCTTACCTAGACAAGGGAGCCTCGCTTCTACCTTGTCTTCGAACTGTTGAATGGTGGCGAACTATTGCTCTTACCGATAATTGACCATTCAGTCATTGAGAACACTAACGAAATATACGCTGTTAGTTTATCCTCGATGATTATTTATATAGTATAACAGGAACCTTATACAATGTCAAGGGCTATTTTACCACTCCTTATCGTAAGCGGTGGTTTCATTTGCAAGTCCACCATAATAGCCAAGAATTTCATCGTCAGATGATACGCCCATCATATCGTCAAGGTTATCTAGCACCCCAACAGAAGAAGAACCCTTCATCTCTTTCTTACACTCTTTACAGACTTCCATGCCTTGAACACTAGACAATGATTTCACTTCATCGTAGCAATTTTCGCAGATTTCATATTCCATAAGTTTCTCCATTTCAATTTACTAGTGCAGTATACACTAGTGTAAACACTGTGTCAAGGGTTATTTTGGACTATTTAACGCATCTTGTAGCATGTAATCGTCCGCAATCTGAAACAGCATTGTATCAACTTGTGACATTATACTGATTTCTGAACCCGTTGTCAAGGCATTTTTATCGACAAACGCAATAAAAGTTAAGTCACTAAAGGGGACTTTTGCTTTGAGACCATCACCAGCACTGGTGACATAAGGTAAGAGTTTTTCACGGCTGACAACTGCACAAGTGTCAGTGTCAACAATGAGAAGATAGTCAAATGTGTCAGGTAAAGAACGTCCATCAGAAGACCCCAATGTGTTAGTGAGTTTAATTTCAGAAGTGATACGACCCTTCTTTAGGTCGCCTTTTGCTGTAGTGAGTGAGTTCGTACAGAACTTTGTCTCAATACGAACATCTTCAAACTGGTGGTCCTGTCCAATGGCATCAACCCATTCAACAGTTCCGTTTGACATACGAGATATTGCACTCTCAATCAATCTTGCTTTTAGGAACCGAAGTTGTCTCTCATTCAACTGAGAGCCTAAATCATTCACCATAGAGAAGAATGCTTCCCAATTTACTTTCGCACCCAACTGATACGCTAACGCTTCTTGGTTGTAGAACATCACAGTACCCCTTATGCAAATGCAAAGTAATCGTCAACAAGAACTTCAAAGCATTCGTAGAGATATTCAGTAGCGTAGAATGCACCCAGTTCAAGGTTCAAATCAGCATCAACAAAGTTCCAGTTGATACCACCACTATTATTGATGTTTTCGGGATTCGCAACTGCGGCATTGAAGGCTTCAATTACGTCATTCTTAATCATCGCACCGTTAGGTAGTAGCATAATGTATCTCGCTTTCTTTTCTCAACTTACATATACACTATAACAGCACTCGAAAGTGCTGTCAAGGGTTTTTTTCAGGAATTATGGAATAAATTGGTGAATTCATCTGCATTGTCTGCATCATCAAACTCAAACTCTACGAATGGATTCCCACCACCAGGTCCGTCTGCTTCGATGATTTTCATAGAGATACAGTTCGTTGCTTCCATCAACTGTGCGATTGCATCAAATGGACAATCATGGGCAACATCTACACAAACTTTATAATTCATATTAGTTCTCCTATCAATGACTACACCTAGATAGTAACACATATTTTGGAGGTTGTCAAGGGTGTTTCCCAAAAAAGAAAAGGGACACTGAGTGTGTCCCTATTCGCAGTCTAATGTTTCTAGTAGACGCCGTATGTAATCTATTTGTTCATTACATACATTGTAACTTCGAAACCAAAACGCATTTCTGTTGCTGATGGACTTGTCCACATAATCTTCTCCTTTAAGGATATGACGAAATTGTCATATTAGTATTTTATAAGGATTAGACCAATTTGTCACTACTGATTATCATTAAGATGCACTAGTGAAAACAAGTTCTCTTTGGGCTTAATATAGAACCCTCTTCCCAAACTGGAGTTGCCGCTGACGGCGCTCCAAATCAACAAGGTCAACAGACTGAGCAAGCCAATCTTCTTCACGCTGACGTTCAGTTTTGAACAATGGTTTGAACAACTTCTGGAGAATTCGCATTTAGCGACCCCCCTTGATTTGCATCATTAGTGCCTTTGCTTCTTCTTGGTAACCCATGCGGGCTAGTTCTGCGGCGGCTCTGGCATAGCCAATGGTTTCTGTGATACCAATAATCTTTTTGAATACCTTTGCAACGGCTTCACAAAATTTGCAATAGTATGTGTATGTGTATGTGATTGCAGTCATTTCTCTCTTACTTTCTTTTATCTGATAAAGCGGCTTTGACCATATCATATGTGATACAGCCATACATTTTACGCAAGTGGCGGGCTTCATTTGCATACTCGACTTCGAACATCCGGACTAGACCGTCCTTCATTTTAGGTTTCGCACCCGCAAATAAAGACCGCCAGATTTTACTGACAGTTTTCATTCGTTAATCTCCGTGATTGTGGGTTGTGTCAGTGTCACTGACATAGTTATTTAGTATACAAAGGCGTCCAAATGGACCTTACAGCATTGCTATTTTGGCAAGGCTGTTATTCGGATGTTTCAGGTTCCATGCCTATCTTGCAAATAAAATAACTATCTACGATATCTGATATTGGATTGCTTGTGCGTAAGCCTCCAAGTTTCAGTTCTAAATCCCAACCAGTGTCGGCAACAAAGCATTCGTACATTCGTGCTTTATCTGCGTTACCTTTACCAGTAGCGAATTTCTTTATTGTCGTAGGAGCAGGAGTTTCGTAGGCGATGTTCTTTTCCCATAACTTGAACTTCAGTAATCCTGTGTTCTCTGCTATGTGAAAGACTTTGCCTTTAGACCCCATAGAGTAACCTTCTATGGTCACTTTCATGGGAGAGTTCAAGCCGAACTGTGCATCTGTATGTTTGAGAATACTTCTAAACACCCACTGTGATATGTTATTGAACCTTTGTTCAGGTTCAGTCCACTCAGGATATTCGTCACCAAAAAATCTTCCGTCAAAGTTACCAATGTACTTTTTGACGGAAGTTAAGTAGTGGAAGTAGTAGTTCTCACCATCGTGTATGCACACTGCGGGTGAAGTCATCGAATAGTCAATA
>Ga0233432_10004229_pt1 | contig 12809 bp, 9 predicted proteins | sample SI_122_August201_6_FD_179870 | JGI IMG/M metagenome (GOLD analysis project Ga0233432, IMG submission 179870) | Seawater microbial communities from Saanich Inlet, British Columbia, Canada - SI_122_August2016_10_MG | ecosystem: Environmental > Aquatic > Marine > Inlet | place: Canada: British...
ATTAATAGGTTTGATTGAGTGCCTTTTCCAGCACCAGGGGGACCAAATAATACTATGTTTAACATGCTTTATTCTTTAAGTTTATAAATATGCTGCAAATTACGTCCAAGCTCATCATAATCTAAACCATAGCCAACAACAAAATCATTTGTAATTGACTTTCCAATAAAATCAATTGGGATATCTTTTGTGTATGCTTCAGGTTTAAAAAATAATGTTGCTATTTTTATATCAGCGACATTTTCTTTTTTCAATAATGAAATTATTTTCTCTAAAGTAATTCCAGTATCAATAATATCTTCAAGGATTATAATATTTCTATTTTCTATACTTTTTCCTAATCCAATAAGTTCGTGTACATTACCAGTGGTTCTAGTTCCAAAATATGATGAAAGCTTAATAAATGATATTTCAGAGTTAGGAATATTAATTTTTCTTATTATATCAGCTGCGAAGACGAATGATCCATTTAAGATAGCAATAAAAATAGGAGCTTTTATAAAACTATTATTAATTTTATTTGAAACATCAGTTACTATTGATGCAATTTCATCATCTGTAATGAATATTTCGAATTTTTTATCTTTTAAGTCAACTTCATTATTCATTTGTATCTTTTCATTTTAATTATTACACCAGACTTTTCTTAAAGTTAATTGCTCATCTGTTGCATTTATATTTTTAATTATTTCTAATAATTGATAATGATTTCCAATAGATAAAGATATTGATTTTTCTGAAAACTTCTTCTTTACAGTAAGCGTTACTTCTTTTTTACAATCTTTAAAGATATCAGACAAGTTTCCATCAATTTTTTTGTCATTTATTTTTGTAATCTTATCATCAGGAGCGATGCCATTTTGATCAGTAATAGAATTAGGTTCGACTTTTTTAATTATTATCTCTCCATTTTCTTTTGCTGATACAAAACCAAAATATTGTGCTGAAAGATTAGGGTTAATCTTATCTTCTAGCATGAGACCTACAATATCTAAGGCAGATTTTAAATTATCTATATAATCCTCTGTTCCGTAAATATGACTTTCAAAGATTTCAGCTACTTTCAAGCCTCCAAATTTTACACAAATATTTCTAAAATCATCTTCATAGTATCCTTTTTCTTTAAGAGCAAATTCTTCATAGAGTTCTTTCATTACTGAATGTAAGCTATATTTCCCATTGCTATTTCGGATAATCTGTAAATCAACCATTAACATGCAAAGTGCGGCATCAGGATAAATAGATGTTTTTCTATTAGGAGAGCCTAATTTATAACCATCTAGCCAATTATCAAAACCACTATCAGCTACTGATAAGTTATACCTACCATAATTCATTAAATGACGTTCTAAATTTTGATTTTGAGTTTTTACAAATTGATTCCAATCAAATACATTTGAATTATATAGCATTAAATCACCCATATAAGTTGTTACACCTTCTGCTACAAATCCTGTTCTAAAGTAATTCTCCTTAGTGTAATTATATGGGAACATTTCAATTGGTCTAATGGCCTTGATATTCCATGTATGATAAAGTTCATGTGAACAAACACCTAGTAAATCTTCATATTTTTTATTCATTATCTCATTTCCAGGTCCTAGCAATAATACGGTATTTTTGGTATGTTCTACTCCATGATAACTTCTGTAAGGAGTAATTTGAAAGAAAAAATGATACTCATCAACAGGAAAGCCACCAAAATGTTTTATTTGACTTTTGGTAAAAGCGGTAAAGTCTTTTTTAAGTTTTTTCCAATTAGGATTGCACATACCCTGAAACCAAATATGAAATGTAATACCGTTAACCTTATAATCTGCGTGTTGCAAACTATTTGAACAAATAATTGGTGATTCTGCAAGTAAGTCATAACCTTTAACTGTCAGAGTATTTTTTTCTTGATGCATTGAAGAAGCTATCTTGTAGTCTTTAGGAAGATCTAGATTTAATTTATATACTTCCTGGATTCTATCAACAATATAAAAAATACAATGAACAGGATTTAAGTAAAGTTGATGCTCATCTAAATAACAAGCACCAGCATCTAGCTGATTGGCATAAAAGTTATATACTATTGTAACTTCTCTCGCACTGTTAGAGTTTACTTCCCATAAATCTTTAGTAATTTTCTTAAAAGGTAATGGATTGTTTTTTTCATCAAAAGCACCCCATTTTTGAATATTCTGGGCAAAATCAGCTAGTTCATACCTTCCAGGTCTCCATGATGAAAGTTGAAATTTCATTGAATTAGCACCATTAGTTTTTGCAGAAAATTCAAAATCTACAAAATGTCTATGGGGCTTTTTAAAGCTTATGTGGTAGTTAATCATTTGTTTAATATTAATTTACAAACTTACAAATTTAGTGGGCTTTATTTTGTTTTTTAAGAGAGTATACTAGATTGTTTTTAACAAATTAATCTGAAAGAAGATACTTTTTAAAATCATAATATTTTATTGTTTTTTAGAAAATATTTATGATTAAAAAAACAATGTTTGTGCCACTTTTTCTAAGATGTTTTAATTAATATTGTAAAATTAAATTTAAATTAAAAAATTGGTACTATGAACTATGATGTTATTGTGTTGGGAACTGGTCCTGGAGGATATGTAGCTGCAATTAGAGCTTCTCAGTTAGGATTAAAGGTTGCAGTTGTTGAAAAGGAAAGTCTTGGTGGTGTTTGTTTGAATTGGGGATGTATTCCAACTAAAGCATTGTTAAAGTCAGCTCAAGTTTTCGAATATATTAATCATGCTAACGATTATGGTATAACAGTTGGGGATGTAAATGCCGATTTTTCAAAAATCATTAAAAGAAGTCGTGATGTAGCAGATGGTATGAGTAAAGGTATTTCGTATCTAATGAAGAAAAATAACATTGAAGTTATAAATGGTTTTGGTAAAGTTAAACCAGGAAATAAAATATCTGTTACAATTGATGGAAAAGCGTCAGATTACAGTTCTAAGCATATTATTATTGCTACAGGTGCTAGTTCAAGGGTCTTGCCAAACCTACCTCAAGATGGTAAAAAAATAATTGGTTATAGAGATGCTATGATATTACCTTCTAAACCTAAAAAAATGGTAGTGGTTGGTTCAGGTGCAATTGGAGTTGAATTTGCTTATTTCTACAATTCTATGGGATGTGATGTTACAATTGTTGAATTTATGCCGAATATTGTCCCGGTTGAAGATGTTGATGTATCAAAGCAATTACAAAGGTCCTTTAAAAAGTCAGGAATAAAAATTATGACTAACTCCTCTGTTGAAAAGGTTGATACTTCAGGAAAAGGTTGTAAGGTATTGATAAAAACTAAATCTAGAGAAGAAACTATTGAATGCGATGTAGTACTTTCAGCCGTAGGGATTGTATCTAATATTGAAAATATTGGTTTAGAAGATGTTGGCATTAAAACTGAAAATGGAAAGATTCCTGTTGATGATTATTACCAAACAAATGTTAAAGGGTATTATGCTATTGGTGATGTTTTAGCCAATCAAGCTCTTGCTCATGTTGCTTCTGCTGAAGGAATTACATGTGTAGAGAAAATAGCAGGACAAAGTCCTGATCCAATTGACTATGGAAATATTCCTGGTTGCACATATGCAAATCCTGAAATTGCTTCTGTTGGCATGACAGAGGTGGCAGCTAAAGAAGCTGGGTATGACATTAAGGTTGGTAAGTTTCCATTTTCTGCATCTGGAAAGGCATCAGCGGCTGGACATAAGGATGGTTTTGTTAAAGTAATTTTTGATGCTAAATACGGAGAATGGTTAGGTTGTCATATGATTGGATCTAATGTTACTGAGATGATTGCAGAAGCTGTTGTTGCAAGAAAATTAGAAACTACAGGTCATGAAGTGTTAAAAGCTGTGCATCCACACCCTACAATGAGTGAAGCGGTTATGGAGGCTGTCGCTGATGCTTATGACGAAGTTATTCATATGTAATTTGTCTTTTTTCTAATGGACTTTATTCTAGTTTATGATCAATTTTCTTTGTTCAATTCTATTATCATGAAGTAACTTAACAGAATAGAGCCCTTTAGATTTTTTTCTTAAATCTATTTGCTGGAATCCGTTTTTTATCATACTTGAATATTCTAGTTTTCCAATTGAAGAATAAATCTCTATTTTTAGAATGCTAATATTTGTTTTAATGCTAAATACTCCATTACTAGGATTTGGATATATAATAGTGTTTGAAATCTTTTTATCATCATTAACTCCTAATATATTTAGTCCATTTAATTCAATGTTATCAAGATAGAAATTATTACCAAAATCATTAATTCCTACAAATCTAAGCATGATTGTATCTCCATTTAAACTCCAATTACTCAGATTTATACTATCACTTCCCCAATCTCCACAATCAGGAAACCATGAACTATTTACATATGCTGTTGTTTGTAAATCAGTACCAATAGCACCATATATTGAATCCCAGCTGTTACCGCAATTCGTTGAAATATCAATACGAAATCCATCATCATATCCATTTGTATAGCCTGAGTATGCATAATTAAAATTCAGCCAATTTTGTGCATTTGCACCATTTCCTAAAGCAATCTTATTAGAAACTAGGTGTGCTTCGATTCCTGGTTGTTGAATTGAGTAGTGATTTAAAAAAGCTGTTTTTGTTGGCTGACAATCTGCTCCAAATGGTATAGTTTCTGATGACCAACTATAAGATATTGATTGAAGACTCCATAATGCTGGTGGAAATATATTACTCTCAAAGTCTTCTTCAATATTGATGTTATTTGTTATAGGTGAGATAGAATCAACATATGTTATAAAATCAGTATATGACTGAGAACTTGTTCCAAATGCATCTGTGACAGTTAGTGATACATCGTATTTACCTTTGTTGGAATATATGACTGTAGGGTTCTCGATAGTAGAAGAAGACGGGTTTCCACCTGGAAAACTCCATTGCCATGAGGCACTGTTAAATCTAACAGCTGAATGATCAACAAATTTTACTGTATCATTTTGACAATTTATTATTCTTTTGTTTGATGCTATTTGTGCAGAAGGAGAAGAATTTTCATATAAATCAATTTCATAAGCGCTTCTATTTGTTCCATTTATTAATAATCCATCTCTGTAATATGGAATCAATTGAACAGAATGTGTACTCTTAGGTAGATTAACATCATAAATTTCCCAGTCATTCATAGTGTTATTTCTATAGAATACTGTATTTCTTGTACCTAAGTAAACACCACCATCACTTCCTCTTTGGTGTTCAATGTTTGTAGCGTTAATATTGTCTAAAGTAGGAGTAGTCCAATTTATCCAATTCAGCCCTCCATCTTCTGATTTAAATACTTCATATCCTTGTGCATCTTGAACACCACCATACATGCTACATCTTGCTATCCAAAGTGTATTTTCATCGTTACTACTAATTGTTATATCATATGGAATCCAGGATTGACCGTTTATGTTTGTTGGTGTTACTTCAATAAAACTAAATCCAGCATCATTTGATTTAAATATTTTTTTCATACCCCACCAGCTCTCCCATGTAGCAACATAAATTACTTCTGGATTACTCCAGGATACTTCAACTGAAGTAACTTTATCATCAAAGTGATATACAGGATTATAACTGCTTCCATTATCTTTTGAAAGCCAAAGAGTAGAATCTTCTCCAATATAGTTCCAGTTATAACATCTTGGATCAAACTCTATCTGAGATGATTCAGCTGTAATGTATGATGCATTTGGTTTTTTTGCTAATGAAAAAGTTGAAATATCTATGTTCCGATTTCCAGATAAGATTTTTCCTCCATAATCGCTATATGCAACTCTAGGGTTTCCGAAATTTACAAAACCTCTTATATTGTCACCTCCATCAGTACATATCCAATCATTTAAGTATGTATTACCATCTTTTAGTAGTGTACCGTTATGATAAGTTCCACCTAGCATTACATCATTGTCTTTAAAGCCTACTCCGAAACCCCAGAAATCTGTGCCTGAAATACCAAATTGTTTTTTAAAAATACTATCCCCATTGTTTTGAGAATAAAAAATTCCGCCATCACAAGCAAACCAAAGATCATCATTGAAATAATTTATATCATGAATATCTGCATGTATATATCCTTTTTTATGAGGCTGACTCCATTTAGCAGGGCAAGTGAAACTTACACCATTATCAAAAGAAATCCAATGATTTACACCACCAACATGTATGATGTCTGCATTGTTTGGGTTTACTGCTAAAGCTAAATCATAGTAGTACTGACCACCATCATCAGAGCCATCAGGTTGCCAGCCCATCATATTTATATTTGTTGAATCAGGAGGGCCAGCTGGTTGAGGGCCACAACATTGAAAATCCCAATTTTCTCCCTTGTCATAACTTATATAAATTCCATATAATCCACTTCCTCCATTAGCATCTCCAGTTGCTAAAGCAACAATTTTATTTGGAGATGCTATACTAACAGCAATCTCTGTTCTTTTTTGACTATCTCCAATATTTGGATTTGGCCATCCATTTGTGAAATTTATTAAACTATTTCCTCCGTCATTTGAACGATAAAAGAGAGTGCTGTCACCCTCTTGTTTAACAAAGTACATTGTATCTGTAGAATTGGGATGAAATTCAATTTCAAGGAAATTTCCACTCATTATTTGATTGAAATTAACACCTGCGTTAGTAGAATGAAATAATCCCTGATTAGATGCAACGAATAGCTCTTGATTGTTGGATGGTTTAAGCTTTATATCTTTCACAGAATGATTTAAGCTTGTAAAGGAAGCATCTCCTATGATTATCCAATTTATTCCACCGTCTATTGACTTATAGATTCCTCCATTTCCACTTATAAAAATTATATCTGGATTTGTGTAATCAATTTCAATTGCATATACTGTATTGAGTGATAAATTCTTAGTTATTAGAGACCAGTTATTTCCTTTGTCGATTGATTTCCATGCACCCGCTGTTGCAGATCCAGCATAAAGCACATCTGAATTACTTACTGATTGTTCCACAGTGTAAATATGTGCTGATCCAGGTGCATATGACCTACTATTTGCATCTTTGTCAAAGTCCCAAGGTCCAATGCATTCCCATACATTAGAACTTTTTGAACTTTGTTGGATATTAGCATTTGAGAATCTACTAATATTTCTTAGCCACCTTTTATAATACTGTGTGTGTTTGTTTTTTACTAATTCATGATTTTTGTAATAAATATTAAAAGCATTTACTATATCTGCAATATCTGTATCCTCTGAGTACATAAGATTTACCCACTCCGGTTGTTTTGTGATATTTGCATCATATTTTAGTTCATTTTGGGCATACAAAGAAATGTTAAAATGAATAAATATGAAAAATATAATTTTTTTCATCAAGCAAACATAATTCAAATTTATTTAATCATAATCCAAAAATAGATTTAACATCATCGATACAATCTAACTTCTCCCAAGTAAAGGTTTCTATATCAAATTTCTTTTCTTCTCCAAGTATTTTGAAAATGACTTCTTTTTTTTGTGATTCTCTCCCCATGTGACCATATGCTGCAGTTTCTGAATATATTGGATTTTTAAGTTTCAATCTACTAATTATTGATGCAGGTTTTAAATTGAAACATTTCATATTTTTAACTTTCTCTGCAATTTCTCCGTCAGACAGTTCTATATTTGAAGAGCCATAAGTGTCAATAAATATTCCCATCGGTTCTGCAACTCCTATTGCATAACTAACTTGAACAAGTATTCTATCAGCTAATCCAGAGGCCACTAAATTTTTTGCTATATGTCGAGTAGCATAAGCAGCAGAACGATCTACTTTTGAAGGGTCTTTACCAGAAAAAGCACCTCCACCGTGAGCTCCTTTACCTCCATAAGTATCTACAATTATTTTTCTACCTGTTAGTCCAGTATCTCCATGAGGACCTCCAATTACGAACTTACCTGTTGGATTAACATGATAATTTTCTGATCCAAACAAGGATTTATTTGACTCAGAAAGTTGATTTTTTACTCTAGGGATTAATATCTCTCTTACATCCATCTCAATTTGTTTTTGCATAATTTCTTCTTGTGCGAAATCATCATGTTGAGTTGAGACAACTATATCACTAATTCTTTTAGGAGAATGATCATCATTATATTCTATAGTAACTTGTGATTTTGAATCTGGACGTAAATAAGTCATTTCTTTCCCATTCTTTCTTATATCAGCTAGCTCAATAAGAATCTTGTGTGATAAATCTAGCGCAAGAGGCATTAAGTTTTCAGTTTCATTTGTAGCATAACCAAACATCATACCTTGATCTCCTGCTCCTTGCTCTTTATTTAATCCTATACCTTCAACAACACCTTGATTTATATCTGGTGATTGCTCATGGATAGCAGAGATAACACCGCAACTATCTCCATCAAATTGGTATTCAGATTTATTATACCCAATTTTTAAAATCACTTCACGAGCAATTTTTTGGACATCAATGTAAGCTTTAGTTGTTACTTCACCACTTAAAACTGTAAGTCCTGTTGTTACTAAAGTTTCACAAGCAACTTTTGATTCTTGATCTTGTGCTAAAAAGTTATCTAATAGTGCATCTGATATTTGATCAGCTACTTTGTCTGGGTGTCCTTCTGATACTGATTCAGATGTGAAATAATATGACATAATAATATAATTTTAAGTTAAATTTAATTATGATTTGGCTAAAAAAGTGCAAAGGGAAACTGTTTTAGCATTTTTTATAGTGGTTGCAATAGGCCAAATCTTTCCACTTTACTTTGCAAATTTAGAGTTTTTTTTAAAAAAAAATGTTTTTGAACTATTTAATAATTTTAAAAATAAAAATGAATTAAGTACTAATTTGAGGTTAGATCTCTAAAGTGATCCTCTAAATTAACTTTGTCTTTTCGTAGTTGAGACATTAAATTATCTGCAACTATTACTCCTTTGTTAATAATTATAACTCTATCACATGTTTTATCAACTTCTTGCATGATATGTGTTGAAAGTAGCACTGTTTTTTCTTTTCCAAATTCTGTAATAAGATTTCTTATTTCATCTAATTGATTTGGATCTAAACCTGTTGTGGGTTCATCTAAAATCAAGACATCTGGCTGATGAATTAATGCGGCAGCAAGTCCAACTCTTTGTTTGTAACCTTTAGATAGTTGCATGATTTTTTTGTTTTCATGCGTACTCAATCCAGTTCTAAGTACAATATTATTTATAGCATACTTTAAATTTTTGATATTGTAGATATTTCCAATAAAAGTCAGATATTCTTTAACATACATATCAAGATATAATGGGTTTTTTTCTGATAAGTACCCAATTTTTGATTTAACAAGAAGCATATTTTTTTTTGAGTTTATCTTACAAATACTAACTTCTCCCTTATCTTGTTTCAAACTACCACAAATAATCTTCATTAGAGTCGATTTTCCTGCACCATTCGGCCCAAGAAAACCAACAATTTCCCCTTTTTTAATGTTAAAAGAGATATTTTTTAATGCTAATTCGTTGTTGTAAGCTTTAGATATTTTATTGATGCTTATTGACATAGATTAATATGTATAATTAATGATTATAAAAACGTATTATAAATTGTATGTTTTTATTTTGTAAAGGTAAGTAATTTATAATCTTATTTTTGCAATAATGAATGGAGTTATAATAAAAACTACTGGCAAGCATTATTCTGTTAAATCAGACTCAGGAGATATTTTAGATTGTAGATTAAAAGGTAAACTGAGAATTTCAGGAATTAAGAGTACCAATCCATTTGTTGTTGGAGACAGAGTTGAATTAAGTTGTGAATCTAATCAGTGGCTAATATTAAGTCTTCATGAAAGAAAGAATTACATTTTAAGAAAATCAGTTAACTTATCAAAGCAGACTCATATAATAGCGTCAAATATTGATCAAGCTTTACTTATGATTACTTTTAGTAGTCCTGTTACTACAACAGCATTTATTGATAGATTTTTGATTTCTGCTAATGCTTTTGGTGTAGAAGTTATTTTAGTATTTAATAAAATAGATTTATTAAATGAAGATTTAAAGTTAAAGCATAAGGAATTAAAAGATATATATGAGAAAATAGGATATAAGTGTTTTTCAATATCAGCAATAAATGACGATCTATCTTTAATTAAAGAAAAAATAAAAGGAAAAGTAAATATGATATCTGGACATTCAGGAGTTGGAAAATCTACTCTTATAAATAAAATACAACCAGGTCTTAATATAAATACTAAAGAAATCTCAAAATCTCATCATCAAGGACAGCATACAACTACTTTTTCTGAGCTTCATGATTTAGATTTTGGTGGTGCAATAATTGATACGCCAGGCATAAGAGGCTTCGGATTAGTGTCATTAGAGCTTAATCAAATTGGGAATTATTTTCCAGAATTTTTAATATCTAAGAAAAATTGTAAATTTCACAATTGTATACATAAAAACGAACCTAATTGTGCTGTGAAGAGGGCGTTAAAATTAGGTGATATTTCGAGTAGTAGATATAATAACTATTTAAAAATGTTAAATGATATTGATGGTTTTAGAGTCAGTGATTACTAAATGAAGGTTGTTGTTCAAAGAGTAAATCAAGCTTCGGTTTCAATTGGTAATAAAGTAATCAATCGTATTTCTGAAGGCTTATTATTGCTTTTGGGCATTGAGAAAGACGATAATTATGATGATTCGTTATGGCTTGTAAATAAAATAATCAATTTAAGATTATTTTCTGATACTGAATTGAAAATGAATCATTCAATTCTTGATATTAATGGGGAGATTCTTGTGATTAGTCAATTTACGTTGCATGCTAAAATCAAAAATGGGAATAGACCATCATTTGTAAAAGCGGCAAAACCAGATTATGCAAAGCCTCTTTATGATCATTTTATTGGTAAGTTGAATGCTAGTCTTGAAAAAGATGTGAAGTCAGGTATTTTTGGTGAAAATATGAAAGTAAAGCTTATAAATAATGGCCCGGTTACAATTGTAATTGATACAAAAAATAAACAGTGATAAATAAAACAATCTAGAATGTAATTTTAGCCCCAAATCTAGACCACCTTCCTGGCTGGCTTATATTTCCGAAATCCACATACTCTTTGTCGAGTAAATTATTTATTTCTAAATACAGTGTACTATTATCAAACATTTTATAAGATAACCGTGAAGAAACTAGCCAAAATGGTAAGTACTCTACTTCTTGATTAGTTACATAATTGGTATATCCACCTTCTCTGTCTTGACGTGTTGTTCGCCAATCGATTCTAATTTTATCATTAATTATTTGATGAGCAGTTATCGAAAATTGAGTACTAAGAAAATCTAAGAGATATGCAGATTGGAACCCATTAGACGTGGTGTCAGATTGATTAAATGCATAATTAACTGAGAAAGATGAAATTGGCAATTTGGTATTTAGAATATGATTTAAATCAATTTTAGAATTTAACTCATAACCTGAAGTTGAGAGCTTAATTAAGTTTTGAGTTCTCCATATGCTGTCTCCATTTAAAAGTACCCAATCAATCATATTTTTACCATCTCTATTGTAATAGGTAAATGTTGTGTTGTGTCCATTTCCATACCATTTTAAGCCTAATTCTTGATTTGTTGAGTATTCAGCTTTTAGATTTTTATTTCCAATATTTGTTGGAGAATTGTAGTATAATTCTGTGTAATTTGGAGTTCTCATTGATTTGCTAAATGATGTAAAAAGTTTAGTCTGATCAGTTATTTCATATGCTACATCTATTCCAGGAAAGTATTGGTTCCCACGCCTAAAATCAATATTCATCATAATTCCAGATGAAATGGTTAATTTTTGTACTTTAATATTTTTCTCTGCAAATAAATTTATTGTTGTTGTATTTGCTCCTTTATAATAATAATTATCAATATCAATCATTATTGGATAATCTAAATCATTTCCTAGAACATTTGAGATGATATTGTCAGCTCTCATTTCCATACCTAAAACATTAGAGCCGTTTTTTGTTTTTTGAATTATATTAAAATCTATGCCATACACATTTGTTTCATGAAAATTATGATAAAGACTAGGATTCGATCTAAAAAGAATAAATTCATCATTATGTTTCCTCCAATATAATTTGTTTTCAATAGTTATCTCTCCCTCTTTTTTAAATTGTAGTGATGCAAATGTAGTTTGAGTAATTTCAAATTGATTTGGATATTTAGGAGAGTAAAATCCATAGGCTCCAAATTCTTTTTTAATGTATCCCGCATTTAAAAGTGTTTTGATATTAAATATGTTAGCTTTAGCCTGGTAATAGTAGTTCTGAATTTTATAATCTGTTCCATCAATATATCCGTCGCTTCTTTTCTGGCTCACAGACAGATTATGATTGATGCTTCTTTGAATTGTATGGTAGTTAACTTCAGTTGAAGAGAATTTATTATCACCAAAGCTGAGATTTGCAGAGTTATTCATTTCTGATTTTGTAATAATATTTATTGCTCCAGTGTACGCATAATTCCCAAATATTCTACTAGCTCCTCCGGTTATTACTTCAATACATTCAATCTGCTCTAGTGAAACTGGAATGTCAAATGTATGATGTCCAGTTTGTGGATCATTCATCTTAACGCCGTTTAACATAACTAAGACTTGTTCGAAAGTCCCGCCTCTTATGCTAATGTCTGCCTGAACTCCTTGCCCTCCTCGTTGTCTAATATCTACATTCATTGCGTACTCTAATAAATCTTCAACGGATTGCACTGGGGCATTTGCAATTTCATCACTTGAAATAATTTGAATATTTGAG
>Ga0233432_10004231_pt1 | contig 12806 bp, 9 predicted proteins | sample SI_122_August201_6_FD_179870 | JGI IMG/M metagenome (GOLD analysis project Ga0233432, IMG submission 179870) | Seawater microbial communities from Saanich Inlet, British Columbia, Canada - SI_122_August2016_10_MG | ecosystem: Environmental > Aquatic > Marine > Inlet | place: Canada: British...
TTAGCAAATAATATCATTAAAAACTAAATGAATCAAGAGAAAGAAAGCCCACTATAAAATTGCAAACATATCAAGATTCAAAGTCAAAACCCTCAACCCAAATAGTTAGCCGCAAGTCTAAAAATGACAGGAGTGCTTTAGCTATGGGTAGTCCGAAGGGCCGAAGTTTGCAAGTAAATTTAATATCCCTGACTCATAATTTGCAAATATATCAGACTTAAGTCAAAACCCCCAACCCAAATAGTTAGCCTCAAGTCTAAAAATGACAGGAGTGCTTTAGCTGTGGGTAGTCCGAAGGGCCGAAGTTTGCGAGCAAATGAGGTGCCCGAGGAATGCCCGCAGATGAAGCACTCCTGCCATTTTTAGAAATTATATGTATTTGAGATTTGTTCTCTTAACCAAGCTAATAGTATGCATTTTTTAATTAATAATTTCTATTTTGGTTAGCAATATGTTGAGAACATGGAAGACTCTAATTTCATATTTGATGGTGGGATTAATGCTTCATTGTAACCTTTTTGCTGCAAATGGTGGTTATGCTGCTACCGTGAGTGTCTCTAAGGTTAAAATCCAAGATGTCATCGAAAGTGTTGCTGTCGTTGGTAAACTCGAAGCGGTTAAAGATCCATGGATCGATGTTGAAATTGCAGGTTTAGTTAGCTCTCAAAAATATCAGAGGGGACAATGGGTAAAAAAAGGAGATTTACTACTTCAGTTAAATGAAGCAACCGTTCAGCTTAAATTAAAATCGGCGATTAGTTTATTGAAAGAACAACAGAATTCATATAAATTATCACAAAAACTACTGAACAGAAGTCGACTACTTTTGAAAGATGGACATGTAACGAAAGAATCTGTAGAAATAGACGAAACCAATCATGCTATTCTAATCCTAAAAATCGAGGGACTTCAAGAAAACATTAATCTTTTAAAACATCAAATAAAACAACATAAACTATATGCTCCTTTTGATGGCTTAATCTCAAAAGGAGAATCAGTACACGGTAAGTGGGTTCAACCCGGGCAAGGTGTCTTACAAATTTTAAAACTAGATGAAATGGTTGCAGAATTTGAGTTTCCAGAAATTCGTTTAAGTCAACTTGATAAAAGCAGTGTTTTAAACTTAGGTATCGATGCTCTTCCAAAAATCAAAATAAAAGCTTCATTAAATAGTATATTACCAGGTGAAAAAGTTGGAAATAGAATGTTGCTTTTAAGATACTATTTTAAAAACACATCCGAATCACTCTTACCTGGCATGAGTGTTCATGCAAATATTCAGATGCAAGTGCTTAAAAATGCTATTTTAGTTCCAAAAGATTCCATCGTTATGCAAGGCCCAATGACTTTTGTTTATACAGCTGACGAAAAAAATATTGCAAATAAAGTTATGGTTGAAATATTGAGGTATTACAAAAGTTATGCCGTTGTAAAAGGAAAACTGAAATCAGATGATTTAATAGTCACAAGAGGAAATGAGTTTCTTCAGCCAGGAATACCCCTTAAAATTGTAGACCCATCTTCGAAATAGGGAATTAATCCAGTGAATTTAATCAAATTTTCAATAGGGTCTCCAGTAAAAGTTACTGTTGGAGTTATGTTTATTATTCTTTTTGGAATGATAGAGTTTTATAGGATTCCAATTCAACTAACACCTGATACCGATAAACCTAATATAACAGTAACGACGACTTGGCCTGGAGCTAGTCCAGAAGAAGTTGAAAAAGAAATTATTTACCGCCAAGAAGAAGAATTGAAATCTCTTGAGGGTTTAGAAAGAATGAGTAGTAGTTCAGGTAAGAACACCGGCTCAATTATTTTAGAATTTGAATTAGGAACCGATGTTCACTCTGCTTTAGTACTCGTTTCAAATAAACTCGATCAAGTAAAAGGTTACCCCGATTTAGCTGACCGACCAACGATTACAACTGTTGACGAACGCGCTGGAGCAATGGCTTGGTTTATATTAAAAACCTTACCGGATAACAAAAAAGATATTTACCAATACCGTAGATTATGTGAAGACCTCATTAAACCCGCTTTTGAAAGGGTGAATGGTGTTGGAGCTTCTAATGTATATGGTGGGCAAGACAACAGAGTTGTAATTACCTTTGATCCAATCAAATTGAGTGCACGTGGCATTAAAATTAATGACCTAATTCAAGCAGTACAATCTAGTAACCGTAATTTTAGTGCTGGTGATTTAGATGAAGGCAAACGTCGTTATTTAGTGCGAACACTTGGTGAATTCAAAGACTTAAAAGATATCGAAAATATCGTCGTTCAACAAAAAGGCAATACGACTGTATTTCTAAAAGAAGTGGCTGTAGTTACACCGGGTTGGGAAGAATCAACCGTTAATGTTCGTCACTTTGGTGGACCAGCCATTGCACTTAATTGCCAACGGGCAGCAGGATCAAATGTTTTAGAAGTCGTTCGAGATTTGAAAGTTGTTGTTGCTGAACTTAATCGCGATACCCTTTCTGATATGGGTTTGTTTTTAACTCAAGTTTATGATGAGACTAGTTACATTAATAATGCCCTTGATTTAGTCCAAAGTAATATTTGGGTTGGCGGAGGACTAGCAATTTTTGTATTGTTTATGTTTTTACGCTCTATCACTAGTGTTGTCATTATTGCAGTAGCCATTCCGATTAGTATTGTTGGTACTTTCTTATGCATGTCTGTGTTAGGAAGAAATCTCAATGTTATTAGCCTTGCTGGTATTAGTTTTGCTGTAGGTATGGTTGTAGACAACTCCATTGTTGTTTTAGAAAATATTTATCGGCATAAACAATTAGGAAAATCACCTGAGGATGCTTCTGAGTATGGAACTCAAGAAGTGTGGGGAGCTATCCTTTCAAGTACATTGACAACAATGGCTGTTTTTGTTCCAGTTTTATTTATGAAAGAAGAAATTGGACAATTATATCGCGATATCGCTTTAGCCGTTAGCGCCTCTGTATTCATCAGTTTAATTGTTTCTGTAACTGCTATACCCGCAATGTCATCGAGATGGATGAATTCCAAAGTAAAAGAAGAAAGTAAGTGGGTAGAATTTATTTCGGTTAAGGTAGGGAACTTTATATACCACCTCATAGGTAATTTTTTTGTTAAAGTCTTTGTTGTCACCATCCTATTAGTTGGAGCTGTAGCTTTATCTTGGAAACTTATGCCTCCTGCTGATTATCTACCAAAAGGGAAATTAAATTTAGTTATTGGCATGTTATTTCCACCACCCGGAAATAATTTAGAAGAACTTACCAATATGGGTAAAATTATTGAAAATGAAATGGCTGCTCATTTCAATGATCCTTCAAAAGATAAGGACCTAAGCAAAATTAAAGAACCGCGAATTAAAAACTTTTTCTTTGTAACTTCCGGACAACAGGTTTTTATGGGTGCTATTAGCGAAAAAAGTGAACGCGCAGGAGAATTATTAGCCCCTATGGCAGCTGCGGCATCAAAAGTTCCTGGAATGTTTCCTTTTGTCACACAAATGGGTTTATTTCAAAGAGGTGGCACTCAAGGTCGTTCAATAAAAATGGAACTAACAGGCCCTGAATTAGAAACACTACTGCAAAAGGCTTATAGAGTTTTTGGTATGTTAAACAAAAACTTTCCAAAATCACAAGTTAAAAGGCCAGATTTAACCTTAGGCCATCCAGAAGTTAGTATTAAACCGGATCAAGAACACTTAGCAAGAGCAGGGCTCACAACTCAGGAGCTAGGCGTAGCTGTCGATGTATTAATGGATGGAAGAAAAATTTCAGAAATAAAAATAGATGGCAGAGAAATCGATTTGATTTTACAAGGGAAAGATATTAAACACGTTCAACTACTGGGAGAATTGCCTATTCTAGGTAGAAACGATCAGCTCATTCGAATAGAGTCCATTGCCGATGTTGTCATCGGAACGGGTCCAGATTCTATCCCTCACGTAGAAAGAAACCGTGTTGTTACGATTGAGTTAGAGCCACCGGCAGATATGCCTTTAGAGTCAGCAATGAATATAATCAACAGTGAAATAGTAGATGTTTTGAAAAAAGAAGGGGAACTCGACGATATCTATCGCATACAATTAAGCGGTTCAGCAGAGGATTTAACTAAAGCTATTGATTCATTGAAATGGAAATTCTTATTAGCAATCATGATTATCTTTTTACTCATGGCTGCTCTTTTTGAAAACTTTATGTACCCACTCGTGATCATGGTTTCTGTTCCTTTAGCAGCACTAGGTGGGTTTGCAGGTATTCAAATAGTCCACCTTTATTATCCTGAACAAAACATGGACACCCTAACCATGTTAGGTTTTATCATATTAACAGGTACTGTGGTGAACAATGCCATCCTAATTGTTCATCAAGCACTCAACCATATACGCATTGAAAATATGGAAATAAGGAAGTCTATTAGTGAGGCGGTTAGAACACGTGTTCGCCCTATCCTAATGAGCACGACGACAAGCGTATTTGGCATGCTACCCTTGGTTATCTTCTCAGGTGAGGGTTCAGAACTCTACAGAGGCTTGGGGAGTGTTGTTATAGGAGGTTTAATAGTATCGACTTTAATGACTCTGATTTTAATCCCTTGTTTATTCAGTTTAGTCATCAACTTCCAAGAAAAATTCATTCAATTATTCAAAAAAACAACAGCATGAGAGTTAAAAATTACTTTGCAGTTGCGATTATTTTATGCTCACACATCTACGTATCTGCAGCTGCAAACCCAGAAGGCTTCGCTATAGCTAAGTTAAGTCTAGAAAGTTGTTTAGAACGTCTTCTTGAATCAAATTTAGAGATTAAATCAGAAGCTATTTCAACACAATTAAGATTAGAAGATATTTTAATTGTTGGTGAAAAATTTCAAAGCTCTATTGATATTGAATTAAAGCATGGTGACCTTAAAAGACCCTCTGATTTTATTTTTGAGCAAATATCAGATATCAAAGAAAAGGACTCAAGCCTCAATATCGGGATACAGAAATTGTGGGAATCAGGAACGCTCACATCCCTCGAATGGTCTCACAGTCGAGTAGAAACGAATACCTCATTGAATAAAATCAATCCAGGCTTTGCAGACAAACTTAACCTTAAGGTCATTCAACCTTTGTTTCAAGGTCGTGGTAAGCGAATCCAAACCATTGAGCTAGGTAAAACTAAATATCTTCATCAAATTTCAGAAATCAGACAACGTATGAAAGAAGAAGCCAGTCTGCTTCAAGTATCACAGTTGTATTGGTCTCTTTCATTAGCTAGAGCCTATTTAGTCCCATTGAAAAGTGAAATACAGTTATCAAAACAAATAGTCGCAAATAAACAGGCTCACTACAAACAAAAAATGACTACTTTATACGAAGTAGAAAAGAGTATTAAAAACTTAAAAAATATTCAATTAGCATTTAAAAAAGCAGAAAATAATGTCGCTCAAATTAACCAACAACTCGTTGCTGAAGTTTTTCCTATAGCTGCGTTAGAAAACAAAAATTTATCAATAATACCAACGACTCCATTTGAATATACTCCAATAAAAACTAAATATAATTTAAACACTTTAAAAACCAAAGCCTTTTTTAATCGGTTAGAACTTAAAAAGGAAGCACTTAATTTAGCCATTGCTGAATTAAATATAATTCAGACAAAAGATAAAACAAAATCAAACACCTCTCTCTTTGCTACAGCAGGTTCTGAAGGCTTATCAAACAATTCCATTAATGCTATGGGCCGTAATCATCGTTTTTCTTTTCCAAATTGGGAACTTGGAATTCAATTATCATTTTTCTTAGACCCCGTTTCAAGAAAATCACATTGGCAAAAAGCAATCTTACAAAAAGATAAATTAGCCTTGATTGAAAATAATATTAAAGCTCAAATTGTTAACGAATTAACCTATGCCTTGTCTATTCACAAAAACACTCAAATAGATTCTGATGAGACCGTTTTAAATATTGAATTACAAGAAAAATTAATAAAACGCATAACTAAAGAATTAGAGCTAGGACGAAATATAGCTCTAAACAAAGCACGTGAGCTCGTTAAATTAAAATGGATGGCATTCAAACAATCGGAAAACATTTCTGCCCAGTGGATGTCTCAAGCTCAGTTATTATCAACGCAGGGGCTTTTGTTTAAGTTTTTAATTAAAGAGAAAACTTAAGAATTATAATTAGTTTCCTTTAGCGCTTTTTGTTTATTCAGCTAGCTATCATTTAATTGATTATTTTTACAGGCCAATTTTATTGGTTTTTTCAAGACTAATCATAGTCTTGGTAGTAGTAGATGCTTCAATAAGCTGAACAATTGGTTCAACGCCTTTCCCTAAAACTTCTTTAATTCTGGAGATAAGTTATTTTGCTTCGGATCCGAAAGTTTCGAGAAGTCGAGTACGAGCGCGAACACGAGGCCCAGCGCGACCAGTAGGTTCTTTCTCCGTGTTGATAGTATAATCCATACTATCTTTATCCCTAAGCGGCATAGGATTCCTATGGGTTTATTAGATAATGCTTTACAAAAAATATGAAGTTCAAAAAAACAGGAAAGCTATTCCAAGTTATATTGAATTATAAGCTTCGATAGTAACTAAAGTGAAAATCAACGAGACCTATGGTTGTTATGTATCACTCCATCGTTTTATGTCTGGAAAGGCATCCTCTGGACCCGAACCAGCTAGTAATTCATCGACACGAATCGCTTTATGATTCTCCCAAGTCCCGTGGTACATATTCCCATCGCAGGCCTTCAAGAGTTTAGTAGCCATTTCTCGTAGTTTATCTGGATTTTGCTCGGCTAGGTTTTTTTCCTCGCGATAATCATCGGGAAGGTAAAAAAGTTGTAAACGGCGTAATGGAGTGAGATAGCGAACTTTCCAACCATCTGGAGTAACTAAGGCCGGACCAATGCTACCGGCAAAAACCACTGACTCATGTTTAGGTTGCTCTGTGCCCTTGAGAGATGGAAGAAAGGATACTCCATCCTTCCAGTCAGGCAACTCCACTTCTAATAGTTCAGCTATCATGGCCATCGTATCGTAATTAGCAAGCATATGGTCACACACCGACCCAGCCTGTTTTGTACCAGGATAACGTACGATGAAAGGTATGCGTGCACCACCTTCAAGGCTAAATAGTTTTTTTCCACTCAGTCCATCGTTACCATTAAATACATCTCCTGCTAATTCAGAATTGTAGTTCAAGTCAATATTATCAATAGCTTCACCATCGACAGTCTTACGACCACCCGTGCAACGCCCTTCTTCTGTATAGTAAACGCATTCATGTCCATTGTCTGAAGCGAAAAGTATAACTGTATTCTCCAAAATATTCAATTCTTCGAGGAGAGAATAAATCATGCCAACAGTATCATCCAGACGTAAGATCATAGAGGCATATTCTTTTTCCCAGAGACTCAACCCTTCTACGTTTTTGACACCAGCATGAACTTCTGGCACAGCAATCGGTCCGTGGGGTAATTGCGATGGGTGATAGAGAAAGAAAGGTTCATCTTTATGTTTTCTAATAAAACCCTCTATCTTTTGGTTGAAAAGATCCTGTGAATAAACAGATTTTCCACCCTCTTTTTCAACGCGTGCTCGGTTTTCTGGAGTTTCATTCATATAACTGACTCCACAGTTTGGGTGCTCGTTACCAGGAATCTCCACCATTTCACCATTTTCCCAAAGGAACGAAGGGTAAAAACCATGGCAGCGAACATGATCGTAGTATCCGAAATGATAGTCCCAACCGTGACGGGCTATACGTTCAGGAGTCGTTGAAAAACCCCATTCGAGTTTCCCTATTTCACCGGTCACGAGACCGGCTTGTTTAGCAATGCTTGCAAGGAAAACCTCATCACTGCGTTCATTATAACTCGTATTATTGATTAGTTCACGTATATCTTCATAGCTACGACCACCAGTGGAAAGCTCTTTATAAATACCACCTTTTGTATAGCTCCAAGCTCCGGCATGGCAGTCATGATATCCTGTTAGTAGACTCGCTCGGGCTGGTGCGCATACAGCACAACCATAGGCATTAGTGAAACGTTGCCCTTCAGCAGCTAGTCGATCTATATTAGGCGTTTTAAAATAGCTCTGACCATAACAACTGAGCATACCTCGACCTAGATCATCAGCGTAGATGTAAATGATATTAGGCGACGTCATATTTCTTTCTCAATAAACTACTATTTTAACATCCCATCAAATACTTCAATTTCCGGTTAATTCACCTATTCACTTCTTATTAATACAACGACTATCAGTTGTATTAACCATAATAAAGTTGTAATACTTTTGGATCATCGGTATATTATATGCATGAACATACCCTCATAAAAAAACATATTTGGAAAGACTGAAAATAATGGAAAATCACGCGAAGATTACTGAATTGTGCTCGGATTAACTTTTCAGGTGAGTCATGAACTGGGGGTTTTCTAGAATTGGTCTAAGGAAAAGCAAACAGAATTTTTCTTCACACGAAAAAAACCTGTCTATCCTGAACATCCATGTTAATTATTTTTTTTTGAGTCTGCCAATGCAAGAATATTATCGATGAACCATCTTTTTATCATCAGCTCTCAAATTGATCGATATTTTTTCTCAATCTCATTAATGCATCGATCATCTTTTTTGGTATAAGTCCATGCTTATCTGGACCAACGTCTAATAATAAGTTCGTTCCCCTACTAACTGAGGTTAAATACATTCCGAGTAATTCAGCATCGCTTCTAGGCACATCATCTTCTTGATAAAACCATTCTTTTCCAATTGGATCACATACTTCACCTGGCATATAATAATCTTTACCATCGATTTTCCTCCATTTCACGTGACCCGTATGGCTATTTGGAAGAAAGCGTTCAATTGCTATCAAGTCAGCAGGCCAAGCAGTTTCAACTGGATAAGTTGAACCATCTGAAATACCGTTGTTCATCATTACTAAAGCTTCGGGTTGTAGCTTCACGATATCTGCATACAGTTCAGTTCTATAACACCTTGGTAAAATAGATGGTATATCTATCCATACTTCTCCAATTTTCCCATATTGGCTGAGGATTTCTTTTATTTGTGCGGTTTGAAAATCTTGATACTCCCGGGTTGTGAATATTTGAGGCCAAGAAGTATAAGTAGGTGTCAGTGAACCTTTTAAATGATGGTTGTCCCATGAACAATAATAAAAGCCCGGCATAATTTCGTATTTATCACATGCTTTCACAAATGCTTCTAGCACATCTGTAGTGTTCCCACTGTTGCCAACGTGGTAATCCGTATGAGCACTGGGCCAAAGGCAATGCCCTGCAACGTGCTTTGTAGTAAGCACAGCATATTTCATGCCAGCATCGCGTGCAACCCTAACCCATTGGTCAACGTCTAATTTATCTGGGTTATAATAAGTCGCAGGTTTATCGCCTTTTGATAGTTCCTCTAAGTCAAAAGTACTCATTCCAAAATGAATGAACATTCCATATTTTAATGATTCCCACTTCTGTAACTGCTCTATTGATAAGCGTTGATTACCTTTTAGGTTTTTTTTATTTGTTTCAGTAGACATATACTTAAATTATAATAGGAAAGTTTTAATAAAATAGTCGAAACTCATAAGTCTCGTTGGTTTTACATGAAATAGCAAATGTATTAGATGGGTGAAATAGGATTCTAATTTTATCGATATAAATCATATTTTTAGAAATTGAAAAAAATGCAAGTTGTCGTTTATAATTATGTCTAGATATTTTAAACCTTATATTATTTTATATATAGTAGTTTTGTAAACTCATCCATTATTTTATTAATGTTAATCCATGTGAAAAATTTCTTCGGTAGAAGCCCACCATTCTTCTTCACCTCGGTCTTCTAAAGGTTTATGACATGGTTTACATACATCCCACCATTTTAAGGTTAATGGGTCTTCAGCCATACCTTGCATATCCTTTTCGTAATCATTCCCCACATACTCAAAATAACTAAAAAGGTATAGCTTTTTATCGGGAAGTCTTCGCATGAAAATCGAATAGTTTACTATATTGCTTTGAATGATTTTGGCTTTTACTTCAGGCCAAACATCTGCATGTAATGCTATATATTTATCTTTTTGGTCCTCTTTAAGTTCTATAACACTTCCATAACGTTTCATTCCGTTTTCCTTATTTATATTTATATGATGAACTGTTAATTTATATTGAAAAAAAATATATAAAGCTAATTCCAAACACAAATTTCGTCAAAATGGCTGATCTGTAGACTGATATTTTAATTAGATTCCATTTCTAGTGAAACAGTTTTTTTTAACCGTTCGTATTTGACTCAAATATTAACCAGAGTTACTAATATTACATCTACTAAATTCAGGAAGTTTAATTTTTCATAAGGTTCTCATAAAACAAAAAATTTAAACACCACTCGTCGCCTGCTGTGGTTTAATTCAAAGAATAACCATTCTAAAATGACTAAAAAAATGTGATTCATTAATACTATTTAAATAAAAAAGTAAAATAACATATTATTAAACTAAAATCATTGCGATATGATTACGAAATGCAATATAAACAGACAGTTTAAAACTTAAAGCCAAAAGTATGAATCAACACTTTAAAAATGAATCCGCTATTGTTCCTATTCGAGCAATACACTTAGATTTAAAAGGTCTTGCTCCTACACCTCATCGTTTAATGGAACTGCTAGAACTTTTTAACTTGTGTCGTTACAATGCCATTTTAGTGGAATGGGAAGACATGTTTCCATGGAAAGTAGAAAAACGTTTTAGTTGTTCTTTTGCTTACTCTGAGAAGGAAATAAATTTGTTTGTTGAAAAAACCAATGAACTGAATATAGAACTCATTCCTTTGGTGCAGTGTTTAGGTCATATGGAAAACCCCCTCAGCGTTCCGGGCTATGAACATCTTAGAGAAATAGAAGATAATGAGTCAGGATTAAATCCTCTTGCTGAAGGAGCAGGTCAATTGATCACAGATATGATCGATGATATTTTTAAACTCATGCCACATATAAAACATTTTCATCTAGGCGGAGATGAAGCGAGAACATTTGGTCAGAATAACAAAACAGAGGCTTATATAAAAGAACACGGAAAAGGTGCTTTATATCTTCAGCACGTAACCCCTCTTTTAGATCATTTAATCCAAAAGAATTGTCGACCCATATTATGGCACGACATGATGACTGATTGGGATGACAACTCACTCAAAGCACTCGCAGAAATGAGCGATCTTATGTTCTGGGGGTACGATGGTCATCCAGATGACTGTAAAGGAGTACATAACTCCAAAAATTTAGATCGTTTTCATAAATTAGATTTAAACTTATGGGGCGCATCGGCTTATAAAGGAGCAGAAAGTAATTGGGAACGTCATAGTTCAGATACCCCTGTGATTAATGAACGTATAGAAAATGCTCTGGCATGGGTGGATTGCACTAAAAGATATAATATTAAAGGTGTTGCTGTCACAGGATGGAGTCGCTGGGCTGTAGACACGGTGCAATGCGCCCCCATCGATGCTGCACTTGATTCTCTAGTGTATCAAGCACTCATCCTACACGATGGAGAAATACCACAAAATGAAGAGGCCTGCTGTAAAAAAGTTTTAGAATCTGCAAATGAATACGAACGTTTTCTTTCTTGTAAAGATATCATGAAAAAACTAACGGATGTACGCTATAGGGGCTGGCAATTGGTTCAATTCACACGATCTCAAATAGTATTAGGGAAAATGGACCAAAGAAGAACGAGTGCACGCAATAAAAATTTAGGTTTTAATGTAATCGAACAATTAGGACAGTTAATTAAAGAAGCACAAGGAATTGCAAATGAAATAAAAGAAAAATTTAAAAATTTAATTAGTAACCAAGATATCGAAGAGTATATTCAAACTAGAATAAAACCTCTTGAAGATGAATATCAATCCCTCAAATCTACAAAATTTTAATTAAGAAATCATGTCGGACTATAATCAAACTTTCACTGTACCTTTTCTCGAAGGAGATTTTATTTCTAACGGATCTGAAGTGCCACAAATATTTTCTGATTGCAAGAAATGGCCTTTAAAACAACACTGGAGTGGATCGCAACCTAAAGAACTGGCTCATGCATTTATTGCACATAACAATGAAGGCATACGTTTTTATACCTGGAACGAAGAGAAGGAACCTTTTACCACTGCTACAAAGAACGATCAACGGTTATGGGAGTTAGGTAGTGTGAATGAGTTCTTTGTGAAAGGCATTGATGATAGTTATTGGGAAGTTCACATTGCCCCCAACGGATTAAAAATGGATATTAAAATAAAAAGTGCAGAGGCATTATTGTTAAAAAAACTACCATGGCAGGACCTTATTGCCTATGAATCCAATATGAGTTTCAAAACCTATCGCGGTGAGAATTTTTGGACTGTTGACTTACTTATTCCTTGGAAGACCTTTGGCTTTAATTCAATTCCCAATGAGACATGGAGTTTTTCCGTCTGTCGATACAACTATCCAGGGAAATGCGAAAATTCAGAAAAGTCATCAATTAGTGACCTTACAGAATTAAATTTTCACCGTGTTGCTGAATTTCAAAAAATAACTTTCTAAATAAATGAAAATTTAATTTTCAGAATCTGATAGTGCAATCATACCCAATAAACAACCCCAGTGATAGAAACTATCGCTGTTATTAACATCACAACCTTCACCGGTTTCGTTATTGTAATTTTCATGGATGTGGCGTTTTTCTCGCCATTCTTTTAAAAGAAGGTTTTTTGATTTCTCAACAATGGTTTCTCTTGCATCCCCAAGGTTTTGATAATTTT
>Ga0233432_10004233_pt1 | contig 12801 bp, 8 predicted proteins | sample SI_122_August201_6_FD_179870 | JGI IMG/M metagenome (GOLD analysis project Ga0233432, IMG submission 179870) | Seawater microbial communities from Saanich Inlet, British Columbia, Canada - SI_122_August2016_10_MG | ecosystem: Environmental > Aquatic > Marine > Inlet | place: Canada: British...
CTGCAAGAGCGGTGTTCATTTGAATATTATTGGCACCGTCAGTTCTACCTAATGAAATAGCACTGTTGTTTCCTGGTACTGTACCAGGTGTTGCCGTGATAACTACTGCGGCAGTACCTGTGAGACTTAGATTGCCATCAGAGTCAAGATACATTTTTTCTTTTTGTTCAGCCGTATGAGCGTTGTCTCTCATAAAGAAACCTAAAGCACTTGAGCCACTTCTATTGTTCTTTAGAGTTATTCTTGCAGAAGCGGCACCACCACCTCCAGAACTTCTCATATGAATCGATACTCTACCATTCGTGCTACTATTTTCTTCGTTATGAAGATAGAGCGCATCTGTAGCTACTGGGTTTAGTTCACTTGCTTCGGTAGTTGAATATTCTGTTGCGTCATCGATAATCACAGTAGGCATTGTAGTCATAAGTAAAGAGCCTGCTGGCGCAAGAAGCAAGTCTGAGCCTGCGTCATCAGTCCAAATTTTTAGTCCACCGTCTGCATATATCTCTGCTTTGTTAGCGTTTGTAGTGCTTCTAAAGAAAATCTTTCTGCTCGTATTTCCTGTACCATCTAGTCTAATAGCAACACCATCGGCTTGAACATGAAGGGGAGAAGCGGGAGTAGTTGATCCTGTACCGACACCTACATTACCGTTTGAAGCAATAGAGATATGTCTGCCGTGATCACCATAACTGATATGTACTAAGTCTTCACTTTCATCCCATCTAAATTCTGCTTTAGTTGTGGCGGCAGATCCATTGGTAATTTTGAAAATACCATCAGTACTAGTCTGATCATCGTTAGAGTCAGTCTGTAAATTTATTATGTTATATGATTCACTTTTGAAGTTCGTACCTACGCCGTGAATGTCCATGTTAGCATTTATATCTAGACGACCGAGAATATTTTGTATAGATACTGTTCTATTTGTATTGTCTGCAACCCTTGACATTAGATTGATAGACGCCACAGCATTTGCTGTATCGTTTGTTTGAAGTGTCAAACCAACATTAGGAGTTACGGAATTTCCTAATACATGAATGCTGTTTTGAGGATTATTATAACCTATACCTATTTTAGGTCCATCAACAACAGTGAGTACATTTGCTGTTGAGTTGTCATCGATACCTGTAGACGTAAATCCTGAGATTGTACCACCGTGAATCTTGTCTCCCGACAACTGATCGTTAGCCATGACCATAGTCTTACTAGAGAAATCTAGCGTAGCGGCTAAGTTAGATGTACCAACAGCTCCAGTAGCAATTTCATCGCCATCTATCAGTGAGTTGCCAATTAACTCTGCTAAATCTCTTGCTTTTGTCATTTATCTTTTCCTAAGAGTTATATTCGTCTATTACTGATTGAGGTGTAGCGTCTATAATTGCCTGCGCTGCCACCCTCTCTGCATTATCTTGTGTAATTAAAGGATTCTCAATCGTTTCTTCAGTTGGTTCTGCATCTATACCATCAGAATAAACCAGTCTTGTGATTGTAGCGTCAACAGGATCAATAGCAGTGACAGTAACGACATCAACCATCACGTCATCCATCTCTAATGTTTCTTCGTTGAAGACCCGTTCGCCTGTAGCTTGACTTTCGATCACTTCTTCACGTCCATCTGCAACAACGTACTGTGTTAATCTTGCTGTAGCTGTTGTGTATGACTCAAGCTGTTGTGCAAATTGTTTTGCATCTGCGGCTGTTTGTAAATCTGTAGGTATGTCGCCAGTAGGTATATTACCTTCGTTAATCCAATCAAGTATTAGTTGGTAGTCCCTATTCTCTGGGTCATTGGGTACTAGCATATTACCATTAACTAGGTAGCTATATTCTTGTATTTTTACTGTTTCAATAGTCATAATTATATCTCCGCATTTATATAAATGTAGCCTACTGGAGAGGCCGTATTAAATCTAACTTCACACGCTTGTCCGGCCGCCGGCATTGCACTACCTGTGGTTATGTCAAGCCTAGCACTGCTTTTGTTTGCACGTACATCAACACCCGTTGCGCTTATCCATAACCCTGCGCTACTAAGACACTGTATGTCTGTAACAGGGCTAACTGTGCAAGTAGGGTTTGCTCTTTTTGTTACCTTCCAAGTAACGTGACCCATTACTCTGGTAGTTGTATAACAATATCCCAAGCCTAATAACGTTTCTGTAGAAGCGGCGCCATTAGAGTCTGTTGACCCTAAATCATCTAGTCTTTCAAAATACCTCTGACACAATGCCAGTTCTTCACCATATGATCTGTGTTCGAAGGGGGTGGCTACTTTACCTAGTTCCATTTGAATGCCTGTGATTTGACAATAATCGTTCGCACTAGTGCCTAAATTAAGATTTGTACCTGCTGCCCTATTTACGGTTTGATAAATCTGCCAAGTTCTAGGCGCAGTTCCACTGCTAATGTTGCTTCCTGCTTTTAACCAAAACTCAAGGTACATGTCAGCAGTGGTAGTGGAGGGCATAGGACCTAAAGCATCGCTTGGAAATGTGATACTTTTCTTTTCCCAAGTGTCTGGGGAGTTAATAGTATATTCACCAGTAACGTGTCTATTATTGGTTTGATCTTTTATATTTAATACACTTGTTCCTATTTTAGAAGCTTTTATCCAAAACGATATAGTGAACGATTTAGCCCTAGCTGTTCCTTTTGCTAATCCAGCTAAATCTTGACCTTCAATAGCATAGAAGAATTGAACCTGATCGGCGGCTCCAACGGTAGCTCCAGTAGTACAGGTAATCTTAAAACTCTTTTGAAACTCGTCAGGTGAATCAGCAACTTGTTCTGCTGTCCAAGTACCAGTATTAACATAGGCGCCTACTCTATCACAGGTTCTCAATTGCCCGCTTGTGACGCCAGTAACACTTGTACCTCGCTGTGCGACAGTCATAGCGCCATTGAGTATCAAATTCTTACGACCAGCGCCAATCAGATTAAACTGTTCCTGCGGTGTCTCAGCACGAAGCATAGACTCACCAGCTATACCGCTTGGTTTATCAATCTCACTAATCTTTTCTCTTACGTTTATCTCTGGTTTTGTTATTCTTACTGTCATAATTATTCCTCTGCCACTAGGCCATTACTTGCGCTAATTGCACTACCTACCGCATCTGTTGTATTATCTATTCGTGTTAGTCCTTGGAATACTGAACGTCCTGCACTTGTTCCTACATGTAGTAGTTCAGTGTCATCGTCATAGGCTAATGCCGTAACTGCATCTGAAGTACCATATAGAGTAGCCTTTGCATTCTCTTGGAACAAGAATTTCTCGTCTTCATATATTTTTTTGATCTGTTCTGGAGATGGAACTGTACCTGAAATTCTTATTAGTGCAAATGAGCCATCCATTGGTCTACTCTCTGTAACCTTTTCTCCAATACGAAGCACTGCGGCTGTATTTGTGACATCTCTTGCTGTGACTGTTGAGGAGGCAACGCTAACGCCATTCATAAACCACTCTAAATTAGTTCCGGAGTTTGTAACAGTACAACAAAACTGTGTCCACTGACCTAAACGAGCAGGACTGGAAAATAAATTACTGACGGCAGTACCGTCGTCTGTCTGTAACAGTAGTGTACCACCTATTCTATGCTCTAGCAAAAACCCGGGTCCGCCTCCCGAGTCCATTCTATTTACAATACCGTGGTGTGCCGACTGGGTGGTAGGCTTAATCCAACCTACTACACTAAAGTCACCAGTACCAAAGTCTAGATCACTGTTATATGGTTGCTCTAAGTAGTTGCTGGTAGACCAACCACTATATCCCTGAAGTTCAGCACCTGTTGCTACTGGATCCCTGTCAAGTACACCGAACACTTGTAAGCCCTTACCATTAATGCTTCGATCTTGTGCCGCTAGTTTAAGAGATATATTGTCTACTACCATTGTTCCATTCGTAGGAGGTGCAATATCTAGTTTATTATTTGTTCTTCCCGCAGACATATTAAGAGTATAAGTTCCTGCTGAAAGTGTACCACTACCATAGCCTCCTGTTTGTAATACTCCTGAACCCGAAACTACAGTGACCTTTAAAGTATAAGATTTGTCTAAGTCTGCTGTAAAATACTGATAGGCTAAAGAGTTGGCCCCTGTGCTTACTACAGTTAGTTGCCCGCTTGAGACACTAAGATTTGATCCTAATTGAGCAGTCCATCCTGTAGTACCATTACTAAAATCTCCATTACTAATTAACTCAGTACCCTCAAGCTCCATTACATTATCAGTAGACGAAAGTGTGGCTAACTTAGTATCGCCTACCATCCAACCTGTGTTGTAGTCTGAAGTAAAAAATGCGAATACGTTATCCGCTTTAAGTGTTTGACGGGTATCGTTGATAATATTAAACTTCGATAATCCAGACGTGGTACCTGTAGCAACAAAGTCATCACGCATTGATTCTAATATTGCAGATACTCCATCGGTTTTAAGTATATAAGAATCTCTAGTCCCATCGTGCCCTATTTGTGCAACATTCGGAGTGCTGATAGACCACGTACTAGCTGGAATAGTATATACGTACACTGGCGTTGCGGAGTTATCTCCGTACGCTATAGATATATAATCATTATCTTTACTAAATGATATGCTATCAACTGTAAGAGTGCCTGTACCACTTGTTGTTAAGCTAACAACTGATCCATCGTCTTTAATCAGACTTGCTCCACCTTCCGTTGCAACTGCAATAGTAGGCACAGGCAATCCTGTAGCACTATCGATAAGTGAGTTGGGTAGCACGGTCATGTCTACATCGTTGACTTGAGTATTCACTATAGAGCGAGTGCTACCCTTTAGCGACAGCGGCATACTAGTATTTCTGTTTGAAATAGGCCCTGCAAACTCAAAATTAGCGGAGGCAGTATATGTAATCCATTCTCCTACTTCAGATAAAAAGTTTAAAATAAGAAGACCTTCTCTAGTATCGTTTGCGCTACACCCTCCATGATGCGGTACTGCTAAAGTTCCATTCAACATATTGATACCAGTAGTAGTAGCAAACCCACACCCTCCTACAACATAACTTGCTTGGCCACCATTTGTAAAACTTTGACCTGATGATTGTGTAAATTTCATCCACATCGGCATATCAGGATCATCACCATCATATATAGTTATTACTCCGCTTTGTAGTGTAATAACAGCAACCGCAGGAAATTCTTTTCTTGCTCCACGAGTAGATGTGTTGAGTGTTTCGTTATACCAACTTGTATGTTGTGTGCGCTTTCTCCATGCACCACCATCGCTATCTTTGCGTGTGTCATAGACGAATACATCAACTGCTGTGTCTGTGTTACTTTCAGCGATTGCATCTAGTAAGTATTGATCTGACTTTATATCACCGCTAACGTGAAGCTTGTGAGATGGATCAGTAGTAGTAAGACCAATACCAACATTACCAGTACTGGAAATACGCATACGATTTAAATCAGCAGTATAAAAATCCATATCTGCCGCATCTCTTAATTTGATTAGAGCCGCCCCGCCTTCACTTGAGTCTGCTTGACCAATATCAAATCCAGTATACCCAGTGTTGGTTACTCTAACATATGGATAAGAACTCGATTCTACATTTAGGGTTGTCGCAGGAGCATCTGTTCCGATACCGACTTTGCCTTCGTGACTAATAACCATTTTAGAGTCGGCTAAAACAGCATTTCCATTGTCATCGTTACTGTCTACGAGAAAATGTAAGTCTCCCCTGCCATAAGCACTACCATCATTTTTTAGAAGAATTCCTGCTTTTGCTCTTTCATCATCAGACGAGGCCGTTACTTTGAGTCGAATAGCCGCTTCTGTATTTTGTCCAGAATTCTGATAAGTGGAATTCTGTACTATAAGGTTATTACTGTCAGCTCCTACTACATGAAAGTCTGCTTTAGGGGCATCTGTTCCAATACCAACTTGCCCGCCAGTTTGAATAAACAAGTGGTTGTTTGATCCACCTGCTCTAAATGCAATTCCGCCAGTTGCATAAGCTTGATCATTTCTTATGATCATAGTGTCCGATGTCTGGTCGTATCCTAAAGCCCCCATAATATCAGTAGGCGCATTTTGACCTATTATAGAAAGGACATCTTCATAAGTAGTAGTTGTTTTTCTTACAGATAAGATACTTGGTGGATTATCAGTTCCGATGCCAATATTTGAATTCGTATGAATACGCATTCTCTCAGTATATGACCCACCACCCATAAACTTGACAGGACCTGCACCACTCCATCCATATTCCAATTGATCAGAACCGTTTACTCGCATGATTGTGCGAGTAGTTCCACCAGTATCAACCGTTCTAAATTCTTGGTTATTGTTTACTCGAATATTGCCTGCGACATGAAGTGCTTCTTGAGGATTTAGTCCAGGAAGATTAATACCGACTCTGTTGTTAGTGGCATCTACATAAAGAGTATCTGTATCAATAGCAAGACTGCTTGCAGTCAAATCACCAGCTATCTGTATGTTACCAGAGATTACATCTCCATTGTAATTTACGTATCGTGCATCAGCCTCACTTCTTGTATAAGTGGTAGCGTTAGCAACTTCACCTTGTGTCTCTACTATGAGAATATCACCAACAGATGCGGCTTGGAGTAGAGTGAGTGTTTCACCTGATACTGTATAGTCATCAGTGGCAATAATTCTAACGCCGTTCAGAAAGACTGACTGTTCGTTGTCTTGCAATAAATCTAATGTGGCACCATTTGAGTCAACGCCAGAAAAGGCTGTTTGACCAGCAGTTGCAACGAATTCGTAGATTGCTCTACGATTTCTTAATACGTTTTCGGGCGAATTGCCAATGTAAGACATTAAGTTTGCTCCATTACACTCATTGCTGTATCAATAGAATTAGCTGTATCTGATTTGACTTTGAGTACATCAGATGTCTCTAAGACAATCTTATTTCCTGCCATGACTTCAACGGCTGAGCCTGTCGGTATAGGAATATTCTTGAGGAAGTTGATGTTGTCTCCATCATTATTCTCAATTATCACTGTCGCATAGACTGTGTTTGATGTTATGTTAGATAGTGTTAATCCTAAGACGATAGATGTCGTTGCTGAAGGTGCTGTGTACACAGTCATGTTTGTGTTCAGTGCAGTACTTGATCCATCGAATGTTTTTAATTTAAATATATTTGCCATGTTTTTATCCTAGTGCAATTGCAAGTGCTGTTGCTTCTGAAATTATATCATCGAAGTGCTTACCATCGACCATATCTGCGTCAAGTGAGTTGCCAGTACCCGTGTCAGCACTCGTTAGTATTCTATTCGTATTGAGATACGGAGCTTTATTGAAGACCCATTTATCGCCTGTTAGTGCGTAGACTAAAGATGCACTAGCACCGTCTACGTTTATTCCTGCGCCATCAGCGGCACTACCGCCACCTCCACCGCTTGCTAATGTGATTGTTTTGTCTGTGACATCTAAATCTGTTACTGATACTGAATTGATATCACCAGTAATGTTTAAGTCGCCAGATACGGCTAGATCGCCTGTAATGTCTACACCAGTAGATGTAGTTTCAAGCCTAGTATTGCCAGAATTACTCAGTATTACTGATCCGCCTGCTGTTGCAGTGATCATTGTCTCTGACGCAGAAGCAGTTAGTATTATACGAGAAACGCTACGTAAGTCTAGTTGACCTGTTGAGTTGTTGACCTGAAATTCTGAACCACTATGCGCTACAAAGGCATCAGAATCAGTGCCAAACTGTGCTTGGATAGTATCGTCAAATTGGAGATTCGATGTGACAGAGCCAGATACGCTGATGTCTTCACCAACGGACAGCCCATTTTTGACTATGAAATCTTTATTCGTTGCCACGGTTCACTCTCCCCATTAGCGTTATTATATTCTTATTTATGCTTCGTAGATATCGATTACTGCTTGTGGTGTAGAATCTACCACAGCTTGTGCTTCCGCTCTCTCTGCTTCATCTTTGACAACAATAGGATTATCTATTTCTATTTCTTCTAAAGTTTCTAAGTGAACCCGAGTAAATGTAGCTGGCAAAGGTTCAATTGCAGGTTCTCCTCTACTAGTTACTAATGTTTGGGTAATAGACGGATCTACTATAGGGTCTAGTTGTATAACTTCTGTGATATCATCAGTTGCTTCTTTTCCTACTGAGAGTCGATATTTTGATAATCTTTCTACAGCTTTTGTGTATCTTTGTAATAAAATATTATTCCAAGCTTCATCAGATTTTTCTTGTTTTAAAGTACCATCCACTTCTACTTTAGGAAATAAAGTTTTTATTCTGTCTATCTCATCTTGCCAAGTTGTTGTATCATTTATCTTGTCCCAATACATCATATCTAGCTGTTCGTCTCTTGATGGATAGGCTATTTTTCTTTGCTGTTGGTACACTTTTATTTCACGTTCATACTGCATTTCAGCTTGCTTACGAATAATAGCTTCCTCAGAAGGCTGGTCTATATCTTCACTAAGCCACTCTAAATCATCACCATCCATGGTCCATTCAGCCGTAGGACATAACGCTTGTATAGCTTCCCCTTTATGGATCATTGTTTAATCTCCTCAATTGTAAAAAAACTAGAGGTTGCCGACCCGTAGGTATGGACCCAAATAATACCACTACCTGAGTGTCTATATCCTTCTAACCGATAAGTTCTAGGTAAAGTATCTCGAGGATGATGATAATGCATCCATTGCATTCTAGTTGGATAAGCATCAAGGCTTTCATTTCCTACTCTGTGTATACCAGTTCTTTCTAATTCTACACTGCTAGGAACATTACTCGTTTCGGTAAACCGTAAGTATAAAGCATTGCCATCTTGAGCACCAATACTATAATTTATACTTAGTCGTAGCAAACTAGTTCCTAACAAGGGGGTAAATGGTAATTCATCTATACCATGCCAAGAGGCTGCAGTAACCATTCTATCTTGTGTTCTTCTTAAATACTTTGTTTGTATTATTGAGCCAGTGGGTAATTTTCCAGGATCTATTGTATGGTGAATAACTTCACTGATTCGATCTTCTAAGTTTCTCTCTGGATGAGTTCTATATATATTTGCCATATTAGTCTCTCTTGAATACTAAATCGTTAGATGCTGTAATTTTATCACCTTGCACACTAGTATCAATGTCTAAAACTTCAAGTCCTCTTATCTTATAAGACCCTAAGCCACCTGACCCGCAATGCAAAGTTCTAGTGTGGTAATCATAATCCATAGAAGAAGCCGCACCCAAAGGTATTGATTTACTACCTTCATTTGAAAACAACGGACGTTCTTGTTGAACAATCCATCTTGCCATAGCTAAACTTGTGGGATATCTAGACATTCTAAACATTGCAATATCTTTGTCTCTGCCATCAATAAAGCTACTATTATATTGTGTAGGACCTTCACTCCCAATAGTATAAAAGGCATCGGAAGTAGCTGGTAAAGATAAATTAATATTATTTACTACATCTCTGCTACTTTCTACACCGTCAATAAAACATCTAGTACCATTAGTTCCATCGCACGTGATACAGTAATGATGGAAATGATCGTTTTGTCTTAAACCGTCAGAAGAGTGTGTAAACTTTACTGTCGCACTGTTTTGGTAGTTAGTAACCCAAATAGATTCTGCGTTGACATTATCTCTAAATCCAATACCGCCACCATGGTTTCCGTTTGACACAGATGATAAACTCATAATTAAATCCCATGTTTGATCAGTAGTATATCTTCCCCACCACATAACAGTGTATGTCAAGCCTAACTGTCTATATGGTTGATATAATAATTTGATAGATGAGTTATTATTTAATGTTAGATAGTGAGTATCACTCCCTGTCGATACGGGAGTCGAATTGATATTACCACGAATAGATATTGAATTGTTCGACCAAGTTCCAATATTATGCTCAACAGAAGACCTATCTGAAGGCACCTCAGTTAGTATAATATTATCAATAGTAAACGATCCGCCAGTTCCAGCAGTATTGATCATTCTTATCTTAGGTGATCGTGTCGTTTTAAAACAATATTCATAATTACCATTTGATATACTCGTATTAGTAACGTATTGAGTACCTGGACCTCCTAATGATGCCGCATCATCATCTATATACATAGTTGCATTTGATGCATTTGATACTGTGAATGCAAGTCTGTAGTTTGTAAAGGGCTTACATGCTTTCCAAGTAGCTCTAGGAGTATCTCCCGCCGCTTGAAATGCGACTCCTGTACCTGACGCTCCACATGAAACAAATGATTCTTGATTTGTGTTGTTTATTAAAGAAGTATTCTCGTAATATGTAGATGGAGAATCAGAACTTTCAGCAAGAGCAAAGACTTGATTCTTCTGCAACCATCCAGTATTATATCCAGCACACTCGCCAATAGCAACTCCAGCATGAGTATAATTAAACGATGATTGATCTTGCAATCTGGCAACCCAACTATTATCTACTTCCCCACCCCAACGAAATAGAGTTACTCCAGAATTAGCTTCTGAAAATGCCATAATGTTATCAATATGATCTGCAATACGTGATTGGTAAGGGTCGCTAGAACTCCACTTGTTCTGATCCCAAATTGACGGGTTACTTGACCTGTTTAGATTATTAATGTTTATATTAGTTGTAGTGTCAGCATCGTAGTTTATAACATCTGGCACATACATATATCTATTATCATAATTTTGTGCGGGTTCATATTCTATTCCAAGGACAATATCTCGTCCATTAGCTGACCACGTACAAGAAGTAAAATAATAAGCTGTGCTAGTCCACTGTAAAGCAAAAGTTTTCCTAAGATGATGCACTGAAGATAAAACATTGTACCCACCACTATACTCTCTAAATGGCATAATAAAGTTAACACCACTAGGACCAGCACTACACCAAGCAATTGATGGAAGAGGTAAACCAGTGTCTGGCTCAATAGGGGTGTCGGGATGTACTGCAAGGTCCATATCATATAGAAACCTACCGTCCAATCTTACAGCAACATCTCTGAATAACGGATGAGGTGTTTCTGAATATCTTTCTATTCCACTGTTATTATCTGTCGTAACAGTTCCACCATCAATAAAAGGATTACCATCTGAATAATCATATGATACGTGCATATCTCTTGTAAAATCTAAACATCCAAGACCGTGGTTATTACTAGTAGACTGATCTACAAAAATTATTAATCCATTTTTAGCCTTAACTTTAAATGCGTTACCGCCCCAATAGATTAGCTTAGTACAGGTGTACCATAGAGGAGTGTCGGCCTTAGTAGCATCATATATTTTTAGTGTGCTAGACCCTACGGTAATAAGAGCAAGTTTAGGAAAATCAGATCCTAGAGATTTATACCATGATGTATGTCTACATCGTTTTGTCCATGCTCCTCCATCTGAGTCAGTACTTGTATCATACAAAAATATATCGAGATTGCCGGTACTTAACTGAGCAGAATTAGTAATACCTTTATTTATGAGAGCCATTATTCAATCTCCTCCAAAGCGAATTTGTATTTTTTACCTGACTTATTATTTATGATGTACAAATGCTCTTCGCCCTCTTGAATAGTCCAGTTACCCTTTGTTCCGTCAACTGAGTTGCCTTCTTCATGTCCTTCGTTTGAAAGATGTAAGTCGTTTGTGTATATGTTTCGCCATGCAAGTGTACTACTACCCAAATCAAGTGTTGCGTTAGCGTTTGGCAATACGTTTTTATATGCAGTAATGTCACTGTGATTGATAACTAGTTTATCTTCTAATGTACCTGATCCACTTATTATTGGCATCTGCATGTGTATTGCAGTAGCGGCGTTAACTGTATTTTCATTAGCTTTGAGGTATATTCTACCATGAGAATCACTGCTGAATACAGCATGAGCATTGCCGACAGACATTGCAATTTGACCAGCAACATCTAAGTTAGTATATGGAGTATCTGCTCCGATACCAACATTGCCTGCTGTGTCGATGGTCAGTCTTTCCGCACTAGCGTCTTCATCATATATTCTAAAATTACCACTAGCTAAACTTGATATTAAATAATCTCGACCTGCTATTGCAGACAATTCTAGAATTGAATCTCCTGTTGTCGCTTTAAATCTAGCTCTACTACTTGTGGTATTTACATCTAGTTTATAGCTGGGATTACTATCTCCAATGCCTACATTACCAGCACTATCAATAATCATTTTCTGCGTTGCATTTCCACTATTTCTTGTCGAAAATGCTAAATACCCTTCTGATGAAGTTGATTCTGATTCTGGTCCAGTGAAAATCTCAGCAAAGTGTCTTGTGTTAGCAGGATATCCTGGTTCATCTATACTTAAAACTAGTTTAGCTTTTTCCGCTGTCCCCGTACCTGTACCGTATGCTTTTTGTTGTGAAATATAAGCAATATTTTCTGTTCCTGAGGTAGAGCCTACATGAAGTTTACCTTTAGGATCAATTGTTCCTATACCAACGTTGCCGCCTGAACTTATCCGTACTTTTTCCGTGAGATTTTCATTGTTGCTTCTAGTGGTAAATCTCAATGCAGTATCGTAATTTCCACTTGTAGCATTTTCTTTTATGCCTTGTACAGTTGCAAAGTTAGTTATGGCACTGTTGCTGTTATACTTCCCTCTAAATGTTATACCGCCACCAGGATTAGTACCATTATAAGCTGTTCCATTGTCGTAAATTCCAACAGTGGCTAACCCACCGCTAGATAATACATTAGACCCAGATACCTGTAGAGCATAATCTGGAGCATCTGTTCCAATACCAACTTTGTTTTGGCCGTAAACAATTGTCATAGTTGGTGATGTATCAAGTGTACTACCACCGCCAAAT